>SESD01000142.1_pt1 | contig 43213 bp, 35 predicted proteins | sample 3171411 | NCBI WGS metagenome assembly SESD01 (sample SAMN06051880, study PRJNA518727) | freshwater metagenome | biome: subpolar coniferous forest; feature: holomictic lake; material: water; isolation source: holomictic Lake 442, 16.5 m depth | place: Canada: near Kenora, Ontario | collected...
CCTTGCGCGACCACTTTCCGGGAACGATAATGACCGGAGAAACGTTACCGAGTTCGCAGCTCACGGGCTTGGTGACGATCGGGTCGTTGGACGCCTTTCGTCGCGCCCCTTCGTCGCCCACGCCAAAGACAATCGCTTCGACGGTCTTGTCCGAACCGGTGACGTGGATGTCGTCAACGTCGTCGTGTGACGTCAGATACGCTCCGACCGCGGCCCCGCCGCTCACGATGCGCAAGAAGCCGGCGGTGATTAAGGCTCCCATAGCCCGTTCCCAATAGGGAACGAGATAGTCGTTCACGGGGTTGGCCTTGAGCACCACCACTTTGCCTTCGGCGAAAAGCTTCGTCAACACGTCACGTGGTCCGAGGGAGGCGACGTTGCCGGCTCCCAGGACCAAGGACACTCCGGCGTGGGCGGAGGGATTTTGGTACAGCTCCGCTTGGGTGGCTTGAATCTCCTCTTCGGTGACTCCCGGTTCCATCCAGACTTCACCCGACATACCGGAATACAGAACCTTGTCGAAAGTCGAGGCCGGCATCACGCGCACGGCGAGACGATTGCCCGGCTTGGCGGTCACGGGACCCGGGTAGTGGGGACGTCCGCTGCGTTGAATATCACGCAAGGACGTGGCGAAGGCCTGCATCATGCGCAGAAAAGTGCCGACGCCGCTGAACAGTTCCTCGCCGCCTTCGGTGGAGAAGCTCTCGTAGCCCTTGGCACGGCTTCCGGCGGCCGCCCACTCTTCGGCCACGGCGTAGGTGTCGGCAATCATGGTCTCGAGAAAGGTCACGCGATCGGCCACCGACGTGGCGGCCCAGGCCAATGCCCGCGCCGTGACGTCCGCTACCGCCTGGTCGAGGGCGTGGGTGTCCAAGGACACGTGATCTTGCAGCCCCGACGTCGGCGCCGCGGCACCCCGAATTGCTTCTGCCATGTGCTTCTCCTTCGCTGAACTGTCTTGACATTACCTTGGCCCACCGGATTCCCGCGAGAAGTGAGGTTCTAGGATGACCTAAGGCCCACACCAGGAAGACGGCACATGGCATTGGAAAACTGGGGTCCTCTCGCGGGACTCATCGGACGGTGGGAAAGCGGATATGACGGTCGCGACGTCTCCTTCCACAACGCCAAAGGCAAGTTGGCCGAAACTCCCTTTCGTGAAGAAGCCACGTACAGCCCCGTGGGCCCCGTGGGCAATGGCGACCAAGAACTCTACGGTCTGAACTACACCACCGCCGCCTTCCGGGAAGGTGACGACAGCCCATTTCACACCGAGACGGGCTACTGGATGTGGGACGCCGCCGAACAACAGGTCATGCGCTGCTTCATGATGCCCGGTATCGTCACCTTGATTGCCGGCGCCACCGTGGCCCCCGACGCCACCAGTTTCACTCTGCAAAGCGTCACCGGATCTAACGTCTACGGCATTTTGTCCAATCCCCACTTAGACCGTATTGCGAAATGCGTCCGCTTTGACGTCACCACTACCATCGGTGACGGAATCTTCTCCTACGATGAGACGTCCATGATTGAATACCAGTTGAACACCGACGTCATTATGCACACCGATCGCAATACCCTCACCCTTATCAGCCGAAAGGTCTAACCATGTACGAATGGTCCGAAGAACACCAAGCCATCATCGCCGTCATGCGGCGCTTCGTCGACGAGGAGATCCGCCCTCACCTCGACGCCATCGAACATGAAGGCGTCCCGCCCTACGAAATTTTGCGCAAGATGTATTCGGTCTTCGGCCTCAAGGAAATGGCCCAGGAAAACTTCGCCCGCGCCCTGGCCCGCAAAGTTTCCGGCGAGGAGCCCGCGGCCCGACGTGGTGGCAGTGACCCCGCGGCGCAGATCATTTCCACCCTCGAGCTCTGTCGCGTCAGCCCTGGCATGGTGACCTCGCTCGGCGTGTCCACCGGACTCGCGGCGGGGACCATTAACAAGTTGGGTACCCCCGCGCAGATGGAGCGCTGGGGTAAGGACTTAATGACCCTCGACAAGGTCGGCGCCTGGGCTATCACCGAGCCGGACTCGGGTTCCGACGCCCTCGGGGGCATGCGCACGTCGGCGCGACGTGATGGTGAGGAATACATCATTAACGGATCGAAGACCTGGATTACCAACGGACCCTTCGCCGACACCATTGTTCTCTACGCCAAGCTCGACGACGGCAGTGGCGAAGAGCAACGCAACCGCAAGGTTCTGACCTTCGTGCTTGATGCGGGCATGCCGGGCCTCGAACAATCCAAGCCCATGCGCAAGATGGGTCAAAAGGCCAGCCCCACCGGCACCCTTTTCATGACCGACCTCCGCGTCGGCAAGGACCGCCTCTTGGGCGAGACCGAAGACCCGCAGGGTGGGGGACGCGCCAGCGCCAAGGATAATTTCGTATCCGAGCGTGCCGGTATGGCCGCCATGGCTCTCGGCGTCATTTCCGAATGCCTCGAGTTGTCCATCGACTACGCCAAGGGCCGCAAACTCTGGGAGAAGCCCATCTCGGAATACCAACTAATTCAGCAGAAGTTGGCCTATATGGAAGTCGCGCGCGTCAACGTCCAGAACATGCTCTTTAACTACATTGAGCGTTCACAAAATGGGGCGTCCATGTCCATGGCCGAGGCCTCCGCCATCAAGTTGTATTCCGCACGTGCCGCGTGCGAGGTTGCCGACGAAGCCATCCAGATTTTCGGTGGCAATGGTTACGTGTCCGAGTACCGCGTGGAGCAGCTCTCGCGTGACGCACGGGTGTTTCGTATCTACGCCGGAACCGACGAAATGCAAATCGTCGCGATCGCTCGCGATCTCCTCAAGGGTTAATTCGTCGGCAGAACAAAACAACGGTCACTGAGTTCGCCGGCGGCGTAGTCGCCGTACCAACCGTCAAACATGCCACGGGTCTTTTCCGCCCAGGCCACTGCCGCGGGGTCGCTCGCGCGATGTACCACGTGCGCAATTCCACGCTCACCGACCACTAATTCTCCCCACGCACCAGGAAAGTCTTTGACGCAGGCCACCTCAATAATGGCGACGCCCTCGACGTCGCGGCGGCGCGAACGGTGCGTGTGACCCGCACTGTAGGCGGCGACTCCACTGTCACGCATGGCCTCGAGAAGGTGGCGTGACTGTGAGGGTTCCACGCCGTCGAAACGTCGTGGGTCATCTTCGCCCGGGACGAAGAGGGGATGATGCCCCATCACCATGACGGGCGTCGTGCTCAGCGACGTGGCGTCGCGCACCGCCGCTACTTGATCGTCGTCGACAAAACCCGAAGCGAAGTGATCACGTGAAGTATCGAGGAGAACGATGCGCAGCCCCGCCACGTCAATAATCTGTACCGGCCACGCCGCGAAACGCTCCCCCGGGTAGGAATCATGATTGCCGCGTACGTGCACCAAGCGCTCACCGAAAGCGGGCTCGTAGAAGGAGAGAAAGGTTTCGTATTCCGCCGACGTACCGAAACTCGTGAGGTCCCCCCGCACGATGACCCGGTCGGGCTGGCGGGCGAACATGTCGGCAATCACCGCTCGATTCATCACTTCCGGGTAGGGCTCTTCGCCCGGGCCCACGGTGAATTGCGCGGGAGTCGAGCCGTCCACCTTGCCGCACTCAATTTCGCCAAAGTGAACATCGTTGACGGTGGTAACCCGGCTGAGTACCGCACCGATATCCGGCAAGGTACGTACGGTCAACCCATCGCGCTCGTACACGGTGTCGGATTCGAGGTCGCCATAGCGAATCACCTGCCCGTGGGCAAAGACCTCTAATTCCTTGTGGCCAATCGCCGAGATTTCCGTCACGCGCTGAGTCTAGAGAGAGCGAATGGTCACCTTGTAGTCTCGCGCTGTGGAACTACTCCGTGCGCGCCGACCCATGGCCGGGCTCGTGATTGTGGCCGGTCTGCTCATTGGTCCTGCACTTCATTCCGCGAGCGCACCTCCCGCTCCCACCACGCCCGCTGCCTGTCCTTCGGCGATGCCCCCCACCGCCTGGGCGCCCTCCACCACCGCCAGTAACTGGACTAACACCACGTGGTCGGCAAAATACAGCGCGGCGCAACTCGCCACCATGGTCCTCGCCTGTGAGGAGACTTTGGAAGCTAGCCCCGCGCTCACCAACGGCGTCGCAAAAAACTATCCCGCCTTCTTGCGCAGTGAGCTCGCACTCATCACCCTCGATTATCTCAAGCCACGATTTGAAAACATCAACATGATGACGAGCACTGCGGGCCCGGGGCACTCAACGGCCGCCATAATGGCCAACGGTTTCTTCCGTCTCGGCATACCCCCTTTCAGCTTGCAGGACGGGCCCAACGGCGACACCTACCGACTACCGGCTGCGGCCTACGCGAATAATCCGCTCCGTCTTCCGAGTGAACTCGCCCTCGCGGCCTCCATGGATCCACGCGTCGCCAACAGCTTCGGTACGACGCTGGGTTCGGAACTGGCCACCGGCGGCTACAACGCCGCACAGGCTCCCGACCTGAATATTGACCGCATTCCCAATTGGGGGCGTTCGGCCGAGACCTTCGGTGAAGACCCCACCTTGACGGGGCTACTGGGCGCCGCTGATGAATCAGGGATTTTGTCGCAACTGCCCATGGTGACCTTGAAACACTTCGGGGTCTATGGCCAAGAAACCACGCGGCACACTTTGAGCCAAAGTGTTTCCACCACCGCCCTGTACAACGACTATCTGCGACCCTTCGCCATCGCCCTCGCCACGCCCATACCCGCAGGCCACGCGGTGAGCATCATGTGCGCCTACGGCGATCTCAACGGGAAGCGCCAATGCGTCTCGCCACAAATCGGTTCGGCCCTGGCTGCGTTCAACTTCAACGGGGTCGTTCGCACCGACCTCGACGTCGTCGCGTCGACGCCCACTCTGCTCAATGGCTTTGACAGTGTGGTGAAGCCCGAGGACGTCGACGGCCTATTGGCCACCTTCGCTCGGAACTCGCCCACGGCGCAAACACTCGCTAACGTGCACCGCGCCGCCCTGGCGGTTCTCACCATGATGTTCCAAGCCGGCCTGGTGGGGAATCCCGGAAACCCCATGTACGACCTTGCCCGTTCGGACTTCAGCAACGTAAAGCCGCTCAGCGACGCCCAAGAAGCCAACGATCTCGCTACCGCCAATTCTTTGGAAAGCCGTGGGGCGGTGCTTCTGGTGAACCGCCCCGGGGCCGCCCAACTACCGCTGCGCGCATCATCCTCCAACATCACCATTTTCGCGAATCAAGAGCTGGCGACTACCTGTCGCGCCCTGGCCACGTCGTTGAGTTCATCACAACGATCAGCAAGTTGCGACGTCTATGACGCCGCTCCCAATCGCAACCTCGTTCCCGCCCTCGCCAATTGGACTCACGTCGGCACGGTGGCAAACTCACCGGCCACCACGGGGCCCGCCGTGCAGTACCAATACGTGTGGACGGCACCGACCACGGGTCCGTATCTCATTAGCCTCGGCACCACCGGCAAGACTGCGCTCACCGTCACCACTCTTCACGGCAATTCGCTCGAGGTCTTACCTGGTAGCCAAACAATTCTCCCCGTGGGGGTGGGAACAATCGCGCAGACCTCTACCCTGTCCGCCACCGCGAATACCCAATACGTCTTTCGCGTCTACTACGGAGCCGCACAGCCGCAGCCGACCTTCACCCTGCAAAGTCTCGTCGGTCAAGTCGGCGCGGCGGCCATTCGCGCCAAAGCTAGTACTGCCGCCATCGTTCTCGCCCAAGACAACAACATTGAAGGGGTGGATCGCAGCAGTTTGAATCTCCCATGGGGCCAAGATGCCGTGATCACCAAGATCAGCGCGGTCACACCGACCAGTGTCTTGCTCATGACGACGGGCCCGGTGGTCATGCCCTGGATCAACGCCACCTCGCTCAATAGCGTTATGGAGCTGTGGAATCAGGCCGGCAACCGAAGCCTCGACGTCAGCGCTGCTTCTTTTGTGCCCGCCATCACCGCTCTCCTCAATGGAAGTATCGCGCCGTCGGGTCGTCTTCCCCTCACTTTCCCCACCAGCGCCGACGCCAGCCCGATGTGGCAGGGCAAGGTCACGACATCCTCTACGGCCACTTTCTGGCCCGGCACAAGCAGTGGCGTGAATTTAACTTTGCCCCCCGACAATGGCGCCGTCGTGGGATATTCCTGGTATCACGCCGCGGGCTGGGGGGTTCTCTTCCCCTTCGGCTACGGCCTGACCTATCCGAATGCCACCTTCCCCACGGCCACCTTGACGCGACTAAGTGGGGACAGCGCTAGTTGCACGACGAGTGCCCGCGCCCTCTGCCTCTCGCTGAACCTTGCGGTGAACAACTCCACTCACTCCACGGGCTCGGTTCCCGTCTACGTCAGTCCTACCCCCGCAAGCGGCAGTCCCGTCCACATACAAGTTGCCACCGTGGTTCCCTATACCTGCAGTCAGTCCTGCACGGTGACCGCGGCAGCCCCCGTGGTGAATTTTGGAAGTTGGTCTACGGCCACCAATAGTTATCAATTTCTTCCCGGCTGTTACCGATTCGTGGCCGGTACTGACGAGGCCACGGCCCTCAGTGCCATGAGTGCGACCAAACCACCGAACGGGTTAGTGGTATCCGATACGTATTCGACAACTACGGGATGGGGACTCAACCTCTTCCCCAACGGCAATTGTCGCTAATCGCGGGATTTCGTGGCCGCTTCTAGAAGGACGACGAGACGGTTTATTTCCTCATCCTGCGCCGAGAGGTGCTTTTGAATTTCTATGGCTTCGTGCAGGACCGCGTCCGCGTCTTTAAACGTATCTTCCGCTCGCTTGTCGGCGGCGGCGGCTTGAATGTTTTGGCCCACGATGATGACCGGCAGCAATACCAGTTGTAGAAAAGAGCTGGAGAGCCACACCACGACGAAATACGTTCCTTGGTGGATTGCCGACGGGAGGGCGAAGAGGGCCAGAAACGTGAAGAGGTAGGCAGCCCACATGGTACCCACGGCCATAGTGACCTTGAGACCCAATTTTGCATTCACGCGTACGAAGAAATTTCCCCCCAGGGCACCTCGCTGATCGTTTACCTTGGCTGGTCCGTTGACCTTGCGCTGTTCGATGCGAGGGTGTGGTCGGTGAACATATTTGTCGATCATGGCTACATCGTCTCACAGGTCGAAAAGACGGGAACGGATGAGGTGTACGTCCGTGAACCGGCACATTCCCTGGAAATTCGTAATCTAGAATAAGAGGGTGAATCCCCTCCACCTTTGTCTGATCATCGTCGCGAGTGTTTGTGGCGCCCAATGGTTGGCCTCGATCGTCACCAAGGACTACTCCTGGGTGGATCGCAGTTGGTCTATCGTGCCCGCGGTCTACCTCTGGGTCTACGCGGCCGACACCAACTTTCACCATCTGACCCTGAACGTGATGGCTGTCGTCAGTACCATCTGGGGTGTTCGCCTGACTTTCAACTTTGCCCGGCGGGGGGGCTACACCGGCATGGAGGACTACCGCTGGGAGGTACTCCGTCAAAAGATGACTCCTGCGCAATTCCAGATCTTCAATGTCTTTTTCATCGTTCTCTATCAAAACTTGCTGCTCTTGCTCATCGCCTTACCCGCCGAAACAGTGCTGCAGCACCCCGGAAAATTCGGCATTCTCGACGTAGTGGCCACGGTGGCCTTCCTGTTGTGCACCGTGGGCGAAACCATCGCCGACCAACAGCAATGGAATTTTCAAGAAGACAAACGGGCGCGACGGGCGGCTGGCCAAGAGCCCGTCGAGCAATTTGTCACCACTGGCCTCTTCAAGAATTCACGGCACCCCAACTACTTCTTCGAAATCATGCAGTGGTGGTTTATTTTCATGTACGCCGCGGTCGCTGCCGGGACTCCGTGGATATGGACCATCGCGGGTCCCACCTTGCTCACCGTGCTCTTCGCCGGCTCCACTCGTTTCACTGAAAGCATCACGCGGGGCCGTTATCCCCACTACGCGGAGTATCAACAGCGCGTGTCAGCCGTCATCCCGTGGTTCACTCGCTGATACCCGCCCCTCGGCGCCTCGAGGCCCGCGACGGTCTCTTCGTGGCCCACGGTCAACTACGGATCACCGCGCCCGCGGCGTGGCATCCCGTCATCGCCCCCTTTCAGTCGTGTGCTCTCAGGGTGACGGGCCATACACCGCTCCTTTTCTCTCTCGATGGTGACGCCACCATTCGCCTCCATCTCGACGAGTCCTTCGGGCGTGAGCAGTTCTCTTTCGACATCAATGACGACATCGACATCCGGGCCGGTGGCCCCAGTGGCGCCTTCTACGCTCTCGGCGCACTGCGCCAACTCGCGGGTAACAGCTGGTGGAGTGAGGAGCCTCTCGAGAATTATGAATCCTTGACGCTCCCTCGCGTCAGCGTTGATGATCACCCCGACTATGCCTGGCGCGGAGTACATCTCGACGTCGCGCGCCACTTTTTTGACGTCGCGACGGTATGCCGATTTATTGAGCTCGCCGCCGACCACCGCCTCAACAGGATTCACCTGCATCTCAACGACGACCAAGGTTGGCGCGTCGAGATCCCCGGCTGGCCGCTCTTAACCGACGTGGCGAGCCAACGACGTTCTTCACCGGTGGGTCATGAAATGTTCAAAGTTGATGATGGGATGTCGCACGGGGGTTACTTCAGCGCGGAGGACCTCATAACTATTCGTGAGTTCGCGCGCCAGCACTGCGTCGTCGTTGTTCCTGAAATCGATATCCCGGGTCATACGCAGGCCGTGGTCGCGGCCTACCCGGAGTTTGGCAATACTGGTGAGGACCTTGAAGTGATGACGCGATGGGGAATTTCCGAACACGTGCTCAACCCCCTGCCCGCCACCCTCGACTTTGCCGAGGTGGTCGTTCGTTACGTCGCTCGTCTCTTTCCTGACTCGCCCATCCACATTGGTGGCGACGAATGCCCGACCACGCAATGGGAGTCGAGCGACGACGCGCGCGCTGTCATGGAACAGCACGGCTTCACCGAGGCGCGCCAACTGCAAGGACTATTTACGGAGCGACTCGCGCGGGTACTGCGGGCTGACGGCCACGAAGTTCTCGCGTGGGACGAAGTTCTTGACGCCGCGGTCCCTGAAGGAACGGTCATCGTGGCGTGGCGTGGATCGCAGAAGGCGGTGGAGGCGGCCGAACGTGGTTACGACAGCATCATGGCACCACTGAACTACACCTATTTCGACTGGCTCAGCAGCGACCAGCCCGGCGAACCCGTCGCTCTCGGGGGGCCACCCTTGGTGACCCCATGGGAAAAGGTCTTTCGCTTCTCGCCGCTTCCACCGAATCTCGACGAGTCACTCCGCCCACGTATTCGGGGAGCCCAGGCACAGCTCTGGACCGAATACATCGCCACGCGGGATCACCTGGACTACATGGCTTTCCCACGGCTCTGCGTCTTTAGTGAAGTGGTGTGGGGGTCACCCCACGAATTCGAAGAGTTCTCCGCACGACTGCGCGTGCATCTCCAACGACTTCATCGGCGTGGCGTGCGCTTTCGACCGCTCGATACCACCGCTTAGGCCGTGGTGAGGGCCTGCGCATTCTCGATAAAGACGGGTTCCGCGATGTCGGGAATCGCTATTCCCAATACTTGTCCATAGAAAGAAAGTTCCGCTTCGGCAGTGCGCATGATGTTGGCCGCTTGACGGAAACCGTGTCCTTCACCTTCGTAGGAGATGTACGCGAAGGGAACTCCCGCGGAGCGCAGGGCCGTTACCAACACCTCTGCTTGATCTGGCGGCACCACGGTGTCGTCGAGACCTTGGAAGATGATCACCGGGCGGCGCAGCTTCTCCTTATGAAAGGCCACTGAGCGTTCTCGATACAACTCGGCCCCTTCGGGCCACGGGGCGACAACTGAGTCCAAATAACGCGCTTCGAACTTGTGGGTATCGCTCGCGAGGGCTGTCAGATCAGCGATCCCGTAGTAGCTCGCCCCCGCAGTAAAGACCTCATGAAACGCCAGGGCATTCAGCGTGGTCATGCCGCCCGAACTACCGCCATGGATGAAGAGACCATCGGGATTCACGCGACCACTCGCGACCAGGAACTGCGCTGCGTCCACGCAGTCCTGCACGTCGAGAGCACCAAAGCCTCCTCGTAGGAGGTTGCGATACTCCCGGCCATAGCCGGTGCTACCCGCGTAGTTCACGTCGACCACGGCAAAACCTCGACTCGTCCAAAACTGCGTGCGGTAGCTCAGCACGGAAAGTGACTGTGACGTTGGTCCACCGTGCACCTGCACGATGACGGGTGGCAGGGCGCCCACGGGTCCCACCCACGCAGCGTTTCTTGGTGGATAAAAGAAGCAGTGTCCGACGCTGCCGTCACCACGAGAGAACTCCAAGGTTTCTGGGTGGCTCAGGGTATCGCTCGGGATGGAGCAGACAAAACTCGTTGCAACCTCCCGGCGAGAGGTCCCGTGATCTTCAAAGACCACGATGGACGGCGGGGAATCCGGTCCACCGACAATGGCGACCACTCCCCGTGGCGATGGATTTACCGCTTGCACCGAAGAATATGGGATTGACCACTCACGTACTTCTCCCGCACCATTCTTTTCACCGAGGTGCACCTGGCCACGCGACGACCACGTCAGAATCAGAGCCCCGTCATTCGCGAAGGTGTAGCTCGAATTCCCGAACTGCCAGAGCGGGTGGGCACATTCGGCGGCAATGGCCAGCAGGGCTTCTGCGGAGTCCTCGCGGTAAATATTCCACCAGCCCGAACGGTCGGAGGCAAAGTGCAAAATTCCCTGGCCATCGAATTGCGGCTCCAGCACTGATTCTTCGGGGAGGGTTCCCACTCGGCGGTGGCCAGAAATCTGACCGGTGTCGCTCAGTTCCGCCACGTAGAGTTCCGTGGCGTCCCACGGCATGGACGGATGATTCCAACAAATCCACGCCACGCGCTGGCCCTGAGGGCTCACGGTGGGGTGGGCGTAGAAATCACAGCCGCCGGCCACCACCATGGGTGCACTGACCCCGTCAGTCGCGATGCTCACCAGATCGTTGATGACGACACCGTCACGATGGGTTTCGCGGACGCAGATGAGGTGACTCCCGGAGGGTGTCACCACTGGATCGGCAAAACGAACCGACCGCTCGTCGTGGGGCTCCGCGGTAATCGGCACCGGGGTCTGCCCCGGAATCACGCGGTACAGCCGCTGATCACTGCGCTGGGAAAAGTACAAAATCCCTTGGTGGACTGTCCAGCTGCGCCCTCCGTATTCGTGCACCATCGTGCCGACCGAAAATTCCGGACCAAAACATTCTTCGACAATCCCCGAGGCCAGCTGTCGCACGACAACCCCGCGGCCACCTTCGTTAGGGCGCATTTCTTCCCAATACAGCGTGTCACCATCAAATCGCGGGTAGCCCAAGGACACCACCTGAGCCACGAGGAGCTCACGACTGACCGGACTGGGCCACGCACCAAAAGGAGCTGAGGAAATTGTCATACGCCCACTGTAGGAGCCTTAGTCGACTGGACTAGAAGCCTGTACGCGAGGCGGGAGGGGCTACCAGCCCCGGCAATACCCATTTTGATCAGGTACGTAGTCGGGGACACCCGCGGCGGCCTGGATCCTTCGGGCCACAATGACTTGCTCGTCGGGGGTGGCTAAGTGAGCGGCGGGGGCGAACTGTTTACCACCGTAATATGACCAATTCCATGGCGTAATACCTAATCCACCGTCATAGTACGGTCCCGCAAAGGTCCAATTACCAGCGTGTTCACACTGGGCGACGTTCTTCCAGAGGTTCATAATTACCGGACTTACCACGGGGTGCGGGGTGGGGGCGGCCTGCGTCAGGCTTGCCACCGGAACGCCGGCGGGGGTGGCTGCGGCCGATACCGGCCCCTGAATCAAAATCCCAAAGAGGAAGGCAGTAGCTACTACTCGGGCGCTCGTTCCAACTCGAATCATGGGTACTCCTTTCCGGTTCTCCGCTCACCCACTTCTCCATACGGCAAGGAGAGGTCGATTTGAACGGATGGCCTTTCTGACCGTGTGGGCCAGAAGTACTGCACGCCCCTAATGAACGGGGCTCGACTGCACACAGTTCCGCGATCCAAGTGGACCAGTCAGACCAATGCAGCCGGTGAGCGTTGTGCTCTACCTAGAAGATTTTAGGGGACTTGGCGGTCAAAAATAGCCACTTCGGACTCGGAATGGGTGTTTCGTTTGCAACTACAGGCAGGAATAAAGTTATCCACAGGTCAGAAAATGGCAGATTCTCGGCCCTTTTTCCTCTGGTCGGCTGGGTCAGGTAGAAATTTATCGGGGATGCGCGTACCCCTCGGCTACATGGCCGCCCATTCCCGCTGGCTAGCCCTCATCATTGGCGCAAAATTTTGAAAGCAGCAGGTCTGACCCCGCTCTCTCGGGAAATTATCAAGGGCGAGTACAGTAGTTTCTGATGTTTAAACCCATGTTGCGCCGTTCAACTCTGGGTGCTCGGCTAGCGGCCTTGGCCGAGGGCTATCACGATGATGCTCGGGAGTTATTCTATGAACTTCGGAAACGACCGCAAATCTTCGAACGAGAGATCAAATTCACCGGAGGTGCCAACGTCTCGGAATCTCTCACCGGGAGAGTAGTCAAGCTCCTTTTTGGAGTCGTTTTTCGCTTGGCTCCCTTGGGAACACATCGCCGAAAAATCGTCATTGAAGCCAGAAATACCCTTTTTCACCGCGGCCACCCCCAACCTCGCCGACGTGATTCAAACGACGTGAAATTTCGCGTAGAGCCTGCGCATATTTTATTTCCCTTCTCACGACCCGAGAACCCTCGGGTCAGCATCATCATCCCCTCTTACGGAGACGCTCAAGTCACTTTGAATTGCCTAGCTTCTATCAGTGCCGCAAGGGACTGCACCACCTTCGAAATCATCGTGATTGATGACTGCTCACCCGAGAACTCCGGCGACATACTCCAGGATGTGGCGGGCATCCACCTCATACAAAATCGGGAGAATATCGGTTTCCTCCTGAGCGTAAATACTGCTGCCGCTCTGGCTCGTGGTGAAATCCTCGCACTGCTCAACAATGACGTGACGGTTATCGACGGCTGGCTGGATCACTTGGTTGCCACACTTGATGCTGATGCTTCTGTGGGCGCCGTCGGATCGAAGCTCCTCTTCCCCAACGGGAAACTGCAAGAAGCCGGCTCACTCATTTATCGTGATGGATCAGGGGCCAACTACGGAAAATGGGAGGACCCGACCGACGACAAGTACGAGTTTCCCCGCGAGGTCGATTATTGCTCGGCCGCCAGTTTGGCGATACGCCGAAGCCTATGGGAGCAGATAGGTGGTTTTGATGTTCGCTACGCCCCGGCATATTACGAAGACACCGATCTGTGCTTTTCCATCCGCGCCGCGGGATTTTCGGTCTGGTACCAGCCGCTCAGCTTGGTCGTGCACGCCGAGGGTGGGTCATATGGCACTGACGAGTCCCCCCGCAAACAGCAACTCATGGCTGCTAATCGTGAGAACTTCCTGAACAAGTGGAGTAGCGCCCTGGCCGCGGCGCATCCCCCAGTGGATGGCGTTCGCCGCGCGTCGTGGCGTTCTCTCCGCGGTCGTATTCTCATCGTGGATCACCAAGTACCCACCTGCGACCGTGACTCGGGTTCAGTGCGCATGTGGGAGATAACGCGTATTCTGCGGGAACTCGGTTTCGCCGTCACCTTCATAGCGATGACCTACGGTGGGACTTCCGAGTACATCAAACAGCTCCGCGCCACCGGCGTTGAAGTTATTTGCGGAAGTGCGAATATCCGTAAGGAACTAAGCGAACTCGGGCCTGAGTTGGTGGCCGTCGTTTTAAGCCGCCCATCGCAAATGTGGTCTTTCGCGAGATACGTGCGTGAGTTTGCTCCGTCCGCGCACCTATTCTACGACACCGTTGATCTGCATTTCCTGCGCGAGCAACGACACTTCGAGCTCGAGCACAATCCCGCTCACCTTCGTGCTTCACAATTCATGCGCGTGGTCGAGTTGGGATTGGCGGAAATGGCTGACACTACCATCGTCGTCTCTAACGATGAAAGAAATTTGCTAAACGACCTCTTGCCAGAACTTTCGGTGGCGGTAATTTCCAACATTCACCGGGAACGAGATCTCGGACCCATCCGCTCCGAGCGTGACGGGTTGATGTTTGTCGGTAATTTTCATCATCCTCCCAACCTAGACGCGATGCGCTGGTTCATTTCGGAGATTTTCCCCCTAGTAACCGCTGCTCTACCTCAGACGATTCTCCGAATCATCGGCAGCGGCATGCCGGCAGATATTGCCGTCCTAAGTGGGCCAAATATTGAAAATCTTGGATGGGTCAAAGATTTGACCCCGGTGTACCACCGTACGGCCATCGCCGTAGCACCCTTGCGGTTCGGGGCGGGAGTGAAGGGTAAAATTGGTGAGGCCCTCAGCTACGGAATCCCCGTCGTCAGCACGGGCGTTGGCGTCGAAGGGATGTATCTTCATGATGGGGTAGACATCTGTGTTCGTGAGAATCCAGCAAATTTCGCGGCGGCCATTGTGAACATTTTGAGCGACGATGCTGAATGGAATGCACTCGCCGTCAACGGTCGTCGCGCTATCCACGAAATGTTAGGGGTGGAGCCCGCAAAGCGCCGCCTCGAGCAACTCCTCATTCACAACTAAACAAGTCATGCGACTCCCGAAAACGGGTCTATCTCGTAGATTATTAATGATCCAGTTCCACCCGAGCAGGAAAGGGGGAGTGGGCATGACTGTGTCGCACACCCCCACCCTCACTCCGGTCCGTCGACTTCAACGACGAGCAGCATGGTATCGATACCGCTTGGGATCTTTGAGTTCCCGCGTCACAGATCCACGACGGTTCGCGGAAATACTTTTCCGTCGTTCCGGCCATGCGGGACCCACTCGGTTTTCTCGGAGTGACCAGCAATGGCCGCTCGGCATCGTCGAAGGTGCTTTCGATCTTCCGCCACGAACCCCTCAACCACGTATTCACCATCTGATTTCGACGTCCGAAATTGATGGGCAATTTCTAAAATCAGCGGGAGCGGCACACTCAGACTGGATCGTAGTGACGAACCCACACGACGACATCGCTCCAGATCTTGCCTCACTCAATCTCGGGCTCTTCTTCGACGCGGACGCCATCGTCATGGGTGGGTGGTGGATTGCCAATGGCCGAATGGATTTATCGCTTCCGCCGCGCGAACTTGGCGAAGTGGAGCTCCTCAATGGCCCCGCCACCCCGGTAGTATTCCTTCGCCACGCGAGTCCCCATCTTCATGATTTTCGTCTATCGCAAAATGCACATCTAGGAAATCTCGAAGCTCTCCTAACCCTCCTGCGTGCTGGTGGGGTAATCCGCACCCTGCCAGGGCTCGGAGCACGGAGCACCCTCCCGACTGGTGCCGAGAGTGCCGAGATTATTCAGCGCCACCTGGCACTCCGCGGTTTTGCGTCGCAATGTTGCGAACACTCGCGCGTCGCTGGGGCCGTCGATTGGCGCCTTGTAAATGGCCAGAGCCCCCACGTGAGCGTAGTTATCCCCACGCGAAATCGCCACGACCTAGTCCAGCGTGTATGCGATTCGATTACGGCACATACGGAATATCCAAATTATTCCATCACCGTCGTCGATAACAGTTCTGACGACCCCGACACTCTCAAATGGATGAAGCACTCTGGCTATGCAATCGTGCCACATCCGGGAGTTTTCAATTACTCCGCTGTCGTTAATACGGGTGCTAGGGCTACCCTGGGGGAGCTCGTATTGTTTTTGAACAATGACGTGGTGCTGACCGATCCCGCCTGGCTACGACGTCTGGTGGATATTTATTTGGTCAGCGGCGGCATTGTGGGTATGAATCTGATGTTCGATAATGGAGCTCCGCAGCACGAAGGTGTGGTCATCTCTCCGTATCCCAACCACCTCCTTCATGGTTCTACCATGGCGTCGGGGGACCGACGATCCTGGCTAACTACCGAAGTGGCTGCGGTCTCCGGTGCGGTCTCTCTCGTTTCGCGCGCCCTGTTTGATGAGCTGGACGGCTTAGACGAACAGCTAGCCGTGACTTTTAATGACGTTGATTTCTGCCTGCGAGCCCGTCGGCTTGGGTATTCTTGCGTCTGCGCGCGTGACGTTCAGGCGATTCATAGTGAAGGAGCGTCACGAGGGGGGCTCAATCCTCCTCGTGACATGTGGTTGTTTATCGAAAGATGGGGAATTTTTGACCGATACCGAGATCCCGCCATTTCCGCGCAGTTACGAATCTCTGGTGGTCGCCCCTATTGGCGACGCGCCAAAAAACTACGCGCTGACTGAACTCGAATTTTGCCGTGTGCCAAGGTGGCGAACACCGTTCTTGAATTTGAGAGCATGTTTCTCCAGAATGTGCCAACTGAAGTAACCGGCAAGAGTGGACAGCACAACGCTGAGCACCATGAACTCGATTATCCCGATGGGACCATCGAATTTCCCAAAGTCCGAATACCCGAATTCAGCCAACATCATCTGAATTGGGAAAGCCAAAACATAGGTGCCATAACTCGGGTCGCCGAACTTCTCGAACCACGAAAGGTTCACTCGTGTCGTGAACCACATCAGAGAGTATGCAAATAGCGGGAATCCGATTTCTTGCCAACCGCCATAACGCACGAAGACGCCGCAGCCAATTATCGCGGCCAGTCCCCATTTGTCGCTCATCACAATTCGGTCGCTAAAGAGCGCGAAGCACGAACCTAAGAAAAAGAGGAAGAAGAGGTTTGCTTGAGCGTTTGGCACCCAGGCGGGAAAAACTTGAATCATTCCGTTTGGATTCATCGCCGAAACAGGGGGGATGACCGAGCTCAAGATCATGACTCCGTAGAACAAAATCGTCAAAGCGATCACGGTCCAACGATGCCGCAAAAGGCCTAGGGCCCCAAGAATTGCGACAAGAATGTAGCAGCGAGCTTCATAGATGAGCGTCCACAGAGAGCCATTCCAGGCGAGTACGTGACTAGTCTTAGCAAAGGGCGTCGCCCCCAAAAGTCCATGAATGTTCCATTGATTTATGGTTAGAAAAAAGTTGACCTTTATATATCTCCACGGAGAGTCGGTGCCGAAAGAAAAATAACCCGTGAGGTGTTGGTGCTCGTGAACCCACGCAATGGGACCAAAGACGAAGGCCACAAGCAAAAGTGAAAGCCAAAATGCCGGCATAATACGGAGAAAACGCTTCCACAAGAATGACCAGACACTCTTCGAGCTCTGATAACTACGAGTAATCAGAAAACCACTGAGAACAAAGAATCCTGCTACCGCCAGACCACCGAGGTCCTCGTAGGGAGCGAATGAAAAGACGCCCGAGCCCCCGTGATAATGACCCAAGGGGAAGCTGTGGCTAACTATGACTAGCACCGCGAATCCCCAGCGAACCGCCGTAAGCGCATTTTCTTTTGTGTCAAATCTATCGTCGAGTAACCCACTTACGTTGGAGAGAGTTTTGAAATTTCGAAGAGAAACTTTCATGATCTCAGTATTACATCGTGACGTCATGTCTGAACCGATAGCCAGTGAGGTGGCGCCGCTAGCCGCGGTTTGGAGTCCATGTCTCTGCGTTCGCCACCCATCGCCCCTGACCTAATAACGCGGTGAAGACGTGGCGTGCACACACCGAGCCGGTGAAGGGAAACACCACGACTGTCTGAACATTCCAGCTGTACATCTCTTGTCGGAGAGCTGTCATAGTAGCTGAGCTCGGCGTTGTAGCAATATTCCCCTTGCACTCATTCAAAATCACTGCTATCGACGGAAGGGGTTGCGTCTGTGGTCCTGCCTCACCTACTGGGATATTCCACGCGAACCCTTTGAGGGCCTGCCACAGCATCGCGTGTGCTTCACCATTGGTACTGATGGGGTAGGTCAAGACGGTAGATCCTGGCGGTATTGATTTTGCGACACTCGATGCAAACCACGGCGGTAAATTGACGGGCGACGCGGGAACCTCATCCGGAAGGAGCGACAACATCGTCGCCAAAGATAACACCGCGATCGCGACACGGGTCAAACGCGGTGTCGAAGGGGTCCATAATTGATCGAGTACCCGACCAACGAGGAGGGCGACGGCCAACCACATCACCATAGAGAAGCGAATGGCAATGAGCGACTGGAGGAAGAAGCCCAGCCGCGAAGCGAAAAACCGAAACGGCAAGTTCAGCCATGTGTCATGACCATCAAGTCGTAGGTGACTGCCTAGCTCAAAAAGAATAGCGACACCCGCAACAGTGATAAGCATTTTTGAATAGTGCTGGCGCCATGTCCTTACCACTCCCAGGAAAAGTAGTAGCAACAGAGGAAGCCCGAGGTAGGACCCATTTTCTGGGGAGTCGCTGACAAAAACCGTTCCTAAATGAAAATTCACCAATGAATCGGCGTGCGGCGCAAAGCCAAAATGCAGGAGTTGGTTCGATCCTGGAAGAATAAATGAAAGGGCGTCCGCTGAGAGATTCGCAACTATGGAACTACCCCGGTACGCCGAACCGCCGCCCGCCTGCAACCACAGAAAAACAAAAAGGATTCCCGCGGGAACGAGAAGAACTAGAGCCCATCGAAACGATGCGACCGCATAGTGAGATTTCAATCGCCATCCACCACGGTCCTTAAGCCAGAGCCAAGCTAGGACAGGCACGGCTACGACGATGAAATCAGCAAGTGGTTCAAGGGCAATACCTAGTTGAAAAATAACCACAAAGGCCAGCAGTAAGCCAGCGCGGCGGTTCCCCCACGATTGGCGAACCAAGATTTCATCAAACAAGGCCGCCATGATAGGGAGGAGGAAAATCCACGTGAGGAAAAAATGGCCCTGGCTCTGACCTGCAACGAAAGGCGAAAATCCAAACAGCAGCCCCGCAGCGAAGCGACTCCGTCTGTGAGTCACCCATCGCCAGCTGACGACATAAAGACTCAGCGCGGAAACAACAGGGCCCAAGAGGCCAATGAGGTTGTAGCTGAAGATGGGTCCGCACACCCACGTCACCGGTGCGAAGAGCGCACTGAGTGCGGGAAATGACGTCAGCGAGAGGAGGTGGATCCCATGCGGAACGTTGATTGCCGAACTTGTCAGCGGATTGAGCCCATGCGCAAGAGCATGAGCGGCCCAGGCAACGAACCACACTTGTTGGCCAGAATCACCACCAGTACCCCCGATGACCATGGTCATTGGATGGTGAAACCACGTTGCCCGTAAAAAAAGCAACCCTGCGCATAGATACGCAAGAAAAACGGCAAGAGTTCCCCAGCGAGCTGCACCTAGGAAACGAGAGGGTCTCCACATCTAATAAGTCTAAGGCCGGAGAGTGGAGAGGAACTGCGGTCCACGAAGCCTTTGGTACGAAAATAATTTTCAATTCTCAGCGCACGTGGTGCGGGCGGAGGGATTCGAACCCCCAACCTTTTGATCCGTAGTCAAATGCTCTAATCCGTTGAGCTACGCCCGCATAGCTGTGGTTGAGACAGCGGAAGATAAGTTTAGCCGACCATCTCCTGGGTCACAATCAGTCAAGAAATGCTTCTCGCCAGCGCTCCTGTAGGCCCACCCAACCTTTGTATCGCAAGGTGTCACCCGGGGCCGTGGCCAAAATACGGTCAACCTTGACTGCAAACTCAGGATCATGCTCGCTCATGCGATGTGCGGGCACGCGAAAGGTGCGAATGCCGAAGGCCACGGCTCCCGTGACGGGCAGACTGCGTAATGTTTGTCGCTCTACGCGAAAAGTCCAATTCCGCACGTCGAGCTCGTCGGCTTCCCGAAGAGACTGCGGCTGGAACAGCTCCTCGTTGCCGAGCAGCGTCCAGTTGAGTCGCCAAAATGACTTCGAGGGTGACAAGCGATCGAAGAAGGCGTTCGTGGGTTGCGACAACTCGTCGTCGTAGCCGGGGACGGGTTGGTGAATCCCATCGAGCGAACTTCCTACCTTGTCCGCTAGCCGCCAACGTGAGGGAAAGCACACCACGGCCGCGGTCAATCGCCACGACGTATCGTGTTCGACGATGCACCAATCATCGGGCGTGAGTCGCGCGGCGGAGACGAGTGACTGCTCGTCCGCGTTCACGTCGGCATTGCGCCCCGCATCACGAACCGCCGCCATCACTAATTCCAGTAGTTCATCACAGGCAGGTCGCGACTCCTCGCGAATGGCCACGACGTCGGCAGGCTGCGAGAACAACAATGCATCCTTGCGACGGAGTTGTTCCTCTACGTCGTCACCCCACAGAATCCAGTCCGCCACATCCAGACTGCGCAAGCCCATGGAATGCCGAAAGTCTCGACCATCCAAGGGCGAGACCGGGAGCACCACCACTCCCTACTGCTGGGAACGACCGCGTTGAATGATCTGCTCGCGTTGCGCGTCAAGATGTTCCGAACTGAACTTTTCCTTCATCCATGTCCGGCTCCTGCGGGCCTCGTCGCGATAGACCTCGGGGTCCGAACGATGGGCTAAATCCGCATACATCGAACGCAAATACGTCACCGCTGCCGGATCGCATTCGGCAATGGCCGTCGCCACCTCCACCACGCGAGTCATTAAATTCCCGTGGTCCACGACTTCATTAACCAAGCCCCATTCGTTGGCGGTGGTCGCCGAAATAAAGTTTCCCGTTAACGACATCTGTCGTGCTCGATTCACTCCTACTAACTGTGGTAATCGAATTGTCATGCCTCCCGCCGGCATGATGCCGACGCGGGCGTGGGTGTCGGCAAAGGTGGCCCGTTCCGAGGCAATCAGAAAATCGCAACCGAGGGCAAGCTCTAGCCCTCCGGTCACCGCTGCACCATTAATCGCCCCAATAATCGGCGTCACGGTCAGCGGCATCAAACTTCGCATCGCCACCGGTGGGGTCTCGGGGTCGGCCACGGCACCGTTGTAAATATTCGCCAGGTCGCGAAGGTCCAGTCCCGCGCAAAATGCCGGGTCCGAGCCCGTGAGGACGATCACACGAATGTCGGGGTCACGATCAAAATTCAACATGGCCGTCGTCAATTCACGCAGCATCTCCCCGGTCAGGGCATTGCGGGAGTCCGGGCGGTGAAGTCGAACCACCCCGATGGAATTAATTCGTTCCGTCACAATCATGTCGGCCTCCTTGACGATGCCACCTTAGAACTCCACGAAGAGCGAAAAGCCTCCGTGAAATACGGGCTCGCCTCTTTCTATGGTGCAGGGCGTGTTCACCTGCCGTAAGAGCAGGTGCGAGAGTCGACGGGAATTGCCACCCGCCAGATGGAGTCGGTCCGCCCGGAACTCCCCCACCAGTCGATTCAGAGATTCCACCACGTCCATAGTCCATTGCGCTTCGTCTATTCGGCGGCCGCGCTCACCGAGCGCGTCGTCGAAACTGCGAATTCCATCAAAGGAGGCGCCACCTACATCATCAATCACTTGCACCTTGCCCTCCTCTACCAGCGCTACCCCGCAGCCGGTGCCCAAGGTAACCATCAGTTCACGACCGCTGCCGAGGCAACATCCCCGCAGGGCCATTTCCGCGTCGTTAATTACTCGCGCGGGAAGCCCCGAACGCGTCGTCACTTCTCCTTGTAAATCGAAACGATGCCACGCCGCCACCAACTCATCGCTGACGGGGCTACCCGCACCGGCAACACGACTGAGATTCGCCGCATCCAGGATGATTCCTGCGCTCACATCACCGGGGAAGCCCACCGCAAGCGCGTCCACCTGGTCGTGGCGTTTCAGAGTCGCATCGAGGACCTGCAAAAAGACATCGGGGCTGCAGGGGAACGGGGTGGGGCGTCGATGGACGCTGCTGGCCAGCTCGCCCTTTTCGCTCAGAGCGCTCTTGATGGTCGTTGCCCCCGCATCGATCACCAGGACTCGCTGGGTCACGAGGGGATAAGAGACAACGGGAGACTCTCCATGCCCCGCAGAACGATGTTGGGGCGATAGCGGATTTCTTCCGTCATGATGTTCCAGTCGGTGCTCACCGCCAAAAGTTCTCGCAGGACGACTTGGACTTCGAGTCGGGCCAGTGGTGCGCCCAGACAGTGGTGCATTCCAAAACCAAAACCGAGCTGGGGGTTCGGTTCCCGCCGCAGGTTGAGACGCGTCGGGTCGTCGAAGACTGCGGGGTCGCGGTTGGCTGCACCGAGGAGAACCATGGTCCACGAGCCCTTATCCAAAGTGATGCCATCACCAATTTCGATATCGTCCAGCATTGTTCGACCCGTTAACTGCACGGGTGACACGAAGCGTAATAATTCATCCACTGCCGTCCGAGTGACCCCCTCCGCTCGCAGCACCTGCTGCGCCTCTTGATCGCGCGCGAGAGCCAAGAGGGAACCCGAAATCAAATTCATTGTGGTTTCATGTCCGGCGACGAGCAACAAGATTGCGGTGGAGATTAATTCGCCGTGGGTTAAGGCGTCCCCACCGTCGTGCGCCGCCACCAACGCGGACAGCAGATCGCTTCCCGGGGCACGGCGACGCTCCTCAAACAATTGGTGGAAATACACGATGAAGTGCTCCACCGCGGCGTCACGGTCTCTTTTTTCTTCCGCCGACAAAAGAAAATCTGGGTCCAGTCCACGAGCCAGTAGTGCCGATTGATTCTGGAAAGATTCGTGATCGGATGCCGGGATATCCAGCATTTCGCAAATCACGGCGACGGGAAGAGACCAGGCCAATTCGTGCACCGCATCGAAGGTGCCGCCATCAAGATGGCGACGAATCATGCCGCGGGCCGCGTTAGTGACGAAGCCTTCCATTTCATTGACGCGTCGTGGCGTGAAGGCTTTTTGAACCAAGCCCCGCAGCCGGGTGTGGTCGGGGGCATCACGAAAGAGAAAGGGGCGATTATCTTCGCCCGAAGCAATCATCTGTTGGCGTTCTTCGCGACGACGATCATCAAAACTTAAAGGTTCTTTCCCGGGCTCGACGTGCAAAGAGTCCGCTGACGCTACCGACGACCGCAACACCGCTAACGAATCGGCGTGCCGAGAAATCACCCAGTGATTGTTCGGCGATCGGTGAATCGGGGCTTTCTCACGTATTTCGTCAAACATGGGTCCGGGATTGACGGACCAGCGGGGGTCGCGGGGGTCGTAAAAGGTCACGTGGTCACAGTAGTCAGTCACCTTCCACTCGGCGACGAAACTCACCGTGGCGCCACCATGGACGCACCCGGTGTATCCGGGGTTGATCGCGACCCGACACCACAGCCACGCTGTGGCGCGGCCACTGTCGGAGGGGTCGACCACGATTGATCCCCTCTAGTTCGGGGACAAACTGAGACGCCGCAGGGTCGCTCAGCCCTCCAAAAATCATCCGCGTGGAGTGGTTATTCACTAAGGAACCTGCGACGTCTCCCCAGCGGTGCCGGATTTGCGAAAAGTCTTGCACCACGGTCACTAATTCAATCCCGAGGCCTTGACCGGTAGCGGCGAGTTGGTCGAGGTCATCCAGTGCGGCTACCGATGCGGCTTCGTCAAAAACCAGTAGCAGCCGCGCCCGCGAACCTTCTCGCCACATCGCGTCGTGCGCCGCGATAACGGAACGAACCGCTCCTCGAAAGAGGCCCTCGTGGTGCACGTGGTCGTAGCGGCTTCCCAGCAGATACAGACTGTGGCGTCCACGCACCACCGGCTGAACGTCACACGTTGGCTGACTCACCAACCACGGTCGCAAGGCGACCTGGGCGGTCGTGACGACCGAGTCGAGAGTCCGCGCTTCCTGTCGATAAAAAGGCTCGAGAAGGGACGTGGCGATATCGAGACGATACGCATCGAGAAAACTTCGATCATCGAGTTGGCGAACAACGTCGCTTATCGATTGACGTTCTTCCTTCGCCCGAAGAAAGAGTCCCGCGAGCAATCGACTAGCCAGTGAATTCCAGAATTCTCCGTCCGCTCCCGTACGAGTCGACACCGCATTGGTCAACTCGCGCGCCGTCGATAAGGCCTGATGGGCTTCGGAAATACCCTCGAGCGGGTTCCACGTAGAACCCGTCCTCGAACCCGGTTCGATGACGCGTACGTCACCGGCGTGGGAACGCCAGCCAACTGTCGTGTCGTAAATGTCACGTTTGACGCTGGCCACCACCAGGGGCCCCGGCCAGCGCAGCACGGCGGGGATGACCACCGATGAGGTTTTCCCCGATTGGGTAGCCCCCACCACCAAAAGAGAGTGCTGCTCGGGGAGCTGTCGCGGACGACCCGTGGGTATTCCGTGCCAATCCGGACGACCCAAGGGCGCTCGCTCTTTCAACTCTTTCCTCTCATGCGCTCGTCGGTATCGGTCATGGCGATTTCGTTCGCGGAGACGGCGAGCGACACCACACTGCGACCGCGGCCAAAACGCGCCACGCAGCTTCCTCGAGATAATTGGGGCAACCATGAGCGTTCCGTAGCGCTGAGGTCAATCACTCGATGAAGGAGATCGACATCTGTGGTGGCGTGGCGGAAGAGAAAGGCCGTATCGCAATCCCTCATCATGGAGTTCACCCACGCTCGTTGCCGCGAGCGGTCATCCGATACCCCGTCAATATCGCTCCACCGATGCAAAACCACGACGTGGCTGGTCCCACGGTGCCGAGCAAGTTTCCATTCGCCGTGCAGCCAGCGGATCGCCGCCGGGTCAGCCAACACCGCCCACGCCTCATCGACCACGACGTAGCCCTGACCTCGACCGTTTCGCTGGGCCACGGCCATGAGTGCGACCGCGGCCACGGCGAAATAGCGATGCTGCCACAGCGCCGAGACGTCAATGACGTTCACCGTGGCGTCCAGGCGCGACTCCTCGCTGTCGCCATCAAACATTCCCGCAAGGTCACCGCTGACGAAGCGCTGCACGGTACGCGCCATCAAGGCCGCGGTCACGTGTGGATGCATCCCTCCCGCGAAGCCCGCCACGTCTCTCAGCGGCCGCAGCGACGCCGGCGGGACGCTGCGCCACGCGTCGTCCACCCAGTGGCGCTCTTCAGGAGAGAGTGATCGTTCGAGCACAATTTCCACCAAGGTCACCGTCAGTTCCACATTGTCCGCGAGTCCTGATCCGAAAGGATTGCACCACGTAGGACCACCCGGCCGCAGAGTAAGGACTTCTCCCCCGCAGGCCCGTGCCACGGCACCGTATTCACCCTTCGGATCAATCACCACGCTGCGATGGCCTCGCGCGTGACCTCGGGCAACCAACATCTTCACCAGGGTCGACTTGCCGGTGCCGATTGCTCCCAGAATCACCACGTTCGGGCTGGTCACCAAACCCGCCTGGTAGGCGTCGAAGGGGTCGAAGACAAAATCTCCCCCTCCCCGCAAGCGACCCAAGGGACTCCCCGGCAATTGTGTCCCCCTATCCTTCGTCCACACTTTCCAACGATCGGTCTCCGTGCTCAGCAGCCAATGCGTGGTGCGCGTCACCAGGGCTCCGCAGCCTCATGACACCATGAGGCTTGTTGGAATCGACCCCGATCGAGGCTGATGCCCGCTTGTCGCGCGACCGCAACGACCTGTCGAGAGCGATGATCGCATTCCTCTTTGGTCACGCCGGCCACCACCACCGACATCACTACTTCCATGACGGCGTGGCCCTCGGCCAATTGCGCGGCAACGTACGACCAGCGTGCGCGCAAACGTTCTCGACGTGGCGACACCCGAAATCCTCCCCGCCGATGCCAGGTCTCCTCCACCTCGACGCGATGCGTCATACGGTTGATACGCCGATGCGCTTTGTGATTCGGATGTACCCGAATCCGAATATGCACCCACGCCACCTCATTGCGCAGCAGGGGTTCTAGACACGAAGCGCCCCTCGCGGAACTCACCCGAAATACTCGCGTCACGTGGTCATTGGTGCGCACGTAGTCGGACCGCTCGAGCATCCACCCCGGGGATCGTCCGCGAGATGGCGCAGCCGCCAGCAAGTTCAGCTGCGCCGGCACGCCGATTCCTGGGTGTGCGTGAAGAAGAATCCGAGGACCGCTGGTCGCGCCGACCCACCGCACAGAGAATTCCGAGACGTCAGACCTCGTCGCCAAGGCGTCACACCAGCTCGACACTGCGTGACCAATGGCACCGTGATCACGAACGAGAGCGGGTTGTCCGAGGTAGGTGAGTTCGTGATGCGAAATATCCTGGTCGGTATCGCGCGGCGCCGTCGGCACAAAGTGGGATCGACTGAAAAACTTCACGAGGGTGACCATTTCCTCCATCACCACCCTCCCCGCAAATTCACCCGAGAGGGCGGCGCAGGGAATGGTGGCTAGCCACCACCATGGATGCGAAAAAGCGACAGGGACCAGACCGGCCGCAAGAACGGCGGGACACCAACGCCCCAGGGACACTCCTGGCATGGCGGTATCGACGAGAGAGTGACTAGTCATCGGCGTGCCAGAGCACAACGGGACCCATCCGGTCTTCTCCCACGACGTGGCGCCCCGAAGGGATCTCGGGCGAACTTACCGGAGCTGCGACGTCACGCGCCGCCGCGGGCGCCGCATCGACGTCGCCGGTATGCGGCCATTCGCCAATACCAAAATCAGGGCTGGGTAGGTGCATCGGTGGCTCGACCGCAGGCAAAATTCCCGAAGCCATACTCACGGCCGAACGCGCGCCACCTACGGCTGCGCCGACGGTTCGTCGCCGTACCCCATCGAGTGAGTGGAGGGCCGAATTTTCCAAGAGCGGGAGAAGCCGCAAAATCAGAAAGGGGCTCCACGCCGCCAAACCGAGAGTTGCTGCACCCACAATGTCCGACGAGACCGAATTTGTGGAGAGATCAGCCAAACCAGCAGCAATAGTGATGGCAATAAGGACTTTGGCGAGCGTCAGCCCGATGAAAGTCTCCACCCACCGCAGCACCCAGCGTCGTGCGGGTGGCCACGGCGCGGCCGCAAAGACGATGGGAGCAACGACGAGGAGAAGGGAGAGAGCCACGGTGCGAAGGGTCAGCTCACACCAGAGGAGAAAAGCTGTCACCACAATCAAGGTGCTGATCAACAGCACGGCTGCTCCCGGGAGGCCTCCGGGCAGCGAGACCACGCGCGCACTCCACTGCCCAATGAGCGCGCCGTCATGGGGACCAACCCATTGCGAAAGTTGATCGCCGGCAACGAGGAGCACGTGCGCCACGGGACGCACGAAGCCCACGCCCAGCGCGACTAATGGGAGTCCGCCTCCTATCGACGCCGCTAAGTAGTTAGTGTCTATTCGTCGCAGCGCCACCACGGTAGAAATCAGCAGGGCCACTACGGCGCAGGTCGGCACCACGCTGGTAACAATCGACGACTCGGCTGCGCTCGTACTCATCACGAGGCGGGGGCTGTCGGTGGAATTCATGGCCTGGCCAACCCCAGAGACCACCCACGACACCGATCCCGCCACCCATTGCGCCAAGGTGTTGAAAAAGGCACTGGACGCTGCATCGGTGCTACAGGCCACGGGATTCGTGACGCAACTCAGCACACTCATCAGTGCACCGAAAGTCCCGTGTGAAAGAAGAAATTCACTAAGGAAGGAGCAGCTCCAATCACAATCGCTGCCGCCAACGAGGTCACTACCGCACGGCGCCCAGCCATCGAGTGGTGCATATTTTGGGTATGGCTTCCCACAGCCCACACCACGGCGCCGATAATGAGCGCTGCCAAAGTCAATATCAATGCCCAGCCAGCAATACCGTTGACGAGGGTCTGCAACGCCGCCGAACCCGGTAGGGACGACGGACTCGGTGATACCCGAACGTCAGCGAACAACATAGATCTCCCTTCGAGAAAAAATCCCAACGGTCGCGGCAACCCTGATGTTGTTTTGTCTGCGAGAATGGTGCCGTGCAGATCGTCGTGACCAATCCCTTCTCCGCGTGGGCCCCACTCGCCATCTACGGCGCTCTCGCCGGAATTGTCCTGGTGGCACTACTGCTCGGCATGCTCTGGGGCCGACGTCAAGGCCACCGTTCGATTGCCCAGCGCCTTACCGCTCTCGGCACCCGGCTGGGAATAGAACAGCCCGATGACGACGGCAAGGTCGAAAAGGCCCTGGCGTACCTCGAAGACGCCGCCGGCGATGCGACCCACGCCGTCAGTGAATCCAGCGCGGACGCCGTGCGACTGCGTCGCTCTCTCGACACACTTCCTTTGGGTCTCGTTATTTGTGATGAGGTCGGCAACGTGATTTACCGCAACACCCAAGCGGAGAACCTCATGACCAATCGTTACGGCGACGCCATCGCCGCCCAAGCTGTCACCGAGCTATTGGATGAGGGGTGGCGGGTGGGCTTCGCCGAACGCACCATCGACCTTTACGGGCCCCCGCGAAAAACTTTGAACATCCGGGCCACGCTCATCGATGACGGTCATCGCCCCTTGGGAGTCCTCGCCACGATTGAAGACACCTCCGAGCGTCGTCGTTTGGAAGAAATTCGCCGCGACTTCATCGCCAACGTCAGTCACGAACTCAAAACGCCCATGGGCGCGATGGGTCTCTTGGCCGAAACTCTGCAGTACGAGCGCGATCCCATCGTCGCGCAGCGCCTCGCCGAACGTATTCACTCCGAGTCCTTCCGCGTCAACCGCATTATTGAGGATCTGCTGGATTTGTCGCGTCTCGAAAGCGAAGGTGCACCGGTCCGCGAACCCGTACCGGTCGGGCTCTTCGTAGCTGAGGCCATCGAACGTATTCGCGTCGCCGCGGAGCAGCGCCATATTGTCGTGACTTTCACCGAACCGGAAAATCCCCTGGTCACCGTCGGTGATCGTCGCCAACTCACCTCCGCCATGCACGCCCTGCTCGAAAACGCCGTCACCTACTCTTCGGAAAACGGCGCCATCACCGTGGGGCTCGAGCGGGTCGAAGTGTCATTCGAAGGTGAGGCCGATTCCAGTTCGATGGCCAGAATCACGGTCAGCGATAACGGTGTGGGTATTCCCGCCAAAGACCTGGACCGCATCTTCGAGCGCTTCTACCGCGTGGATCCGGGCCGAGCCCGTCACACCGGAGGTACCGGTCTGGGGCTCTCCATTGTTCGCCACGTGTCGCAGAACCACGGGGGCATCGTCAACGTGAGTTCGCGTGAAGGTGAAGGGTCGGTCTTTACCCTCGATCTACCGCTCGCGGGCCAATGACCGACAGCATCCAACGTCCACGAATTCTCTTGGTGGAGGACGAGGAGTCGTTTATCGATGCCCTCACCATTGGGCTCGACCGCGAAGGCTTCGATCTGCGGGTAGCTCGCGACGGGCAAGAAGCACTGAGCATTTTCGCGGCCCACACTTTTGATTTGGTGTTATTGGACTTGATGCTGCCCAAGGTGTCGGGTTTGGAAGTGTGCCGCACTATTCGCACCACCAGTGACGTCCCCATCATCATCGTGAGCGCCAAGGGCGAGGAGCTCGACATGGTACTCATGCTAGAAATTGGGGCCGACGACTACGTCACCAAGCCGTATCGCCTTCGTGAACTGACCGCACGCATTCGTGCGGTCCTCCGACGGCGTGACGTCGCGGGCACCGCGACCGTCGCCGACGACGTTTTAGAGAACGGCCCACTGCGTTTGGAAATAGACGCGCGACGCTGCTTCGTCAACGGCGTCGAAGTCAAAGTTCGTAAGAAAGAATTCGCGATGCTCCGACTCTTTTTGAGTCACCCCGGTCGCGTGATTACGCGCGAGCATTTGATCAATGACGTATGGGGATCTGATTATGTCGGTGACACCAAAACGCTGGATGTCCACATCAAACGACTCCGGTCGTTGATCGAAACTGACCCTAAGGCGCCCGCGGTGATTACCACCGTGCGCGGTGTGGGTTACCGCCTCGAACTACAGCGCTAGCGCGGGCTGATGGTGGTGCGGCCGCCCAAGTAGGGAGCCAGCACCGCCGGAAGAACGACCGAACCATCCGGCTGACGGTAAGTCTCCACCAGGGCTGCCCAAATACGCGCCCACGCCAAGGCCGAACCATTGACCGTATGCACCAGCGTGGGCGAACCACCCGCTGGGCGGTAGCGCACATTTGCCCGCCGGGCTTGGTAATCACGGAACCAGCTCACCGAGGACACCTCGAGCCAGCGATCCACGCCGGGGGTGTACACCTCGAGGTCAAAGGTTTGGGCAGAGGACGTGCCGAGGTCACCGGCACACAGTGCGAGGACTCGATACGGTAGTCCTAAGGCCTGCAAAATTGCTTCGGCGCGTGCCAAAATGTCCGCCTGCGCGGCCGGGGCTTGTTCGGGAGTGCAGTACGCGAAAAGTTCCACTTTGTCGAACTCGTGGACGCGCAACAGGCCGCGCGTATCTCGACCGGCGGCTCCCGCTTCTCGACGAAAGCAGGCTGTCAGCGCGGTCATGCGTATCGGCAGATTCGCTTCGTCCAGAATTTCTCCACGATTCATTGAAGTCAAGGGAACTTCCGCCGTGGGAATGGCCCAGAGATCGTCGCGCTCGATGGCGTACATGTCGTCCGCGTTCTTGGGTAAATGACCCGTCGACGTCATCGTCTCCGTCAACGCAAAGTGTGGCGGGCGAATTTCTTCGTAGGCGTCAAAGTGCTGATCCAGTGCGTAGGCGCTCAAGGCGCGCAGCAGTCGGGCACCGGCACCCCGAAAGAGCGGAAACATCGATCCGGCCAACTTGGCTCCGGCTTCGAGGTCCAAGATTCCTAGTTCGCTGCCGATGTCCCAGTGGGCCACACGCTGATGGTCACCGAAGGAGGGGAAGGGCTGTCCGCTCTCGCACCCCGGCCACCACTGCCGTAGCTCGACGTTGTCGGCCTCACTCAGACCATCGGGAACTTCGGGGCTGGGGATATTCGGTAGGTCCAACAATTCGTCGCGCAGTTGTTGGCCCGCCGCCTCGGCCTCGGCGTGGGCCACGCGTTCGCGCTCTCCGCGAGCACGGCTCTTGGCCTGCAGCTCATCGGCCAGTGTCGTTTGTTCGGACTTGCGGGCTTCACCCACTTGTCGCGAAAGTTCTTTGACCTCGGCGCGGAGCCCTTCGGCTTCTTGCAACAAGGCACGGTGGCGCCGGTCCAGCTCAATAATGACGTCCATGGTGGCGCGCTCCACCCCGCGCCGGGCCAGGGCGGCACACACGAATTCGGGATCGCGACGGAGTTGGGTGAGGTCAATCACCTTTCCAGACTACGACAGTCGCGACGGCGCTCGTAATGCTGACTACATTCTTTGTGATGAGTCACGCCGTGGAGGTCGAAAATTTAGCGGTGCACTACGGCACTACCGAGGCCGTTCGCGACGTCTCGCTCCAGGTGGATTTTGGCGAAATTGTGGTGATGGTGGGACCCAACGGAGCCGGGAAAACCAGCACCACCGAGACCCTCTTGGGCTTTCGCCGCCCGACCCGTGGCAGTGTCCGCGTCATGGGCCTTGATCCCGTCGCCCACCACCGGGAAGTCGTCACCCGAGTCGGGGCTCTCTTGCAGAACGGTGGCGTGTGGTCCCCCATGAGCCCCGCCGAGGTGCTGCGCCTGACGGCTTCGTACTACTCGGCGCCCCGAGAGGTAGAGGAACTCATCGACCAATTAAGTCTGGGTCACTGTCGACGTACCCCGTGGCGGCGTTTGAGTGGTGGCGAGCAGCAGCGCACCCGGCTGGCTTTGGCCCTCATCGGGAGACCTCGACTGCTGGTTCTCGACGAACCCACCGCGGCGGTCGACCCCGAAGGTCATCAGCACATTCGAGAATTAGTGCGCGAAGAAAGAGAACGCGGATGCGCCGTTCTTCTCACCACGCACGACATGGTGGACGCCGAAAACATGGCCGACCGGGTCATCGTGATAAACCACGGTCGGGTGCGTGTCGCGGGCTCCGTGGACGAACTCACCCAGATGCGCGTCGTGATGATTCAGACATCGGCGCCCCTCGATCTCGCCCGCGCCGGTGCGGCCTGGGGAGTAATCGTGGAGCGCGAGCGCGACTGTCACTACCGAATCCCCACCGACGACGATCCGGGACTCTCCGCGCGGATCACCGAGGAGTTACGCGCGCAGGGCCTCGAACTGCGTGCCTTGCGAACCCGCGCATCGCTCGAAGAGCGTTACCTCGAAATCGTGGCCGATGACCGATCGGATCCGTCGTGAGAGCCTTTCGCGCCCAATGCGCTGCGGAGATCTCAATGACGCTCAAACGAGGAGAGACTGTTCTGCTCACCCTGGGTATCCCCGTCCTTCTTTTAGTCTTTTTCAGCAAAATCAAAATTATCTCCCTCCCGGGAAAACCGATCGCTTTCATTGCCCCCGGCATCATTGCCTTGTGTGTGATGTCGACCTCCATGGTCTCGCTCTCGATCGCCACGGGATTCGAACGTAGCTACGGCGTTCTTCGTCGCTTGCACGTCACTCCCTTATCGCGCCGCCAGTTCATCGGCGCAAAAATTGCTGCGGTATTTCTGGTGGAAATTCTTCAGGTTGTTGTCGTCAGTGCTGTCGCCGTGGCCCTGGGGTGGCGGCCTCAGCTCACCGCAGTCCTCACCGCTGAGGCGCTCGCCGCCGCCGCCTTGGGTTCCATGGGATTCGCCGGCATCGGTTTGCTGCTCGCCGGTCGCCTCCGGGCCGAAATGAATCTCGCCGCCACCAACGGTTTGTATTTATTGCTGTTACTCGTCTCGGGCTTTGTGGTGCCGGCGGGATCACTGCCCAGCTTCTGGCGTCACGTGATGGTGGTCCTGCCGTCGGGAGCCCTCACCGACGGGCTGCACCGTTGCCTCGGTCACGGAACGGCTCTGGGCGTGGCGAACTTCATTTCCTTGGCCGCCTGGGCTATCGCTTCACCTCTTTTGGCGGCGCGAAGCTTTCGCTTGGATTAACCCAGGATCGTGCGGATGCCCGCTTGGATTTTCGCCAACGAGACCGCACCCGCCACTACTGAGGTCACTACCCCGTGACGATTCACGAACACGGTATAAGGAACACCCATAAACCCGAATTTTCCGGTAGTCATATCGCCCGCTGGATCGGCCACCACCGTCGCGGTCGAGGGAATGTTGCTCGACGACAAGAGAGCGAGACCATCCGTGGTGACATCCACGGCGTCCACGAAGGTGGGATGCGCCGTGTCCGGAATGGTGCCGGACTGAATCCATTTCGCCAGACGAGGTAGTTCGACCTGGCATTCGGTGCAGGTGCTCGAGAAGAAAAAGAGCACGCTGGCCTGACCACGTTCGGGGAAGGACACCACGTGGTGAGCCCGTGGCCCACCAATCAGGGTCAATGGCGTTTGCGCCACTACCCGCCCCACCAAACTCGACGGGGGAACGGTGGAGGTGGTCGTAGTGGTTTTACCCGACGGCGTGAGTACCGAAACGATGGTGATCATCACGGTCGCAATCACGACGCCCATCCCGAGGGACACGAACATCATGGGCGACGGGTGCCCGCGCGTTTTAGTGATGTCGGACAAGGGTATCGACGGCCATCATGACGAAGAGCCCGGTGAGGTAGGTAATGGAAAAGTGAAACAGCCTCATGGCGGCAGCCACGTCCGCCAAGCCCCGACGCGCCAAGGAGTACAGCTTCCAGGCGTAGGCGCTGAAGGCCGCACCCAGCACCAGGGCCGTCACGGCGTAGATCCACCCCAGACCAGCCGTGGGGCCGATGAGGACAGACACCGCCCAGAGGACGACCGAGTAAATGAGAATTTCCAAAGTGGTCCGCTGCATGGATGCGACCACGGGCAGCATGGGTACGTTCACCGATTCATAATCATCGCGGTAGCGAATGGCGAGCACGTAGGTATGCGGCGGTTGCCAAATAATCATGACCAGAAAAATAAGCCACGGAGCCCAGCCCAAGGAGTTCGTCACTGCGCTCCAGCCCACCAGCACGGGCATGGCACCCGCAATCCCCCCCACCAAAACGTTCTGCTTGCTGCGCCGCTTTAGTCCCAAGGTGTAGACGAAGACATAAAACAAGGTGGCGAAAACTGCCAGGCAGGCGGCCAGCCAATTCACCGTCAAACCCAGCAGGACGAGGGCGGCAATTTCGAGCACGGTCGCGAATACCGTGGCCGCTCGAGGGCTCATGACGCCGCGGACCAGGGGCCGATTCTTCGTACGTTCCATGACCGCGTCAATGTCGCGGTCAATCACCATGTTGTAGGCATTGGCTCCGCCCGCGGCCAGGGTGCCGCCCACAAAAGTGGCGACCACGCGCGTCAGGCTGGGGAAACCACGTTGGGCCACGATCATGGTGGGGATAGTGGTAACCAGGAGTAGTTCGATTATCCGCGGCTTGGTCAGGGCGATATAGCCCGCAAGCTTTTCTCGACGCGAGGGAGCAGGCAGAACGGACACGGGTCTCATCCTACGACTCCACCTCCCTAGGCTGGGAGAATGAAGCGTCGTGTGACCCCTCCCGTCTTTCGGTGGTTCGCTTTGGCCGATTTCGTCGCCATGATTTTGATTATTGCCACCGGGGCCGCAGTGCGGCTGACCGGCTCTGGACTGGGTTGCCCGGACTGGCCTGCCTGTTTTCAACACCAGCTCACACCCGCGTGGAGTTTTCACCCGTGGATTGAATTCGGAAATCGCTTAGTCACCGGCTCGCTCGTCGTCGTCACCGCGGTGGTTTTCATCGCCGCCCTCATGCGCACGCCTCGTCGGCGCGACTTAGTGCTGGGCTCGGGACTCTTAGTAGTGGGAGTTTTTGCCGACGCCCTGTTGGGCGCCATTGTGGTCTACACCAAACTCAACCCCTACTTAGTCGCACTCCATCTCATACTCTCACTCGGTATGGTGGTAATCGCCGCGGTGAACTACCACCGTTCGAAGTACCTCTATGACGCCGAACACCCGGGAATCGTTCGAAATCCGCATTATCTTTTCGCCGCCCGCTCACTGTGGTTCTTCCTGGGACTCGCTCTTGTCGCGGGAACGGCGACGACCGGCTCGGGGCCGCACGCGGGTAATTTTTCGGGACAGACCATTGCCCGGCGGCTCCCCTTCGCCCTGCAGAATGCCACCTGGGTCCATTCGCTGGCCGCAATGTTCTTCGTCGCCGTAGTGACGGGTCTGCTTCTCGCGGTCTGGAAGAGCCCGGCACCCGTCGCCCTCCAAAAAGGAGTGCGGCGCCTCGTGGTGATCTCCTCGGCGCAAGCCCTCATCGGCATGGCGCAATATCTCACGCACCTTCCAGCGCTCCTCGTGGAATTGCACGTTCTCGGAGCCGTCTCGCTCACCATTGGGGTCACCCAATTCCACCTCAAATTAACCAGCCGTGAACGAGAGCCCGGCACCCGTCGCTCGGTATGACCACTCCTCTGCGTTACGGACTGATTGGGACCGGCATGATGGGCCTCGAACACCAACGCAATCTCAACGCCCTGGACGAGGTGCTGGTCGTTGCGGCTGCCGACCCCCACCCCGCCTCGCTCGACGCCGCTCGCTTCACGGCGGAGGGACGGGATCTTGATTGTTTCGAAAACTACCGCGACCTCTTGGCGGCGGACATGTGTGACGTCTACGTGATTTCCTCACCCAATATGACTCACCGTGCCGTTCTTGACGACGTGATGGCAACGGGGCGCCACATTGTGATTGAAAAACCCCTCTGCACCACGGTGGAAGATGCCGCTCACATACGCGACCTCGCCGCCGACTACCCCGCTCTTTTCTGGGTAGGTTTGGAATACCGCTACATGCCGGCTATTACGCGCGCCATAGATATTGCTCACTCCGGTGACCTCGGCGAGGTGCACATGATCGCGATTCGCGAACACCGTCATCCTTTTCTCGTCAAGGTAGATAACTGGAACCGTTTCTCGGCGAACACCGGAGGCACCTTGGTAGAAAAGTGCTGCCATTTTTTTGACCTCATGCGTCTCATCGCTCGCGCCAACCCCGTGCGCGTGATGGCCTCGGGTGGGCAAAACGTAAATCACCTCGACGAGTTCTACGCCGGCCAGCGATCAGACATCTTGGACAACGCCTTGGTCATCGTGGAATTCGAGAACGGCGTGCGGTCCTCCTTAGATCTCTCAATGTTTGCCGAAGGGAGTCAGCACCACGAGGAGCTCAGCGTGGTGGGATCGCGAGGGAAGGTAGAGGCTTTTCTCCCCTCCGGCGAGCTACGCGTGGGCCTGCGGAGTGGGGGAACGCGCGGCGTGTCGACCAGTGTGGTGCACAACGACGCCGTGCGCGTAGAAGGTTTCCATCACGGAGCGAGCTACCTAGAGCATCTCGACATCCTGGCGGCGATTCGTGCGGATTCATCAGCACTGGTCACGGCAGAGGATGGGTGGTGGAGCGTGGTGATGGGCGCCGCTGCGCATCGTTCCATTGACGAACGACGCAGTGTGGAAATTTCCGAGTTCCTTTAGCGGAGTGGTCCGTGGTCCAGTGCGGGCAGAATTAACTCGCCCACGCGCTGGCACTCGTCGAGGTGCGGATAGCCCGACAAAATAAAAGCTTCGATGCCGAGTTCGCGATAGGTGGCCAGTTTCGCCAGTACTTCGGCCGGGCTCCCCACCAGCGCGGCACCACAGCCTGACCGACCACGGCCAATTCCTGTCCAGAGAGTCTCTTCCACGAAACCCTGATCGTCGGCCGCCTCGCGCAATTCACCTTGCCGTGCCACCCCTACGGAGGTGCTGTCGAGAGACGCTGCGCGAATCGCGCGACCCGTCTCGTCGTCGATAGCCGCTACGAGGTGCGCGGCGGCGGCGCGAGCTGCTTGGGTCGACTCGCGCACCACCGTGTGCACGCGGTAGCCGAATCGCAATGTCCGGCCATAGTGTGCAGCCCGCTCACGCATGTCCCGCATCAGATCAGCAACGTGCGCCAGGGTGTCGGGCCACATGAGATAGACATCCGCCATGCGCGCAGCCACGTCACGAGCGTCGTCACTTAGACCACCGAAATAGAAACGTGGGCGCGGGGCCTGGGCAATACGCGGCGGGTCGACATCCACATTGTAAAAATCGCCGTGGTGGGAGGTCGGGCGTCCACTTCCGAGCGCGTCGAGAATTTCCATCACTTCACGCGTGCGCCGATAGCGAGGGCCCGAGGCCAGCGTTTCCCCGGCGAGATCGCTCGAGATGATGTTGATATCAATTCGCCCCGGGGCGAGGTGTTGCAAGGTGGCAATTTGCCGGGCCAACTGTGGTGGCCAATTTTCTCCGGCGCGGACGGCGGTGAGCAACTTAATACGTGAGGTAACGACGGCCAATGCCGCCGCCATCGCCGTGGTATCCACCCCCAGGGAATACCCCGACGGCAAGAGAACCGAGTCAAAACCTAAGGACTCCGCTCGCTGCACGATATCGGCGCAGTGCGTCCAACTCGAACGTAAGTCCGGGTGGGCGACACCCAATTGTTCGTAGTCGTCGTCGCAGAGAGCCCCGAACCATGCGACTTCTACTGAACTCATACCTTCGGTATGTTAGAACCCCCAGTGTTACCACCACCGCGTTCGGCGAACGGGGGAAGGATGGTCCCGCCCCGCACTGCGTACACTAACTACGGAACTTGATGACGCCATAAAGGAGCAGCCGTGAGCGAAGCGGACAACACCACTAGTACTGACACCGAGATTCTGGCCGAACTGCATTCCTGGCTCGAAGAGAATTGGAACCCCGATCTCACGGTGGCCGAGTGGTGGGAACGCCTCGGAGTCGCTGGCTGGGCCGCTCCGTCACTACCGACCCACGCCTACGGTCGCGGCGTCGCCCGTAGCGTGGCCGTTCAGATCTCGCAAGCCATCACTAGCTTCGGCGCCATGGGTGCGCCCGACGGTCTCGGTCTCCTCTTGGCGGCGCCCACCATCGCCGACCACGGAACCCCCGAGCAGATTGAAACCTACGTTCGCGACATTGTCACCGGCCAAAAAGCCTGGTGCCAGCTCTTCTCCGAGCCCGGTGCCGGCTCGGACCTCGCCGGTCTGACCACCCGCGCCCTTTTGGATGGCGAGGAGTACGTTGTCACCGGCCAAAAGGTATGGACGTCACTTGGCCAAAGTGCCGACATGGGAATGCTCATCGCGCGTACTTCCCCCGACGCCCCGAAGCACCAGGGAATTTCCTACTTCGCCCTCGACATGCACCAAGAAGGTGTGGAAGTTCGCCCCCTGCGCGAAATGACCGGTCACGCCATGTTCAACGAAACCTTCTTGACCGAAGCCCGTGTCGCCACGTCGGCACTCATCGGCGGCAAGGACAAGGGTTGGTCTGTCGCCAACACCACCTTGAGCTACGAGCGCTCTGGCCTCGGATCGGGTGGCGGGAGCCGCGGCGTGACGGCGGTACCCGGAACCATTGCCGGCAACCTGCCCAAGCGCGTCGGTGACTTCATCACTGCTCGACCGAGTAGTGGCCGACCGCGCCCTAGCGGAACGCGCAATGGTGTTTTAGACCTCATGATTGGCCTGGCTAAGGGTAACGGAACACATTCCGACGAACTCATTCGTCAAGATCTCGTACGCCTCTACGCGCTCGGTGAAATCGGCCGTCTGAATGCGGAGCGCCTGAAGGCGACGCGCGCCAACGGCGGCGATATCCCGGGAATGGGAAACATTTCCAAGCTCTCCATGAGCAACATTGTGCGCCTACAGCGCGAACTCGGTTTGCGCATTGTGGGCGCCCAGGGAATGCTCCACGGCTACGAGTCGCACGAGGGAAGTGTGGTGTCGGAGGCGACGGGGAACCCCTTCCTCGGGGCCATCACTATGACCGCTCTCTACGCGCAAGCGCCTTCCATTTACGGAGGCACCGACCAGATTCAGCGCAACATAGTGGCGGAGCGCGTGCTCGGCCTACCGCGCGAGCAGGGCCCGGACGCGAACGTTCCCTTTTCCTCGTTGCCGAAGAACGGTTAAATCAGTTCGGCTTCGGTAGTGGACGCGCTTCAATAATCGTCTGATAGGAAAACATCGAGGGCCAGATTCGGGCCAGGAAACGATCGGTACCCCGCACCGGTGCCAGCACGCGTGAGGTCAATCCCAGTACGTCGAACGGCATGCCCGCTTGCGTGACGCGCACAATCTCGAAGCCGCTCTTGACCACCAGTTTCTTGATGGACGCGCGCGTGAAAAAGCACAAATGCGTGGCGTCCAAAATCCCGCGCTGGTCGTAACCGAACTTTCCAAACAGGACGCGGAAACGGGGATACCAATGACCGAAGTTCGGAACGCTCAAAATTACGGTTCCGCTGGGGTCCACCACGTTCGACATTTGCTCCAAAAGGTTGCGGGGGCGCACTAAGTGCTCCAGCACGTCGGCGGCCAAAACGCAGGAGAAGCCACTCCCCGCTTCTGTCGGGATTCCTTGGTTGAGGTCGGCTTCATAAAAAACGTCCACGCGTTCGCCGATACGAGGGTCGGCGATGTAATCGACTCCCGTCACGTGGTGGCCCAGTTCGCGCAACTGTTCCGCGACCAGGCCGCTCGAGCAGCCCAAGTCGAGCACCTTGTCGGCCGGGCGCTGGCGCATCAAATCAATAATTCGGCCGTGAGAACTATGTTCGCTGGGCTTGAGCTGGTACTCGTGGCTCAAGGTAATTCGGCTACCGTCGCCGAAGCCCAAGCGCTGCAAGCGATAGGAGATGACGTCCTTGGTGACGTCTTTGGCGTAGGCCATTCCGTCGACGTAACAAATTTCGTCACCGTAATACGTTGGGATCGGGATCTCCGTAATTTTCTTCTGCTGATCGTGCAACTGAATGATGATTTGCGTATCAAAATTAAATCCGTCACTATTGCGCTCAAAGGCAATGTCTTTCAGGGCCGCAATGCTGTACGCGCGGTAGCCCGAATGAAACTCGCTGAGGTGAGAGCCCAAGGCCAAATTTTCGAAGCGGGTGAGAATCTTGTTACCGACGAACTTGTAGAGGGGCATACCGCCGCGGAGCGCTCCGCCACGCTCCATCATCCGCGAGCCAAAGACGGCGTCAGCCTCTTCGGCGAGCAGGGGGGCCAGTATCTCCGGCATGGCTTCCGGGGCGTACTGACCGTCACCGTGCAGCAAAACCACAATGTCGAGACCCATCTCAATGGCCATGCGGTAGCCGGCCTTTTGGTTTCCTCCATAGCCCAAGTTGACGGGTTGGCGAATCATCAAAATGGGCAAGGTCGAGTTCTGTTGATAGTTGAGGCCGACCTCGTAGGTGTCATCGGCGCTGCAGTCGTCACTCACGATCACCACTTCGAGCTGGTCGTGAAGAATTTCGGGTATGCGGTCCAGGGTGGCCGTCAGAGTGGATGAGGCGTTATATGCCACCACCAGGATTCCTATGCGCTTGCGAGAGCCAAGTTCTGCTGTACTCACTTGTCCCCCGAGAATGTAGCGATAGAACTACCTGATTATTAGGAGCGACCTTAGCACCGCCGTAAAAACACTAAAAGAGCACCCTTAGCGCCGTGACAAGAGTTCGTGGCACAGGTGAACGGCCCGTGAATCATTCGGCTGTTCGCGCGAAAATGCCAAATACGCCACCGAGGAGGGGCTCCTCGGGAAGGTGGTCACGCCCGGGCCCGCTTGGACTGGTCCGATATCCCCATAGAAGCCCGAGAATATGAATTGATCACGGACGGTGTCGGTAAAAACACTCACGATATTCAATCGATGCGGCAACACCCGTACGGGTCCAAAGCTCTGCGAGGTGTGCGTTGCCGCTTCCGGCGTGTGTATCAATTTGAATATGGCCCTATTGGGGCCAACGGGAGTCATCACTATCTGCAAATCGGGACGTTGCACAAGAACTTGTGGCGGTGTCGTCGCCGTGAGGGGGCTTCGGAGTACCACCGACATAAAGTGACCCGCGCCTGGTGGATACAGCAAGGGAATCCAGGTGGTGTGCATCAAATCCCAACCGTCCACTTGGGTGGTCCAGTTCTGAGTCGCGAGGTACATAGAACTACAGGAATTGATGATGTACAGCTCACCGTCATCGGCGAACATCGGCAGCGTACTGCTGTAGTGCACCCGGCTATCAAATGACGCCCCGCTGAGTGCTTTTTCGGCATCAATGAAGTTCATTGATTGCGTGCTCGACCAGCCATTGAGCGGAAGCAGGCAGGGTCCGACATTCACCACCACGGCCCATGCGAGGAGGAGCACCATCAATGAGCCGGCGCTCACCCTCATCCATCGCCGGGAACGATCCCAGAAACGGGGCCACCAATACACCAACCCAATCGAACTCGAAATGGCGACGAAGGGCACAAAGTCACCTAGATAGCGGAAACCGATGTAGCCGTACGAGATGACCGGAACGGTCGCAGCTAGCCCGGTCAGTACCACAATGCGTAAGGGAACCAAGCTCTTGTGTGCCCGTCGCCAAAAAACAGTCAGCGTTCCCAGCGTGCCGAGAATAAAGGGCGCCGGCATGGAATCGGGTAGGGACAGCATCGGGTAGGTCATGTCGAAATAGACGTGTCCAAAAACGGCCGAGGGCTCCAGGGGCAGGGTGATGAAGGGGAACACCCATGAGAGTCGGAAGCTGTCGAAGCGCAGCAATGTCCACAAATTGGACATCACAAAGTTAGGACCATAGGGGCTGGCGTTGACCCTGAGAAATTCACGGCGGTGTGGAGCGTAGGCGGTCCACACTTGCTTGTGAAGGTCGTAGTTAAAGGGATTGCCGAACTTCACCTGATTAATAAACATCACGCAGGCGGCGCAGAAAGCTCCGATGGCAACAACGGTGACGGCCGCCCGGCGATTTCGCTGCTCCCCACGTCCGAAGCCCAGCCACAGTCCGAGTAGTACTGTCCCGCCAATACACGCGTCGCCCACCGAACCACGGTTCATCGCGGCAGAAAACAACGCCACCAGTAACAGCAGTAGGCGCCGATTGGTGATTTTTTCGATCAATCCCAGAAGCGCAAAAAGACACAGCAGCCCGAGGGCAATGCCCCAAGCAATGTCGTCCTCATACACCCGTGGATCGGAGATGAGGTTCATGAAAATAGAACCACCCGTCAATGCCCCCACCAGCAGCCCGTAGGCGACTGCTTCGGCCCTGCCCAGCGCGGAATCACCGTGCAGCATGATGCGGAGCCGCCAAATAATCGCCGTGATGATGGCTGCGGACAGGAGGTAGGCCAAAATGATGAAAGCTACCGTCAAGCGCCCATCAAATTGGTTGGTAAAAAACAAAATCGGGATGCGCAACAATGACGGGAAGATGCCGAAATACGTATAGGTCTTGCCGTGATTAATAAAGCCCTCAAAATTTAACGAGCCTGTGGGCACCCAGAGGTGTCCATGAAGAATGGCCCGCGCCTGCAAGTCGTAGAAATAGGCCTGCGTGCCGGGACGGAAGAAATTAAATGGACCCCAGAGCCACCAGCCCAACCACACGAAGGGCACCGACAACACCGACACGACCGCTGTCACAGCCTTTATTAATCGAGCAACATCCGGGCTCAGGAGTGGGCGGACCGGAACGAGTTCGGAAGCGACTTTTTCACTCGGCACCACGACGGGGGGAAGCATCTCCGTGATGCTAATTCACAATTTCCGCCCTCGGTGGACGCAAAATCCACGAAACCTTAGGTTTTTAGGACTTCTTGCGGTTCGACGGCATAAATTTACGCGCCAGCGCGTCGCTGACACCAAGGTGACGCTTGGACCAGTCAAAGGCGCGTACCAGGTACTTGTCCAACCAGATAAAGAGGGATTTCACTCCGTCACCCGGACGTGCGCGGTACTCGGTAGAACGAATATTGGCATTTTCATTCTTCACGAAGTAGTACAGGGCCATGGAACGACGCGCCGTGCCTTCGGGGCAGGTCATGGGGGTGGGATGACCATGAAAGGCGTCGGGATCCGTAGTGAAAATGACGCAACGATTCGCCTCGGGAACAACGGACCTCTCACAACGGGTCATGTCCGTCTTCCACAGCTCAAGCTGCCCGCCCCACGACTCATCCCAGTTTTCGTTGAAGTAGACCAGAACGTTCACGCGACGCTCCCAGTCCTGGTGATATGGATGCACCGTAAAGTCGGCGTGCACGTTGAGAAAACCACCACGGAGGGACTGGTGTAATCCACCACCATTAAACGTGTCGTCGGGGAACAGGCCCGTAATCCCCGTGAGCTTCTCTAGATAACTGACAAATTCGGGGCTGTTGAGAGTGGCCGCGATTGATTGGAGCGTGGGACCCCACGCCGAGGAGTCGGTACTTCCCCATTTGCGTTCGTTGACGTGTGCGTAGGCCGCCCACTCGCTGGAGTTGGTCGAGGGGTACT
>SESD01000144.1_pt1 | contig 42716 bp, 45 predicted proteins | sample 3171411 | NCBI WGS metagenome assembly SESD01 (sample SAMN06051880, study PRJNA518727) | freshwater metagenome | biome: subpolar coniferous forest; feature: holomictic lake; material: water; isolation source: holomictic Lake 442, 16.5 m depth | place: Canada: near Kenora, Ontario | collected...
ATCCAAACTCGATGCGTAGGCAATCATGCCAAAACGTGACACGCGCCCGTAAGTCGGTTTGATTCCCGTGATGCCACAAAATGCGGCGGGTTGACGAATTGATCCGCCCGTATCGGAGCCGGTTGTACAAACCGCGAGTTGTGCCGCAACCGCCGCTGCTGAACCGCCTGACGAACCGCCTGAAACCGTATTTTTATTCCACGGATTTTTCACCGCGCCATAAAAACTGGTTTCATTCGACGAACCCATTGCGAATTCGTCCATGTTTAATTTGCCTAAATTCACCGCGCCAGCCGTGTTTAATTTTTCAACAATCGTGGCGTTGTAGGGCGCGACAAAGTTATCGAGCATTTTTGAACCGCACGTTGTTTTCACGTCTTGCGTGCAAAAAATATCTTTGTGCGCCATCGGAATGCCCGTTAATAATTCAGCATTTCCCGAAGCAATTCGAGCGTCGGCGAGTTGTGCGGCTTGTAACGCCAAATCTTCGGTCACGGTAATAAACGCATTCAAATCGGCGTGTTGATTGACGCGATTTAAAAAATGCTGCGTCAATTCAACGCTTGAAAATTCTTTGGCGCGTAAACTTTGCGCGAGTTCGGTAATCGTTTTGTTGTGCATAAAATTGAGATTTCCTAAGTTTAAAAGATGCGGAATTTTACCGTTTTTAGCCTAAATTTGTTTAATTAAACCGTTAATAAAAAAAACCGCCCAGCTTGACGCTAAAGGCGGTTATTGTTTTATTGATGCAGGCTTTTTCGTGGAAATTGTAAAATTCTGTTGTTACGATGAAACGGTTCCAACAGAATTCCGCAAAGCTCACCAATTATTTTTCAGCGGTTTTTTCTTTTTGTGGTTCAGCCGCTTGTGCTTCGGCAGCTTTTTGTTTTTCTTCTGCTGCTTTTTGTCTATCAGCCGCTTTTTTCGCCAATGCCGCTTTTTGATCTGCGGCTTGATTCGCCGCGATGCTACCTGTTTCTGACGCTGCCTGTGTTAAGGCAGGTGATAACAACAGCGACATGACACAAAGACATAATGGCAATGTCATTTTTTTTGATTTGAAATTCAACATAATCACCTCTTTTTAAATAGTTAGTAAATGGTCGGCTAAGTGTAGCCGTAAATTCGTTAAATGTTTATCTTTGTTGTACTAAATAAAACTGCGCCAATGCTAAATCTTCGGGGCGGGTGATTTTAATGTTATCGGAACGCCCTTCGACAATTTTTGGTGAAAATCCCTGCGCTTCTAACGCGCTGGCTTCGTCGGTAATTTCCGCGTTGCCTTGCGTGAATTCTAATGCTGATTTCAACGCGCCATAACGAAACATTTGTGGCGTTAAGGCTCGCCAAATTCGATTGCGATTTAGCGTGCTAACGATTTGATTGTCGTCCACGTCTTTCAACGTATCGTGCGACGACAACGCCAAAATTCCACCAATGGCATCGTCACGCAATTCGGCAATTAAATTGTGAATATCGTGCGACGTAATGCACGGACGCGCGGCATCATGAACCAAAACCCAATCCTTTAAATTCGCTTGATTTTGAATCGCCGTCAACGCATTTAAAACCGAATCAGCACGTTCTTTGCCACCGTTTGCACGAGTGATTTTCTCGTGTTTTGAAATCAGTAAATCATCCCAATACGCATCGCCATCTGAAATCGCCACGACGATTTTTTCAAAAACTTGCGCGTCGATTAAACGCGTCAACGTGTGTTCGAGGACGGTTTGCGTTTCTGAAAGCAAAAGATATTGCTTCGGGCGATTGGCATTCATGCGTTTGCCCACGCCCGCCGCTGGAACAACTCCCCAAAATTTAGCGGTTGTCGTCATTTACTTGGATTCCATTATGTCGCAACAGTGCGTCACACAAAGGTTCGCGTCCACGGAAGTTTTTGAATAATTCCATCGCTTCGTCGCTGCCGCCCATTTCTAAAATGTTAGTCAAAAAGGCTTTACCGGTTTCAGCGTCGAAAATTCCTTTTTCTTCAAATAACGAAAACGCATCGCTCGACAACACTTCTGCCCATTTGTAACTGTAATATCCCGCCGCGTAACCACCTGCGAAAATATGTGAAAAACTGTGTGCGAAACGATTGAATTCTGGAATCGGCAACACCGCAATTTTTGCCCGAATCGTATTTAGAATTTCGTAAATACGACCGCCTTTTTGTGGCTCAAAATCGCGGTGAATGTGAAAATCGAACAAACTAAATTCTAATTGTCGAACCATTATCATGCCCGCTTGAAAGTTTTTCGCCGCGAGCATTTTTTCAAATAACGCTTCGGGTAACGCTTCGCCGGTTTGATGATGGGCAGAAATCAACGCCAGCGCGTCCTTTTCCCAACACCAATTTTCCATAAACTGACTCGGCAATTCGACCGCATCCCACGCCACGCCGCTGATTCCCGACACACCTAAATAATCGACTTGCGTTAAAACGTGATGCAAACCGTGACCAAATTCATGAAACAACGTCGTCACATCGTCATGTGTCAACAGCGACGGCGTGTCAGCGGTGGGCGGCGTAAAATTACACACCAAATATGCGACGGGCGTTTGCACATTTTCGTCATCCAATTTGCGTCGTCCCATGCAATCATCCATCCACGCGCCACCGCGTTTTTTGGTTCGAGCAAATAAATCCAAATAAAAACGTCCGCGTTTTTGTCCCGCCGAATCGCAAATTTCAAATAATTGTACCGATTCATGCCAGTGGTCAAAATCGTTTAATTCCGTAATTTGCAAACCGTATAAACGTTGCACAATTTCAAATAACCCTTTCAAAACGTGCGGCACAGGAAAATAACTTTTTACTTCTTCTTGTGACAATTGGTAATGTTGCTGGCGCATTTTTTCGGATAAATAACTCACGTCCCACGCTTGCACGGTTTCAATGCCGACATTTTCACGCGCAAATTGCTGTAAATCTGCAAAATCTTGACGTGCTTGTGGCAACGATTTTTGTGCTAAATCCTCCAAAAATGAAATTACTTCATCGGTCGAATTCGCCATTTTGGTTGCCAATGACAAATCGGCATAATTTTCAAAATGGAGTAATTTCGCTTCTTCGTGACGCAATGCGAGAATTTGTTCCATGATTTCGCTGTTATCAAAATCGGCAGTCGTGGCGCGGATGGCAAACGCGGTGTAATGTTCGCGGCGCAATTCTCGATTATCGGCATACGTCATCACTGCCAAATATGACGGAAATTGCAACGTGATTAACCAACCATCCGCCTCGCCGGCACTTTGTTTCGCTTGTGCCAACGCAGTTTCGGGCAAGCCCGCTAATTCGTTGACATCGGTAATTAACTTCGTCCACGCATTGGTCGAATCTAAAACATTTTCTTCGTAACGGCTGGTCAATGAACTGAGTTCTTGCGAAATTTCTTTGTAACGTTGTTTTTGTTCGACCGGCAACGCCACGCCCGATAATTGAAAATCTCGCAACGCATTGGTAATCACTTTTTGCTGCGCTTTCGACAATGTCGCAAACGTTTCGCCTGAAACAATCGATTCATAAGCGTGAAACAGCGTTTCGTTTTGCCCCATTTCGGTAGCGTAATCGCTCAACTTCGGCAAACACGCATTGTACGCATCACGCAATTCGTCATTATTCATCACGGCATTCAAATGACTGACAGGCGACCACGCTTTATTTAATTTGTCTTCGGCGGCTTCAATCGGCTCGATTAAATTTTCCCAAGTATAAATTGTGTTTGCATTTAAACAATCGGCGACCACTTTTCGGGCATTCGCCAATAATTCGTCAATCGCAGGTTCAATGTGTTCGGGTTTGATTTGGCTAAAATGCGGCAAATCAGTTTGGCTTAATAATGGATTTTTCATTTTCAAAGAATCAATAAAAGAAAGTAGGGCAGGGGAGTCAAAACGCCAGTTCAAATAACGCTGCGTTTCGGTGTCGTATAAAACGGGAATCAACAACGCAAATTGCGTTTGCCATTCGTCATGTTCAGCAATATCAATGAGTTCAGCGACAATGTTTAAATCGTTCAAAAGTGTTTGCGCGTCTTCGCACAAATGACAACCCGTCGTTCCGAGTAATAACAACCGCATCGTATTTTTACCTTTTTGTGCAATAAAAAAAGCGCGAATAAATTCGCGCCCACCTTTTTTAATTCATCAATTCAAGGCGCAAAACTTTTACCTTGAATTTAGGTCTTAATGAGATGCGTGTTTTTCTTTGTGTTTCAGAATTTGACGATCTAATTTCGTCACTAATTCGTCAATCGCCACATACATATCTTCTTGATGATCTTCGGCAAAAAATTTGGTACCCGAAAAATGCAACGTTGCTTCTGCTTTTTGTACCAATTTTTCCACGCTTAAAATAACGTGAACGTCTGTCACTTTGTCGAAATGACGCGCTAATTTTGCGAATTTTTCTTCCGTGTGCGCTTTTAAAGCGTCAGTGATTTCTAAATGATGACCGCTAATAATGACTTGCATAACTAATCCCTTGTAAAAAATGAAACGTAAAAATGAAAATAACAACGTGCGTTTTTGTTTTTATAATAAACGCTTACGTTGACTGGACGAGGAAATAAACATCGCTTCACGATATTTAGCCACGGTTCTACGAGCAACGTTAATACCCTTTGCTTTTAAAAACTCCGCTATTTTACTATCACTCAGCGGCTTTGTGACATTTTCATTGCTGATTAACTCTTTAATTAACGCTCGAATCGCTGTCGATGAACATTCGCCACCGCCATCGGTTAAAACGTGACTTGAAAAAAAGTATTTAAATTCAACAATGCCATTCGGCGTGTGCATATATTTTTGGGTCGTGACGCGCGAAATCGTCGATTCGTGTAATTCCAATTCTTCCGCAACATCCCGCAACACCATCGATTTCATCGCAATCGAACCGTGTTCAAAAAACGCGGTTTGTTTTTCAACAATACACCGCGCCACGCGCAATAATGTATCGTTACGACTGTGCAAACTTTTGATAAACCACTTCGCTTCCTGTAAATGTTCTTTCATCACGGTATTGTCTTTGCCGCTGTCAGATTTTTTAATCAATCCCGCGTACATTTCATTCACCCGCAATTTTGGCGCAATTTCTGGATTTAATTCGACGCGCCACCAATCGTTTACTTTTCGCACATAAACATCTGGCACCACATATTCTGAAAGCGTACTTTGAATTTGTTCGCCTGGTTTCGGATCTAACGTCCGAATCAATGCCACAATCGCATCTAATTCTTCTTCCGTCACCGCTAATTTCCGCACCAATTTATTTTGTTCGTGCGTGGCAAGTAAATCTAAATGGCGCGTCACCAAAATCAGCGCGTCCGCTTTGTGTGGCGTATCGTCAGATAATTGTTGCAACTGTAAACGCAAACAATCGCTCAAATCGACCGCTGCAACACCCGCTGGATCGAAATACTGAATGCGATGCAAAACCGCGTGAACTTCGTCCAATTCCAAATCGGTTAATTGTTCGCGCAAACTGTAAAAAATATCGTCCACAGCGGTCATTAAATAACCTTCCGTGTTAATCGAATCAATCATCGCAATCGCAATCGCGTAATCACGCTCTGAAAACGAAACTAAATCTAGTTGCTCCAGCAAATGCGCCTGCAAACTCAATGTGGTCGTGCGTTGACTTTCAAAATCGCCGTCAAAATTTGATACTTCCTGAATTGTGCCAAATTCATAATCGGGCGTAACTTCAAAATCTTGTTCGGGTTCGTAAATATCATCCCACGACGTATCAATCGGTAAATCGTCAGGAATATCGGTTTGTGAACCTTCGCTACCGTGCATTAAATCTAAGTTATCGCTTTTTTTATCGTGCAAAGGTTCATCCAATGAAAACGAATCGAATTCATCTTCCAGCTCCAACATAATGTTGGATTCTAACGCCTGTTGAATTTCTTGCTGTAAATCTAACGTGGACATTTGCAACAATTTAATCGCTTGTTGTAACTGTGGAGTCATCGATAATTGATGACCCATCCGTAAATGTAAAGATTGTTTCATAAGCGATAAACCTGTCATTTGATGACTTTTTTGAATTTATAAACTAAAATTTTTGCCTAAATAGACATCACGAACTTCTTTATTCGCGACAATTTCTTCCGCGTTGCCTTCGGCAATCACTTTGCCATCGCTCAAAATATAAGCACGATGACAAATGTCGAGCGTTTCCCGCACATTGTGTTCGGTAATTAAAACACCAATGCCACGCTCGGTTAAATGTTGAATGATTTTTTTGATGTCTTCAACGGAAATCGGATCGACACCCGCAAACGGTTCATCAAGCAAAATAAATTTTGGATTCGACGCAAGAGCGCGAGCAATTTCAACGCGCCGACGTTCGCCGCCCGACAAACTTAACGCTAATTGATTTTTCAAATGCGTCACACTGAATTCGTCCATTAAATCCATAATCTGTAATTCAATTTGTCCCGCATTTAAATCAGAACGCAATTGCAAAACGGCGCGTAAATTATCAGCCACCGATAATTTACGAAAAACAGACGGTTCTTGTGGCAAATAACCAATGCCATTCATGGCGCGAACGTGCATTGGCATGTGGGTAATCGATTGTTCATCGAGCGTAATATCGCCACCATCGGCTTTAATCAAACCGACCAACATATAAAAACTGGTGGTTTTACCCGCGCCATTTGGGCCGAGTAAACCGACCACTTCGCCCGTTTTGACGTGCAACGACACGCCATTGACTACGGCGCGTTTGTTATAGTTTTTTTGTAAGTTGTTCGCCGCGAGAATCATCGTTATGACTTAGGTTGAATAACAACGTGGACGCGCTGTTGGCTATTATCGGACGTATTTTTATCGCCCGCTTTGACGAGCGAGGTTTTAATATCGTATTCAATATAATCACTTGAATACGTTCCATTACCTTGCCAAACCGTGGCGTTATCGATTAACACCAGCAAATTACGTTTCGGGTAAAATTCACCCGTGGAAGCCTGCCCCGTAATATCTTTGCCGCCTGCGCTGGGCGTTTGTTTGAATTTCGCATTTTTACCCGTGAAGACTAATTTTTCAGCTTCGCCATCTTTGAAATGCACCACTAATTTGTCGGAATTCACGCGAATGCTGCCCTGCGTAGCAATAACGTTTCCCGTGTAAGTGCTGAGTTCCGATTTTTCGTCATACGTCGCGCCGTTGGAATCAATGGTAATCGGTTGTTTTGCGTCGCTTTCCAATGCAAAAGTCGGTGTGCTACAAATTAACGTGCTGAGAGCAAATCCGCCAACCGCCTTCAAAAAAAAAGCTTTTGCTTTCCCCCCTTGAAAAGGGGGGCAGGGGGGATTTGCTTTTGATTTATTTTTTTTCATAGTTGCCATGTACTTTTGCTAATAATTCCAAATGAACTGGCGAACTAAATGTCGCCTTCATGCCTAAACCAGTAGTGATATTGTTGCCGCTGCGTAATTCGGTAAATTCATTCGTTTCCGCAAAAGACGTTTTGGGCGAAACGGTTAAATTCGAGGTGCGAATAATTAACGCGCGTCCTTGCGAACTCGCGGCACGTTCGATTTCGACTTTGCCATTTAATAATAATGTTTCGCCGCCTTTTGATAATTCGCCTGTTGCAGCGTGAATTTGCCACGCAGGATTGGGCGTGTTATAAAAAAACATCAACGGATTTTCTAACTGTGTCGTGCCGTCGTCGCTGTAATGCGCCATTTTATTGGCAGTCAAATGAGAACCTAAACCGCCTTGCTCATTCATTTGCCATTTTTGATAACCAACACTGAAAAAATCTGCGCTGTGGGCGACGGCTTCACGACGTTCAACGTCTTCATTGACCAACCATTTTGCCAATAAACTACTCACAATTGCCAACGCAATCACATAACCATAAAAAGCGTTATGTTTGGGCATCATTGTAAATAGTCCGCCAGAATCGCCTCGAAATTATCTTGAGATTGCATAATCATATCGCACACTTCACGCACCGCACCAAGTCCACCGCCTAATCGTGTAGACCAATCCGCACACGCCGTCACCGCTTCATTCGCGTCCGCCACAGCAATCGCCAAACCGACTTGCGTCATAATTGGCAAATCCACCACATCGTCGCCAACGTAAGCGACTTGTTCTGGTGTTAAATCTAATTTTCGCAACAATTCTGCAAACGCTGCGCGTTTATCACGTTGATTTTGATAAACTAATGTCACGTCTAATTCTTCCATGCGTTTCGTGACAATTAACGATTCACGTCCCGAAATCACCGCGATTTCCACGCCCGTTTGTTGCAACATTTTGATGCCGTGACCATCGTGAGCATGAAAGGCTTTAAATTCATTGCCCAAATGGTCAAAAAACAATTTTCCATCGGTCAAAACACCATCGACATCCAAAATCAAAAGTCGAATTTGCCGCGCTTGTTCCATTACCCGAACTGGTATCATCTAAACTATCCCCGCACGAATTAAATCGTGCATATTTAACGCGCCACACACTTTTTGCTGGTCATCGACCACGCACAAAGCACTAATTTTCTGTTGTTGCATAATTTGCATCGCTTCTGCCGCCAAACAATCGGCGTGAATCACTTTGCTATTTTGGGTCATAACTTCGCGGATTTCGCCATTCGGTAAACTCAAATTATTGCCCAGCAATCGCCGCAAATCGCCATCGGTAAAAATGCCCAGCAATTCATTTTCTGAATTGACAACCGCCGTCATGCCTAATTTCTTAGTTGTCATTTCTAAAATTGCGCCGCTGACGGACGTGTTTTCACGGACTTTTGGAATCGCGGAATCGGTGTGCATAATATCGCTGACACGCAATAATAACCGTCGCCCCAACTGTCCACCTGGATGCGAAAAGGCAAAATCGTCACGGGTAAAACCACGCGCTTCGAGCAACGAAACCGCCAACGCATCACCCATCACCAACGCCGCCGTGGTGCTGGAAGTCGGAGCTAATCCCAGCGGACACGCTTCTTGTTTAACTGAAACATCTAAATGAATTGTGGCAAATTTTGCCAGTGTCGAATTGGAATTTCCCGTTAATGCAATGAGCGAAATGTTGAGACGTTTTATCAATGGCAAAATCGCCAAAATCTCGGTGGTTTCGCCCGAATTTGATAACGCTAACACCACGTCTTGTGCGGTTATCATGCCCAAATCACCGTGACTGGCTTCACCCGAATGCACAAAAAAAGCGGGCGTTCCCGTGCTGGCTAAGGTCGCCGCAATTTTCCCGCCGATATGTCCCGATTTTCCTACGCCAGTTACAACAATTCGACCTTTACAGGAAAATAATACTTTGCACGCCGCCACAAAATGGGTATCAATGCGTGACGCTAAATCAGCAATGGCTTGCGCTTCAACTTGAATCACCGCAAGACCTAATTCTCGTAGCGCGTCGTCATGGATTTTCATAGCAAAATAGGCAAAATTATAATGCGGTTATTATGCCACGGTTTCTGGAATTGATGTTGCTTGCAAATAAATTGAATTTAAAGAATTAAGCGACACTCTGTTATCTGGCATAAAATCTGCATTTTATAAACTTAACAGTGTAACCTCGTGTGTGATAAAACGGCGTAAATGAACGACCGTTATTGAATGTAGGTATAATTCCAGCGATATTTCTGGTGTGAAAGTTAATGACTAAAAACGTATAGGTTTGTCGATATGGCTCAAATTGAACAAGAGGCTGGTGAAAAAAAACCATCCAAAAAACCCCTAATTATCTTGGTACTCGCCGTCATCGTGTCTTTGGCAGCGGGCGCGGGCGGAATGTTTTTTTTCATGAAACAGCAGCTCGCTCATGAAATTACAGCAGCGTGTGAAGAACCACCTTTACCGCCTGTTACCACCATTTATTATGAAATAAGCAAACCGTTAATGGTTAATTTCCCACAAAATTCGTCCATTCGATTGGTGAAAATAAACCTTTCAATGGCAGCGGAAAATGAAGAAACCATTTCGCTGTTAAAAAAGAATGAGCCAATGTTATTGAATAATTTGTTAATGCTTATCAGCGCACAAAATACTGACGGTTTAAAAACGCATGACGGCAAAATTGCTCTGCGTAATGCCATTTTTGATGACGTGACCGCGATGCTAGAAAAAATGTCGCCTGAAGCCGAAATCAAAGAAGTCTTTTTCACTTCCTTTATTATGCAATAACATTATGAGTGACTTACTTTCACAAGCAGAAATTGATGCCTTATTAAACGGCATGGGCGGGGGTGGCGGCGATGATTCTTCAGGCGATGAACAACATGATACCAGCATTTTTTCCGAAATTTATTCCGACGACGATGCCGAAAAAATGGCAGAACGCGGCATCGTCAAAAAATACGATTTAGCACACCAAGAACGGATTGTGCGTGGTCGAATGCCGACCCTGGAGATGATTAACGAGCGATTTGCGCGGCTGTTTCGCGTCTCGATATTTCAATTTGTGCGTCGTTCCGCTGAGATTTACATTGCCGGCATTCAAATTAAAAAGTTTTCGGAATTTACCCAAGGGTTGCTGGTACCGACTAGTTTAAGCGTGATTCGCGTCAATCCGTTGCGTGGTAAAGCGTTGATTATCATAGATCCGAGTTTGATTTTTACGGCAGTGGATAACTTCTTTGGCGGGGGGGGGGTTTTTGAAAATGCGCCCTCAGAAGGAAAAGAATTTACTAATACCGAAATGCGGATTGTCATGATTCTGGTGGAATTGATTTTTAAAGATTTAAAAGAATCGTGGAAACCGGTCTTGGATTTAGATTTTGAGTATTTAAGTTCGGAAATCAATCCGCGTTTTGCCAACATTATTGAGCCGGGTGAATTGATTGTTATTTGTACGTTTCACGTTGATTTAGAAGGCGGGGGCGGCGATGTTCACGTTGCGCTACCTTACACCATGCTGGAACCGATTCGAGATTTACTGGATGTCATCAACACTAGCCACGACGAGGTGGATGAAAATTGGTATGACTCACTTTATCGTGAAGTTGTGCGTATCAACATCCCTATAAATAGCGTGTTAGCTGAAAAAAATATGTCGATTCGGAGCGTCCTAGAATTAAAAAAAGGCGATGTGATTCCGATTGAATTGCCTGATTTTGTCTCCTTAAATGCAGCGCATGTGCCGATATTTACAGGGAAAGTCGGTATTTCAGACGGTAATTATGCGGTTCAAATTACCGACCGTATTAACAATTAGTAGTTTGTTTTAAACCTAAATTTAAACTTAAAAGAGTCATAAACATGAGCCAACAAGACGACGATATGGAAACCATGTCCTTTAAAGAATTTGAAGATCACGACGGTGAAGATGTCAGTGATGAAAATTTGGAAGAAGTAAATTTAAACGTAATTTTAGATGTCCCCGTTGTCATTTCGATGGAAATTGGACGCACCAACATCAGCATTCGGAATTTATTACAACTGAACCAAGGTTCGGTAGTGGAATTGGAGCGTTTTGCGGGCGAACCGCTGGACGTATTGGTCAACGGAATGTTGATTGCACACGGGGAAGTCGTGGTGATTAACGACAAATTCGGCATTCGCTTAACCGACGTGATTAGTCCGTCTGAGCGCGTCAAACGTTTGGCATAATGCAGCAAAATCCGTTAATTTCTAGCTCCGATTTTTTAACGTGGGCGGTCGGATTGCTGGTAGTTTTAGCGATTTTCGCGGTGTGCGTGTGGGCGATTCGACAATTGCAATCAGCCACACACACCGACGGCGAACGTTTGCAAATTGTCGGTGGTTTGTCGTTGGGAATGCGTGAAAAGTTGGTGTTGGTTCAAGCGGGGAAAAAACAGTTGATTCTAGGTGTTACGCCGAACCGCATTGAAATGTTGCACGTTTTAGAAGGTGACGACTGTTTGAATAAAATCACCGTTGAACTGTCCGAAAATAGTTTTGCTTACAAATTAAAACAAGTCATGAAAGGAAAAGTCGATGCGTAAACGTACCGTGATGTTCATTTTGCTGACGCTTGCCGCGCTGGGTTTGAGTGGCGTGGCGTGGGCGATGCCAGCGGGAATCGAAGCGTTGACCGTTACGTCGAATCCGAAAGGCGGTCAAACGTACAGCGTGACGTTGCAGATTTTGGCGTTGATGACGATGATGACGCTGTTGCCCGCGATGTTACTGACGATGACTTCGTTCACGCGAATCATGATTGTATTCAGTTTGTTGCGTCAAGCTCTTGGCACGGGACAAGTTCCGAGTAATCAAGTTTTGCTGGGTTTATCGCTATTTCTGACGATTTTTATCATGATGCCCGTTATCGATAAAGTGAACATTGAAGCGGTTCAGCCGTACATGGAAGAGAAAATTGACGCGATGCAAGCGATTGAAAAAGCCTCGATTCCGTTTCGCCAGTTCATGACAAAACAAACGCGCGAAAGTGATTTAGAATTGTTCGTGCGGATTTCTGGCAGAGCAGAATTGACGAATGCGGATGAAATTCCTTTTTCGTTATTGTTGCCCGCTTATGTGACGAGCGAAATTAAAACGGCTTTTCAAATTGGTTTTCTGATTTTTTTACCGTTTCTGATTATCGATTTAGTGGTCGCTAGCGTGTTGATGTCGATGGGTATGATGATGTTGTCGCCGATGATTATTTCGTTACCGTTTAAAATTATGTTGTTTGTTCTCGCTGATGGCTGGTCGCTGATTATGGAAATGCTCGCGGCGAGTTTTTTTGTTGGCACTTAACGGAGCGTCAAACGCATGACTCCTGAAATTATTTATACCGTCGCGCAACAGGCGATGATTGTTGCCGTCAAACTCAGCGTTCCGTTATTGTTGCCGACGTTGGTGGTTGGCTTAATCATCGCTATGTTTCAGGCTGCCACACAAATCAACGAATCGACCTTAACATTTGTGCCGAAAATTGTGGTGATAGGCGGCGTTTTACTGCTCGCGGGGCCTGCGATGTTGCAACTTTTTCTCGATTATTTTAAAGATTTAATTCGCGACATTCCCACGCTAATCGGCTGATTCAATGAACTTCACCGAAGCGCAATTGCTTAATTCGATGGCGATGTTGATGTTTCCGTTCATGCGAATCAGCGCGATGTTTGTGTCGATGCCGGTGTTGAGCGTTCACGCTGTTCCCGCACGAATTCGCGTGATTTTATCGGGTGCCATTTCGTTCATCGTCATGCCGTTATTGCCGCCGATTCCGCCCGTCGAAATGTTGAGTTACACCGGCATCATGATTGGCGTGCAGCAAGTCGCGATTGGTTTAACGACTGGTTTTATTTTGCAAATGGTGTTTGCGGCGGTGATTTTTGCCGGACAAGGTATCGCTTACGGCATGGGTTTGGGTTTTGCGTCGATGGTCGATCCGCTTAACGGTCAACAAGTTCCCGTCATTTCACAAATTTACATGATTAGCACGACGTTATTATTTTTAAGTTTGGATGGGCATTTGCTGTTGATTCAATTATTGGTCGATAGTTTTGCGTCTTTGCCGATTGGCGAAACCTTTAACATTAACGATGTCTGGGCGATTATTGCGTGGAGCGGGCGGATATTTTCGGACGGTTTGTTGTTGTCGATGCCCGTGATTATTAGTTTATTGCTGGTGAACGTCATTTTTGGTGTCGCCTCGAAATCCGCGCCACAATTGCAAATTTTCTCCGTCGGTTTTCCGATTACCTTGATGTTGGGCATTTTGTTAATTTGGCTGACGATTCCTGAAACGCTCGCGTTGTTACCCGATTTATTGAATGACGGTTACGATTTGATTAAACAATTATTACGATTAACGTAAATTATGGCTGAAGATTCTGGGCAAGAAAAAACCGAAGAACCCACACAGAAACGGCTGACTGATGCCAAAAATAAAGGTCAAATTGCGCGGTCGCGTGAACTCAATACATTTTTGATGATGATTGTCAGCGCGTGGTTGCTGATGTCACAAGGTGAGCGGGTCGGGCAAGGTTTACTTACCATGATGAAAAGTAATTTTCACGTTTCCCGTGACGTTATTTTTGAACCACAAGCGACGATTGTTTTTTTTAAACAAGCCATGAGCGACGGATTATTACTCATCGCGCCACTGTTAGCGATTCTCACCGTGACCGCCATTCTTGCGCCCATCGCCTTAGGAGGTTGGATTTTTAATATGGAAACCATAATGCCTAAATTCGACAAACTCGATCCGATTAAAGGGTTGCCAAAATTATTTTCCATGAACGGTTTGGTCGAACTGCTCAAAGCGATGCTCAAAATTACCCTCGTTGGCACCATCGGCTGGTTGCTGTTTAATTCGATTTTCGCGGAATTATTGGGTTTGAGTTCTGAACCGATGGAACAAGCGATTATTCACGCGCTCAAATTGATTGCTCACAGTTTTTTGATTTTAAGTGCTGCGTTAATTGTGGTTGCGGCAATCGATGTGCCGTATCAATTGCACAAACACAGCAAAGATTTAAAAATGTCGTTGCAAGAAATCAAAGACGAAATGAAAGAATCGGAAGGTAGCCCCGAAATTAAAGGGCGAATTCGGCGCACGCAAATGGAGATGGCGCAAAATCGCATGATGCAAGAAGTGCCGAATGCGGACGTGATTATTACCAATCCTAGCCATTACGCGATTGCGTTGAAATACGATGAAGGTTCGGGTAACGCGCCCATTTTAATCGCCAAAGGGATTGATTTAATCGCTGCCCAAATTCGTAATTTAGCGATTGAAGCGAATGTGCCGCTGGTCGCCGCGCCACCGTTGGCGCGTGCCTTGTATTATTCCACCGAATTAGACAACGAAATTCCGCAAGGCTTATATGTCGCCGTGGCGCAAGTGTTAGCCTATATTTTCCAACTAAAAGAAGCCTATAAAACGCACGGCACGAAACCTGCTGTACCCAAAGATATTAAAGTGCCGCCCGAATTTAAACAGGAATAAGCCGTCATGGATTTAACTAAACTCAAAGCCTTTGGGACAATGCTCGGAAAAGCCGAACTCGGTGCGCCGTTTGTCATCGTCGTGATTTTGGCAATGATAATGCTGCCTTTGCCAGCGTTTTTGCTCGATATTTTCTTTACGTTCAACATCGCTTTTTCGCTGATTATTTTATTGGTGGTGATTTACACGCTCAAACCGTTAGATTTTGCGTCGTTTCCCACCGTCATTTTGTTGGCGACGTTATTACGATTAGCGTTAAACGTTGCCTCGACACGAGTGGTGTTACTCGAAGGACACAACGGTGGCGACGCGGCGGGAAAAGTGATTGAAGCCTTTGGCGCGTTTGTCATAGGCGGGAACTTTGCGGTTGGTTTAGTCGTGTTTACTATTTTGGTCATCATCAATTTTATGGTGGTCACGAAAGGCGCGGGGCGAGTTGCCGAAGTCGGCGCACGTTTTACCTTGGACGCGATGCCTGGAAAACAAATGGCGGTCGATGCCGATTTGAATGCTGGTTTAATCAATCAAGATGAAGCCCGCGCTCGACGTGCCGAAGTCGCCATGGAAGCGGATTTTTACGGTTCGATGGACGGCGCGAGCAAATTCGTGCGCGGTGATGCGATTGCGGGGATTATTATTCTGTTCGTGAACATTATCGGCGGCTTAATTATCGGCATGTTGCAGCACAATTTAACCTTTGCCGATGCCGGCGAAAAGTATGTGTTATTAACCATCGGTGACGGCTTAGTGGCGCAAATCCCCTCGTTATTATTGTCCACTGCCTCCGCGTTAGTGGTCACGAAAGTGGGTGCAACCGGTCAAAATATTGGTCAACAAGTCAGCGCACAATTATTTGAAAATCCCAAAGCCTTAATGATTACCGGCGGTATTATTGGCGCGTTAGGCTTGATTCCGGGCATGCCGAATGTCGTATTTTTGTTATTGTCATCCGCATTAGGCGGTTCGGCATATTTAATTGATAAACGCCGTAAACAATTCGCCCTCGATGCCACTAATACGAAGAAGCCCGAGACATTACAAGCTCCGAGCGAGAATCGCGATTTGAGTTGGGAAGACGTGATGCCCGTCGATATTATTGGGCTGGAAGTCGGTTATCGTTTGATTCCTTTGGTAGATAAAAATCAAGGCGGTCAGTTGATGGTGCGGATTAAAGGCGTACGGAAAAAACTGTCGCAAGAATTGGGCTTCTTAATTCCATCCGTTCATATTCGCGATAACTTAGATTTGAGTCCGACAACGTACAGGATTTCGTTGATGGGCGTAACCGTGGGCGAGGCGGAAATTGTTCCTGAAATGGAAATGGCGATTAACCCAGGTCGTGTGTTTGGTGAATTAGTCGGGAAAGCCTGTAAAGATCCGGCGTTTGGTTTGGACGCGGTATGGATTGAACCGAATCAAAAAGATTACGCGCAAACAATGGGTTATACCGTGGTAGATTGTGGAACGGTGGTGGCGACGCATTTAAGTCATTTATTGCAATCGCACGCACATGAATTATTGGGCTACGAAGAAACGCAACGAATGTTGGACAATTTGGCGAAAACAGCACCGAAATTAGTGGAAGATTTAGTGCCGAAAACCTTGGCGTTGGGCGTGGTGGCAAAAGTGTTGCAGAATTTGCTTATCGAACAAGTGCCAATTCGAGATATGCGGACGATTGCCGAAACCTTGGCAGAATACGGTTCAAAGAGTCAAGATACCGACATTTTGACCTCCGCAGTCCGTACCGCATTGGGACGGTTAATTATTCATGAAATTACCGGCTCGTCGGATGAATTAACTGTGATTACTTTGGACAGTGAGTTGGAACAGATATTGCACAAGTCACTCCAAACGGCGAGCGAAAGCGGTACCGGCGTTGAACCAGGACTTGCCGATCAGATGCACGACTCTTTGCAGGAAAATACGCAGCAAATGGAAATAGATGGTTTGCTACCTATTTTGTTAGTGTCTTCCTATATCCGACCTTGGCTATCACGCTTTGTTCGTCATTCCATTCCGAATTTACACGTTTTAGCATACAACGAAATCCCTGCGGATCGGCAGGTGAAAGTGATTGCAAATGTTGGGCGACGCACTAATTAAAGATTTAAAGGACTTCTAATGAAAATTAAACGCTTTTTTGCAGAGAACATAAGACAAGCCATGCAAATGGTACGCGAAGAATTAGGTGCAGATGCTGTCATTATGTCTAATCGAGCGGTGGATGGCGGCGTTGAAATTGTAGCCGCCCGTGATTTTGATGAGCAAGTGATTCATTCTAATGCCTCATCAGAGCGAAGCGAAAACGTTTTGCCCGATTTTTTCAAGCAATCTAAATCGCCCAAACCTGTTAAAAGAGTGGATTTGCCTGATTTTCAAGCCGAAAAAAATCATTTGCACGTTATTAGCAGTCCTCGCAAACAAGACGATAGTGGATTTGGTTCAAGCACCGCCAAACGTGGCATTGATCAATATGTGGGTTACGCTGAAAAAGTACAGTTGCGCGGCAATCCCGACGCAGTGAAGCACGAGTTTAAAACGCCGACCAAAGCGGCATCAACGCCTTTTGCACCGTCGATTATGATTAAAATGCCAACGCAAAAAGCGAAACAGTCCTCGGTACCAGCAAGCCAACGCGAACACCGTGAGCCGTACCGTGAGCAAACACCCCAACGCGAATCGATGTACCGCGAACCACCACAGCGAGAAGCCTATCGGGAACCCTCGCCACAACGTGAACCGATTATGCCGAAAGCGCGTGAAACTCGTGCGGAAGTGCAAAACGAAGCCCACGAGCTGCGTCAACACTTCCGCAACGATTATGAGGATGAATTTGACGAATTTTTAGACGAAGCTGCCCAAGAAACGTATTCGGCACCGAATTACGAGGCAGCGCGTGTTGAACCTATTACACACCAAATAGCGGAACTAACACCCTCGCCGATAATTGAAGAAAAAGAAAATTTGTCGGATAAACTGTTGCTGCAAATGACGAAAGATATTAAGTCGTTACGCACCTCGATGGACAGTAAATTATCCAACATCAATTTTGCACATCATTCTCAGAATCCGAATTCCACACCGATTCGCAACGAATTGTTGCAAAAATTAGCGCGAATGGGCATATCAAAAAAATTAAGTGTCAAAATCGCTAATCGTTTTGCCAGTCATACCAATTTCGATTTTGTGTTCACACAAGCGCAAGAGTTATTAACCAAAGTGTTGCCCATCACGCTCGATAATTTACTCGAAACCGGCGGTGCCGTGGCGTTAGTTGGGCCAACCGGCGTGGGGAAAACAACCAGCGTTGCCAAAATTGCCGCGCAGTTCACGCTCAAACATGGCGCAAATCAAGTCGCGTTAATTACCACCGATAATTATCGTATCGCCGCACATGAGCAATTAAATACTTATGGGCGTATCCTCAACGTTCCAGTGCGAATTGCCTCGAGTGCTACCGAATTAAAACAGCTCATTCACAGTTTTTCAGATAAAAAATTGATTTTGATTGATACCGCTGGCATGAGCCAACGCGATATGAAATTGATTGAACAAATTCACACTCTGAAAGAAAATGATTTAGCGATTAAATCGTATTTAGTTATGTCGGCCGCGACGGAATATAAAGCGATGAATGAAATTATCGATGCGTTTCATTTGTTCAAACCGCAGGCGGCAATTCTAACCAAACTGGATGAAGCGGCAACCATCGGGTCGGCGTTGTCATCGCTCATTGAACATAATTTACCCTTATCATTTATTACCAACGGTCAACAAGTTCCTGAAGATATGCGTTCGCCGATTGCCAGAGAATTGGTAGCGCAATGCGTTGAAGAATTAGATATTGAAGACGACGATTACGAAGAAAACAACGAAGCGTGGGTGGCTCAAGGTTATGCTTAAACAACCAGATCAAGCGGCGGGTATTCGCAAAATGAACAAAAATAAACCGGTGCGTGTTATTGCGGTTGCCAGTGGAAAAGGCGGCGTAGGTAAAACCAATGTGTCAGTAAATGTAGGCATTTCGTTGGTACAAATGGGACAACGTGTCGTGTTGATGGACGCGGATATGGGGCTGGCGAATGTCGATATTTTGTTGGGCGTTTATCCGAAATACAATTTATCGCATGTTTTGACGGGTGAAAAAACCCTCGACGAAATCATGGTAACATCGCCGTCTGGTTTAAAACTGATTCCAGGTGCATCGGGTATTCAGAAAATGACGGAACTTTCGACTATCGAACAAGCGGCGGTGATTCGCGCCTTTAGTGAAATTGATCAACAAATCGACGTGTTAATTGTCGATACGGCAGCCGGAATTTCGTCCAGCGTGGTGAATTTTTCGCGTGCGTGTCAGGAAATTATTGTGGTAGTGTGTGACGAACCGACTTCGTTAACCGATGCGTATGCGTTTATCAAATTATTGAATCGCGATTACGGCTGCAATCATTTTCATATTTTGACAAATATGGTGCAGTCAGTGCAGCATGGCAGAACGTTATTTCAAAAACTTAACAAGGTTACCGACAATTACTTGGATGTCACGCTGCAATTTGTCGGGGCAATTCCTTTTGACGAGTATTTGCGTCAATCGGTACAAAAACAAATGCCGGTTGTTTTGGGCTTTCCACGCAGCAAATCGGCGCAAGCAATGAAGGCCATTGCAGCGAAAATTGATACCTGGCCGCTCAAAACACACGCCGGCGGTTATATCGAATTTTTCATTGAACGTATGGTTAAGTATTCGCAAAAGGATGCGGCATGAATGCCATTTTAAAATCTAAATTGGAGGTAGAATGAGTGCCGTAGCCATGTACAGCTCTGTTCAAATAGGCGGAATTGACGCGCAAATTATGCAGCACGCGCCATTGGTCAAACGTATCGCGTATCATTTATTGAGTAAATTACCCGACACGGTGCAAGTCGATGATTTAATTCAAGCGGGAATGATTGGTTTGTTGGAATCCATGAAAAATTATGATTCCAGTAAAGGCGCGAGTTTTGATACTTACGCGGGCATTCGGATCCGAGGGTCGATGTTGGACGAAGTGCGCCGTTGTGACTGGGTGCCACGTTCGGTTTACAAGAAATCGCGGATTATTACTGATGCGATTCGTGTTTTAGAAAATCAAACTGGATGCGCGGCAAAAGATAGCGATGTCGCGGAATATCTAGGAATTAGTCTGGATGAATATCATCGAATTTTGCGTGATTCGAGTAATTGTCGGGTGTTCAGTATTGAAGAATTGGCACAAACTGGCGATAATTACCTCGAAGAGTCTTCTGGTACAAACGAAGCACCGCTTGAAAACGTCACTCGGGAGAGTTTTCAATGCGCCCTCAGCGCGGCAATTGCGAGTTTGCCTGAACGTGAACGGTTAATTATTTCCTTATATTACGACGAAGAATTAAATCTGCGTGAAATTGGAAAAATTTTAAATCTCACCGAATCTCGAGTGAGTCAAATTAGCTCTCAAGCTGTATTGCGGTTACGTTCTCGACTGAGCAGCTGGATTGATAATGATTAACTTTTAACACGTTTTGCCAACCAATACGGTCAGCGTGTTATCAACACAAAGATTAGGCAAACGAATGGACATTTTAACTTATCGTTGGTGTCGGTGCGATTCTAGAGGGCATAGGAAGGCGGGGAAATTAGCTTATGGCTAAATTTACCCGCCTTTCTTAATTGTAATGAAAATAACGGAGAAAAATTATGTTAGAAATTCAAGCCGTGTCGCCATCATTTCCTGTTATTAAAGCGAAAAAAATTCATCAAGATGAATATCGTATGCCTAACAAACCGCACAGAAATAACCCCCAATTAGACGAACACAAGGAAGAACAGGATGTTAGCCCTAGCCAACACATTGACGAACGTGTTTAACGATAACGTGGTGTTAATAGGTTTTGGCATTATGCTGGTGGCATTTATTGCCATGCTAATTGCCTTAATTTGGTTGAGTCGTTCGGTGTGGCAGTTGAAACGTAATTATGCGAATTTGATGACGCTGGTGGACGGTAACAAAAACGATGTATTTGGTTTGTGTTCCGCTGCGCTGACGGTGAATGAAAATACGGCGATAGCGCATGAACAATTACACGATTTAAAACAGCAATTAGTGGGCGTTCTCGATAAAATAAGCGAATTGCAACAAGTCCAACTGGTGAATGTAGACAGTCCGTATAATATCGATATTCGCAAAATTCGAGATGGCGCGAGTATCGATGAGTTAATGCACCAATCCGATTTAAGTTATGACGAAGCGGCGTTGCTCATTCGTTTACACGGTGGAAAAAAGCCGAATTAACCAACAAATCAACAAATTAACAAACCAAGGTTTGTACTCCAATAGCGAAAAATGTGGAGTGCAAACCTTGGTTTGCATCCTCAAAAACTTGATAGAGAACACATTGTGAATGTAGAAAACAAAAACGGTTTAAATTACAAAGATGCTGGCGTGGATATTGTGGCGGGAAATGCGTTAGTTGAACGGATTAAACCGATTGCCGCGAGAACTCGTATTCCAGGTGTGATGGCAGGTTTGGGTGGATTTGGTTCGTTGTTTGAATTGCCGTTGAATAAATATAAAAATCCCGTGTTGGTTTCTGGCACGGACGGCGTGGGTACAAAACTAAAATTGGCGATTGATTCTGGCATCCACAACACCGTTGGCATTGATTTGGTCGCGATGTGTGTGAACGATATTATTGTTCAAGGGGCAGAACCGCTGTTCTTTTTAGATTATTTTGCCACTGGTAAATTGGACGTAAACATTGCCGCCGCTGTTATTGAAGGCATTGGCAAAGGCTGTGAATTGGCGGGAGCTGCATTAGTCGGTGGCGAAACTGCTGAAATGCCCAATATGTACGCCGATGGCGATTACGATTTAGCCGGTTTTTGTGTTGGCATCGTCGAAAAATCCGACATGCTCGACGGTAGCAAAGTCAGCGCGGGCGACAAATTGATTGGTTTAGCGTCTTCGGGCGCACATTCCAACGGTTATTCGTTAATTCGTAAAATTATCGAACGCAATCAATCGTCATTAGATCAACCGTTTGACGGCAAAACATTGGGCGAAACGTTGTTAGCTCCGACACGCATTTATGTTAAATCGTTGTTGGCGTTAATCAAACAAATTCCTGTTCACGCGCTCGCGCATATTACGGGCGGTGGTTTGACCGAAAATTTACCGCGTGTGATTCCGGATAATTTGAACGCGAAAATTGATTTGAAATCGTGGCAATTCCCCGCGATTTTCGATTGGCTGCAAAGTAATGGCAACGTATCGCAGGTCGATATGTTAATTACGTTTAATTGTGGCGTGGGAATGGTTATTTGTGTCGCGCCAGAAGATGAAGCGGCGACGTTGAATTTGTTGACTGAATTAGGTGAAACGGCTTTTGTGATGGGTGAAGTTGTCGCGGGTGAAGGTAAAGCCGAAGTGCATTACCACTAATTATTGATATTGAATCGGGCAGCGTTCTAAAACCTGCCCGACGAGTTCTAAGCTACCGCTACTACCGCGCCCAAACCCATGTCGATTTCGCCGCCAACCGCCCACAGTTTTTCTAATTGATAATTGTCACGCGCTTGTTTTGTCATAGCGTGAACAATCACATCGCCTAAATCAAGCAATACCCAATCTGAAGTCATATCGCCTTCCATGCCTAATGGACGAAAACCGTTTTCTTTTACCGCAATTTCGACGTAATCGCACAATGTTTTAATGTGTCGATTCGATGTTCCAGTGACGACAACCATGTAGTCGGTAAAACTGGTTCTACCTCGTAAGTCTAAAACCACCATTTCGAGAGCTTTGCGTTCTTCTAAAACGCTTTCCACTAACGCTAATAATTTCTCTGTGTTCATTCTATTCCTGTTTAAGTTTTTTAAAGTACATTTACTAACCGATTCAAGGCTTCACGATTATCGTTTGATTTTCGCCGATACCGATTCAAAACCTTTACTGATTGTTGATTAGTATAACGAAAAACATTTAGTGACGCGAATTCGCACGCCGTAACGCCGCATGAATTTTTGCGCGTCCGACACTCTATTCATTCACACACAATTTTTACGCACGCCGCCATTTTTTCCGTGAAAAACGCAGCCGAAATCCATAAATTTCCGACCGCCGCAAGTTCACCGTTTAAATAAATCAATGGCATATTTTCACGTTGCCACGGCGGAATGTTGGCTTCTTGAAACAGTTTTTTTAATTCGTGATGCCCGTCACGGTTCGGTAACGCTAACGTTTCACCGCCACGCCGCATTTTTACGGTAATCGTCGCGGCATTCCAAACCGCGTGCGAAATGCCACAATCTGCCGATTGAATAGTTAAAATTTGCTGATTAGAAAGCGTCAATATCGTCTGCCCACATTCCCACTGACACGATTTAAAACCCGTTAAAACGTGTGTCATCGCGTACAACTTCGTGCGATAACGGCGAATGTTTACGCCGTGACCCGTTAAAATCGGCGAACCATCAACCCGCGCCGCCATCACGTCATTCAAAATACGTTGCACAAAATTGTGAGACGGCATTTTTAAACCCAAAAAATCAAACCATTGCCGCACAATCAAACGTTGTTCGCTCGGCGAATACGTTTGCAATGCGGGAATGTTCAGCGTGTTATCGAGCGGATTAAAAACAGTTTCAAATTGTGTTTTTGCGAAGTTTGAAATTAACGTTTGCGCTTCGGCACAATGCGTCGCCACTCGCGCCACAGTTTTGTCGAGCGATTGCCAGCGTTGTTTTAAATGCGGAATTATTTCTTGGCGCAAAAAATTTCGGTCGTAAATCGTGCTTTGATTGCTCGGATCTTCAATCCAATTTAATTGATGTTCTACGGCGTAAATGTTGATAGTTTCTTTGCTGATATTGAGCAACGGACGCAATAATTCGCCATTTCCAAACGGTGTTTTTTCAGGCATTCCCGCCAACCCGCGTAAACCGCTGCCCCGAAAAAGTTGCAACAAAACCGTTTCGAGTTGGTCTTCACGATGTTGAGCAATCAGCAACACATCATTCTGGTTAATTAAATTTTTAAACGCCGCGTAACGCGCATTACGAGCCGCTTCTTCGGGACTTTCGCCTGAATTCGGATGCGCGTTTACACGCTGCATTAAAAACGAAACGTCCAATTTTTCTGCAATTTTGGCACAATGAATTGCCCATTCATCCGCTTCAAATTGTAATCCGTGATGAATATAAACGGCGGTGATTTTCGCTTTAAATTCGGGCAATGCCGCGCAAGCGTGCAACAAAACGTGCGAATCCACGCCGCCGCTGTAACCAATATAAATTCGCTGCACATTTGCCGCAACATCTACTAATTGCAAATGCGCCGCCGCCTCGATTTCACCGTAAATTTTACGCTTTGACTCTTTCAATTTGTCTTACCTTGAGATTTATGGATAGCAACCTGATAATACCGTTTTTTCAACGCCGTAGAAAATAGGAAGAAGTTATGCAACACAAAATCCGTGTGTGGTTTTTGAGTGTGTTTTTGTTGAGTTTTTGGAGTTTTTCAACCTGGGCGCAATTGCCTGATTTTGTTGACATGGTGAAAGCGAACGGTGGCGCGGTGGTGAATATCAGCACCACGCAAAAAGCTCCCGCTGGTGCAGAATCAGGGGCGGGCGAAGACGTGCCACAATTTCCCGAAGGTGCGATTCCGCCCGAATTAGAAGAATTATTACGCCGATTTAATGAACAACAAGGCGGTGGCGGTGCGGCACCGAAAGAGGCGCGTTCATTGGGTTCGGGCTTTATTATTTCCGCCGACGGTTATGTTTTAACCAATCATCACGTCGTCAAAGATGCGACGGAAATTGTGGTGAAATTATCGGATCGCCGGGAATTGGTGGCAAAGTTAATTGGTTCGGATGCTCGCACCGATGTCGCAGTATTAAAAATTGACGCGCGTGATTTACCCACCGTCACGATTGGCGCACCCGATAAATTGCAAGTCGGCGAATGGGTGTTGGCGATTGGTTCGCCGTTTGGTTTTGACCAATCGGTGACGGCGGGCATTGTCAGCGCAAAAGGTCGCAGTTTGCCCGGCGGAAATTATGTGCCGTTTATTCAAACAGACGTGGCGATTAACCCTGGAAATTCGGGCGGCCCGTTGTTCAATATGGAAGGCAAAGTCGTCGGCATTAACTCTCAAATTTACAGCCGCACCGGCGGTTCGATGGGTTTATCGTTTTCGATTCCGATGGATGTCGTGATGAATGTGGTCGAACAAATCAAAGTGAAAGGCAAAGCGTCGCACGGTTGGTTGGGCGTGCAAATTCAAGACGTTACCCGCGAATTAGCAGAATCGTTTGGCATGAAAAAACCACAAGGCGCGTTGGTTGCAAAAGTGATTTCGGGCGGGCCCGCCGAACAATCGGGCGTACAAATTGGCGATATTATTACCGAATTTAACGACCAGTTAATTGATCATTCAGCGGATTTACCGCCGATGGTTGGCATTACGCCGATTAACAATTCGGCGACGTTGAAAATTATTCGTCAAGGCGAAACGCGCACGCTGCATTTCAATGTCGGTTTGTTGCCAGAGGAAGAAGATAAATTAGCGTTGGCGAAAAGTAACGCCAGCAAATCGCCAGCGAATCAGTTGGGGATTACGGTTTCGGAACTTACGCCCGATCAGCGACAATTGTTACAAATTCCGAAAAATGGCGTGTTGGTGCAAGAAGTGATGGCGGGCGCGTCGCGGGATGCGGGACTTCAACGCGGTGACGTGGTGTTACGCATTCAAAATACCATCGTGCGAGATTTGAATGAATTTGACAAAATTGTCAAAAAATTACCGACGGGCGTATCGATTGCGGTGCTAATTCAACGCCAAGGAAATCCGGTGTTTTTAGCATTGAAATTGAAATAAATTTCTCTTTGTACGGGCAATCCCTTGTGGTTGCCCTGCTTTTATTTTCAAAACATTCCTTTTGAAAGGGCAGGCACAAGACCCGCCCCTACGAATACGAAATCACCCAAATTATCATGAAAAATCTCCTTGCTTTCTTATTAGCCGTCAGCAGTTTGCCATTATTTTCCGCCTCAAAATTACCCACACCCACCGTTCAAAATATCGATATTGCGTATCTCAGTCAAGAACTCGCGCCACCGACAGAAATGTTGTCGAATCTTGACCCATTTATTGCCAACAAAGGCGTTGAAGGCGCGGAATTAGCGATTAGCGACAACAACACGACGGGACAATTTACCCACCAAAATTTTATTCTGCACAAATTCAACGTGCCGCCAGATGGAAATGTAGCGGACATTTTTAAACAAAATATCGCCGCTAAATTCCATTACGTTATTACGAATTTAAATGCCGCAAAGTCGTTGGAAATTTCTGATTTAGCGACCAATTCCGACACGCTTTTTTTCAATGCTGGAACGGTTGACGACGCATTACGCAATGAACAATGCCGTTCAAATACGCTGCATTTATTACCCAGTCGCGCCATGAAAGCCGATGCGTTGGCGCAATATCTGATGAAAAAACGCTGGGCGAAATGGTTTTTAGTGGTGGGAAATGCGCCCGAAGATACCTTATTTGCCACCGCGTTAAAACGTGCCGCCAAGAAATTCGGCATGAAAATCGTCACCGAAAAAAAATGGGAACACACGTTCGATGCGCGTAAAAGCACACAATCCGACGTGTCGGTCTTTACGCAAAGTGACGATTACGATGTGTTAGTTGTCGCTGATGAACAAGGTTTGTTCGGTGAATATCTGGCGTATCGAACCTGGTTGGCGCGTCCGATTGTTGGCACGCAAGGTTTGACGGCGACTGCGTGGCATTCGACCCACGATTTATGGGGCGCGACACAAATTCAACATCGTTTTCAAGAATTGGCGAAACGAAATATGGAAGAACCCGATTATGGCGCGTATTTAGCGGTTCGGGCGATTGGCGAGGCGGCAACGCGCACCAAATCCGCTGATTTAAAAACCGTGCGAGATTATTTACGCAGCCCACAATTTACCTTGCAAGGTTATAAAGGCAATGCGTTATCTTTTCGCGCGTGGGATGGACAATTGCGCCAATCCATTTTGCTCGCCGCGCCACGTTCATTAGTTGCCGTCGCGCCAATCGAAGGATTTTTACACCCGAAAACCGAATTGGATACGCTCGGTTTTGATGAACATGAATCGGGTTGTCATTTGCAATAATAGTAAGCGCATTATTTGTTAGATTTGCGTTAAACTTTGCGATTCCAGCTCACGAGGGATAATGACGAAATGAAAATAGAATTTGATGACGAAAATCCAGAATGGACAGAATCAATGTTTAAAGAAGCGAAAACAGCCGCTGAATTATTTCCGCATTTAATTCCGACTAAAACGAAAATAAACCTTTCGATTTCTTGTGATGCCGATTATCACGCCGCGTTACGCACGGTTGATGAATTGATGGATGCCGAATTGAACACGCCCGAAGGCGATGCGCTCGATATTTGGGTGACGCTGATTGAAGTTTATGAAGCCAAACATTTTCCGATTTCTGCGCCTAATCCGATTGCTGCCATTAAATTCCGAATGGAACAACAAGATTTAGGTTTAAATGATTTAACAATTTATTTCGGCACAATCGAAAAAGTAAAAGCGTTTTTTGATGGAAAATTACAACTCTCCCTCGAAATAATCAGAAAATTACATCGAGATTTGCACATTCCGTTAGAAGTTTTAATCGCAGAATAATTGAATTCACCAGGAAAAAAATGAACAAACCAAAACTACTCGCCGCCACCCTCGCGTTATTCGCAACGATGAACGCAGACGCTGAAACGGTTTTTGTCACGCTCGAAAAAGACAACGCTTTAGCCGTGATGAATCCGATTGACGGCACGTTAATTAAAACGGTTCAGGTCGGCAAACGTCCGCGCGGCATTGCGTTAAGTGCGGATAATAAATCGTTGTACATCGCGACCAGTGACGACAACACAATTAAAATTTTCGACGCAGAAACCTTGAAAGAAACGGGACGTTTGCCGTCTGGCGAAGATCCCGAAACGTTCGCGCTCAGTCCGACTGGCGACAAAATGTATGTTTCAAATGAAGATAACAGTTTGGTGACGGTGATTGATGTGGCGAAAAAGAAAGTCATCAAACAAATCAAAGTCGGCGTGGAACCCGAAGGCATTACCGTCAGCCCCGATAATCAATGGTTAATTAGCGCGTCCGAAACCACGAATATGGTGCATTGGATTGATACCAAAACGCAGACGATTATCGAAAATACGCTGGTGGATGCGCGTCCGCGTTTCGTCACGTTTACGCCGGACAGTTCGCAATTGTGGGTCACGTCAGAAATGGCGGGGAGTTTGATGGTGTTGGATACGCAAACGAAACAGCCGATTAAAACGATTAACTTTGCGATTCAAGGCGTGCCAGCTGACAAAATTCAACCCGTCGGCATTGCGATTGATAAAAACCGCACTCGCGCTTATGTGGCGTTGGGAACGGCAAATCGTATCGCGGTAATTAACGCGCAAACGTTTGAAGTCGAAAAATATCTTTTAGTCGGTTCGCGCGTGTGGAATGTCGCGTTTTCGCCTGATCAAAAACGGTTGTACGCCGCGAATGGCATGACGAATGACGTGTCGATTATTGATTTAGAATCGCAAACCGTGACGAAATCGGTGGGCGTAGGAAATTATCCTTGGGGTTTGGCGGTGAAACCATGAACAAAAATAATGTCATTTCAATCAACAGAACGAAATCAAATCCGCCTCAATCTCCCTTTAAAAAAAGGGAAGATTTTAAAGATTCGGCTTTAACGGTTGAAAATTTAACCTTTTCTTATGGGCAAAAAAAAGCTCTCGATAATATCAATTTTCAAATTCAAGCGGGTGAATGCACGATTTTACTCGGTGCGAATGGCGCGGGGAAAAGCACGTTGTTTTCGTTGATTACGCATTTGTACGACACGCACGCGGGGCGCATTGAATTGTGTGGTTTTGATATTCAAACCCAATCAAGACAAGCCTTGGCGCGTTTGGGCGTGGTGTTTCAACAAACCACGTTGGATATGGATTTAACGGTTTTGCAGAATCTAAATTATCACGCGGCATTGCACGGCATGAGCGGAAAATTGGCAAAACAGCGGATTCAAGAAGAATTGGAACGCTTGCAAATGTATGAACGGCGTGGCGAAAAAGTGCGGCAATTGAACGGCGGTCACAAACGGCGCGTGGAAATTGCGCGGGCATTGTTGCACAAACCTGCATTGCTGTTGCTCGATGAACCGACCGTTGGGCTGGATATTCCCAGCCGCAAAAGTCTGGTTGATTATGTGCATCTGCTAGTTTCGGATGAAAAAATAGCGGTGCTGTGGGCGAGTCATTTGATTGATGAAGTGCATTCGGAAGATCGTTTAATTGTTCTGCATCACGGACAAATTAAGGCGAAGGGCAGCGTGCCAGAAATTTTAGAGTTAACCCAAACCGACCAACTCGCCGAAGCCTTTAACACGCTGACAAAATCCTAAAAAATAAATACGCTCCTAAAACAAACCGCATTTACTCGAGAAGATAAGCCACAGCAACGGCGGGCGCACAATCGGCTGGACTGAATTCTAATTCAGCAGAATTGGCAGCGAATAAGGTTGAAAAATCAACGTAAGAACACGTTAAATTTGCGGCGATTTCTTGAACTAAAAATCGCCCGATTCCCGCGCCACACACGGTCATTTTTTCCATCGACGTATGACGCGCCAATTGCAACGCGCAACTGTATTGAATACGTTGTTTTTGTTGTTCGCGAACATCTTTTGCGACCGCTTGCCAACGCGCCAATTCGGCAACCGTAAAATCGTCGCCCACCATCCGCGATAAACGTTGTGCGCTGGCTGCAATCGTTTTTGCCGCGCCATCTGCCGTCGGAGCTTGATCGTGATGTTCGGATAATTCGCCCGTCAATCGATACACGTCCGACATCGTGGCAAAATGTTCTGCCATAATTCCCACGTTTTTTTCGTTATCTAAAACCGACTGAACTACCGCCATTACGGGCGTTCGCACGATGCCGCTGTAAATCAATTCGCCCGAAATCAATCGCTGATAATCGCTAAAACCTTGCGCGGCAACGTGACCGTTTTCACACAATAAAATGTCGGTCGTCGTGCTGCCCATATCCACAAATAAACCATCTGGAAAATGTTTCGCCGCCAACGTCGCGCTCGCCAACCAATTCGCGGAGGCAATCGCGTCATAATGGGTTTCATCAATCGCCGACATCGATAACAAACCGTATTTCCCGCAGAAAATTTGCACGTTGTCGCTCACTAATAATCGCGTCATGGTGTGAATAATTTGTTGCACGCCGTCGTGTCGATTCGCGAATAAATCCACCAATTCGCCCGTCATCGTCAGCGCGTGCCGTTGATTTATTTCCAGTGGCAATTTAGCCAACAACGTTTGCACCGCGAATTCCAACTTGTCCAGCCCTTGCCACAACGGACACGGAGCTTGATAAACGGCGATAATTTTATGCTCTTGAATGACGGCGACTTTAACGTGTGCGCCGCCAATATCCCAACCAATGGCGTAATTTTTCATAATGTGAGGCTTAAAAAAGTAAGTAAAAAGCCTATTTTGCCACGAATCGCCCCGTCGGCGTGTTAACGCTTGAATTATGCTACAATCCGCGCAATTCCACAGCTAACCCGCCCTATTTTTATGATTAACATTGGTAAAATAAACACGCTCACCGTGAGCAAACAAGACAGCTCAGGAATTTATTTGAGCGACGATTCGGGCAAACAAGTTTTGTTGGTCGATAAAAAACCGAAAAAATACGAATTAGAAGACAGTTTAGAAGTTTTTGTGTTTGCCGATAACGACGGACATCTTGCCGCGACAACCCAATTACCTTTCGCGCAAGTGGGCGAAATTGCGTATCTTAAAGTTGTGTCGGTGAATTATTACGGCGCATTTTTAGATTGGGGTTTGACGAAAAATTTACTCGTTCCATACAGCGAACAGCATCACGAATTAGACGTGGACGACTCGTATTTTTTCAAACTATTTTTAGATGAAAAAGGCCGCGTCGCCGCCACTACAAAAATCGCGCAATTTATCGCGGATGAAATCGAAGAAAGTGAATTTATCGTTGGACAAAAAGTCGATTTACTCATCGCAGAACAAACCAATTTGGGCATTAAAGCCATTGTGAATAACACTTATTGGGGTTTGCTTTATGAAAATGAAGTCTTTCAAACTTTACGAAAAGGGCAACGCATCGCGGGTTATATCAAAACGATTCGGGATGATTTACGGTTAGATTTAGTGCTGCACGAAGTCGGTTATGGAAAAGTGACCACGCTAACCGATACGATTTTACAATCGTTGCGCGACAATGGCGGCACGTTAGCGGTGAGCGATAAAAGCAATCCAGAAACCATTTACGCGCTGTTTGGCGTGAGTAAAAAAGTGTTTAAACAAGCCATTGGTGCGTTGTACAAACAAAAACAAATCGAAATTGAAAAAACAACAATTCGGTTAATTTAATTTAAATTTACAAATAAACTGGGGTGAAAACGTTGAGTATAACAACAAGAATTGTGAATCCACAAGCAAATCGGCAAGTGAAACCGGTGGTGAAAAAAAATCTCTTTATTAGCAATCTTCCAAAACCTGAAAAGCCAGAAGAGATTGTACGACAAGCGAATAACTTTTTAAATAAACTGGAAACATTGAGAAATGAAATTATTGCCCGCGATGAAGCGTATAAAGCCGCCAAACATAGCGGTGAGTCAAATCAAATGGCACATTATCATCAGCTCGCCAAAGCCATTAGCCAAAAGTGTTTAGACTTCGGGCGCGAATTGTGTGATCAACCCATTCCAACGTGGGTGGCAGGCAATTTATCAAAAGAAAACCAAGTCATGACCAAACATGCTTATGAAGTGATTCGCAATAAAATGTGTACTTCGTTAGATGTTTTTGAAAGTGATTTGTTGCCAAATGCACAGCTGTTAATCGACTTTGCGGAAGGGCGTTTTTAATTTTTCGATTTGAATCAATAATTCTCACCATTCACGGTCATTGCCTTTTACGGAACCCGCCTCTCGTCATGCTACTTAATCTCACCATTCTTGATTTAGCCATTGTTAAAGCCTTGCAGCTCGATTTGACGCAAGGCATGACCGTTTTAACCGGTGAAACCGGCGCAGGAAAATCCATTTTACTGACCGCGCTTGGGTTGGCTTTGGGCGAACGTGCGACGGCGGATTATGTTCGCCCAAACTGCAAACGCGCGGAAGTGAATTTAGAGTTCGATTTAACCGCCTCGCCCGCTGCGTTAACGTGGTTACAGGATAACGATTTTGACGATAATCAACTCTGTTTAATTCGCCGAATTGTTGGGAATGACGGGCGTTCCAAAGCGTACATCAACAATCGTCCCGTGACGTTGCAAACGCTGCAAGTTTTCACGCGCCAATTGGTCGAAATTCACGGTCAACACGCACATTTGACGCTGCTTGAAAGCGAAGAGCAACGCCGGTTGCTCGATAATTATGGCAAACATGCGGCATTATTGGAGCGCGTGAATGCCTGTTTTCGTCAATGGCAAACCGCGCAACACGAGTTACAACAGTTACAAAAAAAACGCAGTTCCGCCGAACAGCGCGAAGCGTTATTGCGTTATCAATTGACGGAATTGGAGGCGTTGAATTTGGCGCAATTTGATTACGACGCGCTGTCAGAATCGCATCGAAAATTGGCGAATTTAGATCAAATTTTAAGCGTTGGGCAAACTGAACTGGACGCGCTTTACGATGCCGATAAATCGGTGCATTGGCACACCAAAAATAGTTTGAAAGCCTTGACGCATTTGCAACAATTCGCGCCCGAATTAACCACCGTCAACGCGCTGCTCAACGAAGCGCAAATTCAAATTGAAGAAGCCGTTCATGAATTACGCGATTTTTTAGCGAATCAAGAAGCGAATCCCGCGCAATTATTGGAACTCGAACAACAAATTGGCGTGTTGCAGGATTTAAGTCGAAAACATCACGTTAAACCGAATGAATTATTGGCATTGCAACAGCGATTAGAAAACGAACTCGCGCAACTCAGTCACAGCAGTGAACGCATTGCTGAACTGGAAAAATTGACCGCGAATTATCGCCAAAATTACGCGCCATTATCGGCTGAATTATCGGCGCAACGTCAAAAAAGTGCGAAGAAATTACAGCAACAGATTTCGCGCATGATGAAAGAATTGGGCATGCCGAACGGGGAATTTTTGGTGGAAGTGAATACGTTCATCAATGACGCACCGAAATTAAATGGCAATGACGGCGTGACATTTTTAATCAGTGCAAACGTGGGATTGCCGCCTAAACCATTGGCAAAAGTTGCGTCAGGCGGCGAATTATCACGGATTAGTTTGGCGATTCAAGTGACTACCGCCAGCGATAAAACGACTCCGACGATGATTTTTGATGAAGTGGATTCGGGTGTGGGCGGTGGAATTGCTGAAATTGTCGGGCAGAAATTACGCCAATTGAGTGGCAATCGGCAAGTGTTGTGCGTGACCCATTTGCCGCAAGTTGCCGCGCAAGCTCACCATCATTTGTACGTTGAAAAACAACATCACGCCGATATGACCGCCTCGCAAGTTCGATTACTTACCGACGAAGAGCGCGTGATTGAAACCGCCCGAATGTTGGGCGGAGTCGAATTAACTGCGAACACGTTGGCACACGCCCGCGAAATGTTGGTAATAAAAAACGTCGATTAAGGCACCAGTTCGCTAATCGTTAAATTCACCACGCCGTTATCCACCGAAGTCGATAATTGCATTTTGCCAATCGGTTCGCCCGATTGCGCGATGGCATTCCCCGAATGACTGACTCTCGCGCTGACTTGTACATTCGCCACCGAAGACAGCGTCATCGTGGGCATCATCGCCATGCTGTCATCGAGCGTCACTTCCAACGGCAAATCTTTCACCTGTTTTTTCACCACGGCTAACGGCATTTTTCCACCTTGCGCGGGTTGCGCGTAAATGAAAACGAAATCGTCTGGATTTGCCGTGGCTTTGAAATTTTCGCCCAATGAAACCGCCAATCGAATCGGTTTGCCAGGCGTTGCGGCTTTCGGTTCAGATTTGATTTCAGGTGCCGCCGCGACAATCGGTTGTCCCAACGCCTCGTGCGCTTGGTCAATCAATTTTTGCACTTCTTGATAATCGGCTTCTTCGGGTTTGTAATGCGTTTGCAGTTTTTGCCAATAACCAATCGCTTCGTTAAATTTGCCGTCTTCCGCCTGTGCCAAACCATAAAGCCACAAACCCATGTCATTATTTGCATCTAACGCCACGGCTTTCGCGGCTAATTCGCTGGGTTCGCCGAGCAATGAACCGCCATTCGCCATCGCAATTACATCAGCTAATTGCAACAAAACGTCTGGCTCTTCACCCGTTAAAGCGCGTGCTTTTCGTAACGCTTCAACCGCTTCAGGATATTTTTTCAAGACTTTATAAGACCGCGCCAACATAATCCAACCTTGTGAATCGCTTGGATTATCTTTCATTTTTTGCGCGAGCTTTTCAACCATAGCGTTAACGTCCGCCGAGGTGGGTTTTTCTTTCATTTGCGTTTGCGCGGTCACGTCGTCAAACGTCCGCAAATCGCCTTTCACGCTATACACCGCCAACGCCAACAACGGCACGGCAAAACCCAATGGAATCGCCAACCACCGCCCATTGTTCTCGCCCTTTTGAAGAGAGACGGTGGGACTGTGCGCTAAATCTTGATGCAAATTGAGCAACAACTCATTTTTTAGCGGTTCAAATTGCGCGGGCGACAGCACACCGTTTGCTAAATCCGCTTCAAAAGCGAACAGTTTTTTTTGCGCCAATTGAATGTTTATTTCCGTATCGTCTTGAGGCATAATTTTCGGTTTCAACCATAACGGAATCAGCAAAAAACACAACGCGATAACAATAAATAACGCGGCAAAAATACCAAATTGAATCATTTTGAATCACTCTTTTTTGTGTGTAAAAGTTTGTCGAGGCGAGCGCGTTCGCTGTCGGATAATCGTTCGTTTGAGTTGTCGCGGCGTTTGAGCAATGACCAAAACCCGATGCCACCTATTAACAACGTCAAAATCGGCGCGAGCCATAAAATCAACGTCCGCGCGTTGAACGGCGGGCGATACAACACAAAATCGCCGTAACGTTCGGTCATGTAATCAATAATTTGCGGGTTCGTTTCGCCCCGATTCAACATTTCATAGACTTTGCGCCGTAAATCTTGCGCGAGTTCAGCGTGTGAATCCGCGATATTTTGATTTTGACACACCAAACAGCGCAATTCTTCGGTCAAGGTTTGATAACGCAATTCGAGTTCGGGCGTTTTGAATTGATACACTTCAATTTCTGCGTGAACACTTTGGCTCAACAGAAATAAACATAATAGTAATTTTTTCATTCTGCCTCCGCGTTTAATTTTTCAATCAACGGCGTAATCACGGTTTGTAAAATCGTCGAATCAACGGGGCCGGTTTGTTTGTGTCGCACGATGCCTTTTTTGTCGATGACGAATGTTTCGGGAACACCGTAAACACCCCAATCTAAACCTGCCATGCCGTCTTTATCTGCAATGCTGATTTTATAAGGATTGCCCAGGCGTACCAACCATTGCATCGCTGCATCGGATTCATCTTTGTAATTCAAACCCATCAAATTTACCGACGGATTTGCACGCGCAAACTCAGTGAAATAAACGTGTTCTTGGCGGCACGACGCACACCACGAAGCCCACACATTTAACAACCACACTTTGCTTTTCATATCGGCGGGCGAAAAGGTTTTTTGGGGTTCGTGCAATTGCGGCAACGTGAACGCAGGCGCGGGTTTCCCAATTAACGGTGACGGAACTTCGTGCGGGTCGAGTTTTAAACCAATCGCTAAAAAAATCACCATCACCAAAAATGCGCCCAACGGCAATATAAAACGTAATTTCATAAGACAAAATCAGCCGCGGTTAAAGCAGTGATACCGGTGAGCTGGATTGAAAAATCTGCTTTTGCATCACCATTTGTATCGCCTTCTAGGATTCCATTTACAAAATGTAATTCACCTGCAAGTTTGGTGAAATTAGCACTTCCAACAAAACTAAACGCTTGGTCGCCTTTGGTTTTTGAATTGGCATCAATCGCAGATAAATCGATCTTGTCATTACTTTCATAACCATAATACGATGAACCAATTTGAAAATCTGTAATCGTATCGCCGCTTTTTTCAGCAGTTTCAAATACAAATATATCTTTGCCACTACCACCCGTTAGCGTGTCTTTTCCCAATCCACCGATTAACGTGTCATTGTCAGAATTGCCATTTAAAGAATCATTGCCTGCACCACCTACCAACGAATCATTTCCGTCATTGCCAAAAATTTTATCATCGATATTTGTGCCTGTTAGCGTGTCATTTGCGTAAGATCCGAATTGAACAGATTTATCAAAAGCAAAATGATTTTTCGATATTTCTTTAAGCAGAATAATAGGAGTTGAGTTTGACTTACGCAAAGAAATCGAAGCATCGACGTTTTTATCACCGTCAAAATCAAATGAAAAACTATCATCTTTAAACTGATATTCACCCACTACACCACTAAATTCAGCACTATCAACAAACGTCAATGAAAAACTTGGCATATCAATAACGATTTGATCGCCTTTGCTGAAATCAGAAATTGAACTAGAGAATGGCTGTATTCCCATGAACATATAATCACTAAACACATCAGGTTCGTTAAAAATGAAAGTATCTGCACCGTCACCACCAACTACATAATCAGAACCTAATCCGCTAACCAGTGTGTCATTACCAGTACCACCGTCTAATTGATCACTTCCTGTTTTGCCATCTAAATAATCATTACCTTCTAAGCCTGATAACGTGTCATCGCCTTCGCCACCAATTAACGTGTTTGCATTGGCATCACCCGTTAAAACTAAGCCACTTATATCTTCACCCAAAACGAAAATACCAGAATTCGTTTCTGTTTCAACAATTGTGTATTTAGAACCTATTGCCATGGATGATCCCATCGAGTGTGTCATGCTAAACATCATGTCAAATGAAATATCAATAACGGCATCTGCATTCAAATCGCCATTTTGATCAAATTCTAGTTTAGCCCCCCCCATCATGTTGTAGGAATAACGAACCTCACCCGCAACACCACTAAATTCATTTTCACCAATGAATTGTCTTGATTGTCCTGGAATTACTGTGAAATCAATTTGATCACCCAAATCAAAGTCATTGATTTCTTCAAAATGATACTGCTGCACTACTTTAGCACCATCACCTGAGTAACCCGTGTAATAAGAGGTTGAAGGCGTTATGTCTGCTAAATTTTTATAAGCAAACGTGTCATCACCAGCACCGCCAATGAGTTGATCAATTCCTTTGCCGCCTTCTAATGTGTCATCACCGTCGCCACCTTTGATAATGTCAGCACTCTTGCTACCGCTTAAAAAATCGTTTCCCGCCAAACCATATAAAAAATCAACACCGTTTGTACCGATTAACGTGTCGTTTGAAGCGGTTCCCATTTTTACTTTTGCTTTTGTCATTTTTGTTCCTTGAGAGATTGTTAAAAGTTTTGGTTTGTAATTTTGCTGCATTTACAGCGTCTTAACTTCACGACGATAACGTTTATCCATCACCGCTAACAAACCGCCAAACGCCATAAACAAACCGCCCATCCAAATCCAGCGCACAAATGGTTTATAATAAATTCGCAACGCCCACGCGCCATCTTTTCCCAACGGTTCGCCCAATGCCACAAACAAATCGCGCGTAATACTCGCATCAATTCCTGCTTCGGTCATTGGCATGCCCGACGCACGATAAATACGTTTTTGCGGATACAATTCGGCAACTAATTCTTGATTTTTCGTGACGGTAAAATGCCCTTGATTCGCGTCATAATTCGCACCTTCGGTGGGTTTTACGCCGTGAAATAGAAAATCATAACCCGCCAAATGCAATGATTCGTTTGGCGCAAGGCGAATATCTTTTTCTTCGGAATACGTTGAAACCAACGTCACGCCAACGATGAAAACAGCGATTCCCAAATGCGCGGTCGTCATTGCCCAAATACTTAACGGTTGTTGTTTTAGAGCTTCCCATTTATTCGTTTTATGTCGCAAACGGTCGTAAATGCCAAACCCCGCGCCAATCGTTGTCCACGAAGCTAGCGTCAAACCAATGAACGCTGCCCAAGTAAAATGGTGCGGTAAAAATGCCAACAAAAAGCCAATCAACAAACTACTTTCGAGTGGCAACATCACCAATTGCCACAAACGAGTGACGCTATCTTGTCGCCATTTTGACAACACACCCACACCGACAAACACCGCGAGTGGCGCGGTCAACGGAATAAATACGCCATTAAAATACGGCGGACCCACGGAAATTTTGCCCAAACCGAGCGCGTCAATCACCAACGGATAAAGCGTGCCGAGCAAGATCGTTGCAGTGGTGGCGACGAGTAAAATGTTATTGACGAGCAAAAGTGCGTCGCGTGACACCAATTCAAAATGCCCTTCGCTTTGGATTTTGGGAGCTTGAATCGCAAATAATAGCAACGAACCGCCGACGACAACGCCTAAAAATACCAGAATAAAAACGCCGCGTGTTGGGTCGCTGGCGAACGCATGAACCGAGGTTAAAACGCCTGAACGCACTAAAAACGTGCCGAGCAAACTTAATGAAAATGCGAAAACCGACAACAAAATTGTCCAACTTTTAAACATGCCGCGTTTTTCAGTTGCCGCCAAAGAATGAATTAACGCGGTGCCGACAAGCCACGGCATGAACGACGCATTTTCGACTGGATCCCAAAACCACCAGCCGCCCCAACCGAGTTCGTAATATGCCCACCAACTGCCCAAAACGATGCCGCACGTTAAAAATAACCACGCCGTGGTTGTCCAAGGACGTGTCCAACGCACCCAGGCTGCATCGAGTTTGCCATTCATTAACGCCGCAATCGCAAACGCAAATGCCACTGAAAAACCGACATAACCCATGTACAACATCGGCGGATGAATCGCCATTCCAGGGTCTTGCAACAAGGGATTTAAATCACGTCCTTCAAGCGGCGCAGGAAATAAACGCTCAAACGGATTCGAGGTAAAAATAATAAACAACAAAAATCCAACCGCCACCGCGCCCATGATGCTCAACACTCGCGCCACTAATTCTGTCGGTAACGATTTGCTAAACATCGCCACGGCGGCTGTCCACAATGATAAAATCAATGCCCACAATAAAAGCGACCCTTCGTGCGAACCCCAAACGCCCGCGATTAAATACATAAAGGGCAAATGCGTATTGGAATTTGAGGCGACGTATAAAACCGAAAAATCGTGTTGAATAAACGCCGTCGTCAAAATACCGTAAGACACAATCATGAAAAATAATTGCCCAAACGCTGCCGGACGCGCCATTGCAATCCAACTTCCCACGCCTTTTTGTACGCCGATTAACGGCACAACCGCCAAAACCAACGATAAACACGCGCCAAGAATCAAGGCAAATTGTCCTAATTCGGGTAACATCATTTTTTACTCTCCGCTGGCTTATTTTTCATACTTTGCGCCACTTCAGGCGGCATATAATTTTCGTCGTGTTTCGCTAACACTTCTTGCGCGATAAAAATTCCATTCGCGTCTAATTTTCCATTTGCGACAATTCCCTGTCCTTCGCGGAACAAATCGGGCAAAATCCCCGTGTATTCGACCGTTACGTCTTTCGCCATATCCGTCAACACGAAACGCACCGTTAATCCCGAAGGTTGGCGAACGACACTACCTTTTACGACCATTCCGCCTAAACGAAATAAATGGTCTTTTGGAGCTTTACCTTCAACTACGTCCGTCGCCGAAAAGAAAAACATCAAATTATCGTTAAACGCCCGAAGCCCAAAAAATACCGCCACCGAAATGCCCGCCACCATTAACAAAATCAAGGTTAAACGCTTTTGTTTTATAGGTTTCATGTGTTTCTTTCCCGTTTACGTTTTAATAATAAGCCGCGCAAAATTTGTTTATTTGCCAGCAACGGTTTGATTACGCCGATTAGCATCAGCACAAACGTCAATCCGTAGGAAGTCCAGACGTAAAAGGCGTAACCGCCCATTGCGAAAAATTCGCTCATTTCACTTTCTCCAATAATTCATCAATCCATTTTCCATTTTGTTCGCGCTCCAATAATTCATTTCGACTCCGCAATAACAACACGATGAAATAATAAACTTTAAACGCGCCCGCCATCACCAATAACGGAATTAACATATCAATGTGCATCGACGGTTTATCGAATTTTGTCACTGTCGCGCCTTGGTGCAACGTGTTCCACCATTCGACCGAATAATGAATAATCGGAATGTTCACCACGCCAACCAACGCTAAAATCGCCACGGCACGCGACGCGGTACGTTTATCTTCGATGCCGTTGTACAAGCCAATCACGCCCAAATATAAAAATAATAAAACCAATTCCGACGTTAAACGTGCGTCCCAAACCCACCACGCGCCCCACATCGGTTTCCCCCAAAGTGAACCCGTCACCAACGCTAAAAAGGTAAAACTTGCGCCGACTGACGCGCTCGAAATGCTGACAATTTCCGCGAGTTTGATGCGCCAAATTAAGCCAATTCCGCCGCTAATCGCCATCACCACATAAATAAACATCGACATCCACGCCGCCGGAACGTGAACGTAAATAATCCGAAAGCTGTCGCCCTGTTGATAATCCGCCGGCGCAGTTACCAGCCCACCGTATAAACCGTAACCGAGCAGAATTAAAAATAATGCCGTCAACCACGGTAACATTTTGCCGCTCATGGCGTAAAAATACGGCGGCGATGAAAATTTGTGAAAAAATCGCATGAACATAATGACTTGAACTCTTTTTTAAAAGTTGCCGCAATCGGCAGTTAGGTTAAATAAAATTTAATTTTGTAATCCGTTTTTTTGCATAGTTTGCCACACGTCAGGGGTTAATGCGCCAATATGTCGAGCGCGAATAATCCCATCTTCATCGACCCAATACGTTTGCGGCAAACTTTGAACATCCAACGGCATCGCGCTTGCCATCGCACCATCAAATATAATCGCGGCAAACGGATTGCCATTTTGTTTCAAATACGCCCGCGCATTTTCTAAATCATCTTGATAATCCACGCCGTAAATTGTCACGCCATCGGCAACGAGTTGTTTTAACAATTCATGTTCCGCGCGACACGCCGCGCACCACGAAGCCCACACATTTATTAACGCAGGCGTTTTGAAATCCGTGCCGTTTAAAATGATTGCGGTATTTTCTAACGCGGGGAGATTTATTGCAGGAATTTTTTTGCCGATTAACCGCGACGGACTGTTATTCGGGTCGTAGGTCAAACCGTAACCGTACATTGCGCCCAAAAGCACAATCAACATAATCGGCAACGCCATCAACAAACGTGGTTCGGGTTTTGTCATTGCACATAATCCACGATTTCACGGACTTTCTCTTTGTCGTGAAAAAATTTGAATTTCGGCAACGCATTCATGCCGTGACAATCCACGCAAAACGTGCCTTTCACGCCTTCCGTTCGCAGAAAACTATTGAGCGGCGAACCTTCCACGTTGTCCGTTTGCGCCAGCGATAAAATCGATTTTGGTTTCGATTGCAGCGCATTTTGACTAATTTTCGCGCTCCAAAAATGTGGCTCGTGACAGGTTTTACACGCGATTTGTCCGAAGTCGTCGATTTTTTCTTTTGAATTCAAAAGCGGCATAATTTTTTTGTCTGAACGCAACGTCATATCTTCATGCGGATGATTAAAAAACTTCACGATTTTCTTTTCGGCAATGCCATTTTTTTGATGACACAAAATGCAAAGTTTATCCTCGCGCAATTCGCTGTGTTGCAACTCTTTGTCGGCAAAATCTTCCACCACCGATTTTGTCGAAAACAAATGTGGCGGATTTTTATTGGCTTTGTGCAAACTGTGACACGCACCACACACGCCACTTTGCGCGGCTTTTTCGTTAAATTGATTCGGTTTATTTTTCGCGGTAATTCGCAAATCGTGGTCACTTCCCACAATCGCCTGTTTGCCTTGATGACAATGTGAACACAGTTCGCCGTTTTGATGATTTTCAACCAGCGCAGGCGTATCGGGTTTGCCGTCATGCACCGCGTGACAGGTCAAACAACCAATTTCTTTGGTTTTTTTACCCTCCACAATTTCCACTTCGTCGTCCATTTTCACATTCATAGGATGCACACCTTTGGCATGAGCGTCGTCTTTATCTTTGGCGTGTTGGCGTTGATGACAGGTTTTGCACAACGATTCCGCATCTTTAATACCTTTGTCGAGCAACGCCGTTTCTGAATTTCCCGAATGAACATTGTGGCAACTTTGACAAGTCACAAATTTCACTTCTTTGTCGTTTTGTTTCATCGGTTCATTAGGTTTTACGTTCGTTGGATGAATGCCTTTGTGACGCGCGTCGTCTTTGTTTTTCGAGGCTTGTTTATCGTGGCAGGTTTCACAAAGCGCGTCCGAAGTGGCATATTTTTTCTCAAGTAATGCAGAACCGAGTTTGCCATCATGAACAACGTGGCACGTTTCACAGCGGACAAACTCAACATTTTTACCGTCTTTTTGCATCGGTTTCGAATGCTTTTTTGAATCGGGTTTGAAGTTGACCGGATGCACGCCTTTTTTATGCGCGTCTTTTTCATTTTCAGAATTTTGCCGCGCGTGACATTC
>SESD01000146.1_pt1 | contig 42671 bp, 34 predicted proteins | sample 3171411 | NCBI WGS metagenome assembly SESD01 (sample SAMN06051880, study PRJNA518727) | freshwater metagenome | biome: subpolar coniferous forest; feature: holomictic lake; material: water; isolation source: holomictic Lake 442, 16.5 m depth | place: Canada: near Kenora, Ontario | collected...
AAAACCGGTGTTGATGAAGGCCACGCGGCTGCTGGCCGCAGCGATGCAGGCCTTCAGGTTGGCGCTGGTGCGGCGCTCTTCGTCCATGATGCCGAGTTTGACCGTGCTCTCAGGCAGGCCCAGCATTTTCTCGACGCGACCGAACAGTTCGCTGGCAAACGCCACTTCTGCCGGGCCGTGCATCTTGGGCTTGACGATATAGACACTGCCGCGGCGTGTGTTGCGGATGCCGGCGACGCCATGAGCGTCGCTTGTCAGGCCCTGGCCGTTGGCCTTTTGGATGTCGTGCAGGGCAATGGTGGTGGTAATGACAGCGTCCATGATGCCCTCGGGAATTTCGCGCACCTGACCCTGGCCGTCGGTGTAGAGGATGGCCGGATTGGTCATCAGGTGCCCGACGTTGCGCAGGAACAGCAGCGAGCGGCCATGCAGGGCCACGTCCTCGCCGCGCGGGCCGGTGTACTGGCGGTCCGGGTTCAGGCCGCGTTGGAAGGTCTTGCCGCCTTTTTCCACGTCCTGCGTCAGTGTGCCCTTGAGGATGCCCAGCCAGTTGCCATAGGCCAGCACCTTGTCGTGCGCATCCACCACTGCCACCGAGTCTTCCAGGTCCAGAATGGTCGAGAGGGCCGACTCCAGCACCAGATCGGCCACGCCGGCGGCGTCAGTGCGGCCAATCGGATGCGTCTTGTCGATGCGGATGTCCATGTGCAGGCCGTGGTGTGACAGCAGCACCGACGAGGGTGCGCTCATCTCTCCCTGAAAACCGACAAACTGCGCCGGGTTCTTCAGGCCGACCACCTTGCCGTTTTTCTTGGTCACGGCCAACTGGTTGTCAATCACGGCATAGGCCGTGGCGTCGAGGTGCGAGCCAGTCTTTAGCGGCACGCAGCGGTCCAGCACGTGGCGTGCGTACTCGATGACTTTCGCGCCGCGCTGCTCGTTGTAGCCCTTGCCCTTTTCGCAACCATCGGCTTCCGAAATCACATCGGTGCCGTAAAGGGCGTCGTACAGGCTGCCCCAGCGCGCATTGGCGGCATTGAGTGCGTAGCGTGCGTTGGTGATGGGCACCACCAGTTGGGGGCCGGCTTGCAGGGCCAGTTCGGCATCGACGTTTTTGGTTGTGGCGCGGACCTTCCCGGGCACCGGGACCAGGTAGCCAATACCCTCCAAAAACTTCCGGTAGGCCTTCATGCCCCGCGCGCCGGCAATGGCGCCGGGGTTGGCTTTGTGCCAGGTGTCGAGCTCGCTTTGCAGGCGGTCACGCTCCGCCAGCAGGGCGATGTTTTTTGGCGCCAGGTCGGCTACCAGGGCGTCAAAGCATTGCCAGAATTTGACCGGGGATACGCCAGTGCCGGGCAGCACTTGGCTGTCGATGAATTGGTGCAAAACGGTGGCGACTTGCAGGCGATGGGTTGGGGTACGTGCGGTCATGGTGTGAAACTTCAGTTAAGGGGAGAGGTTGGAAAAAAATTCAATACGTCGCGCAGGCTGCTGCCGGTGCGCGTGGGTTGGGTGCCCAGTTCTTCAAACGGCAATTGGTAGCGGTTCACCCACAGCGTCTGGTAGCCGTACCAGGTGGCGGCCAATGCGTCCCACGAGTTGCTGCTGACGAACACGATTTGCTCGGCAGCCAGTCCAGTGGCCTGCTCGCCCAGTGCGTAGGCGTCGGGGTGGGTTTTGTATTTTCGGATAGGGTCAACACTGATGACATGGTCCAGCAGGCCGTCCAGTGCGGCAGATTTGACGGCCAGTTGCAGCATGGCGGCATCCCCATTGCTCAGGATGCCGGTGGGAATGCCCCTGGACTTGATTTCCCCGAGAACCTGTCGGTTTTCGGGGAAGGCGCTCAGGTGATGGTATTGATTCATCAGGCGCTCAACCTGGCCGTCAAACGCAACGCTGGCCATCGACGATGCCGCGGGAAACACAATTCTCTTGATGGCGTAAATCAACGCGGCGCGAGTCAACTCCCAAAACGGCTGGTAGTGGGCGCCGTGGTTGCTGGTGGTCACCAGCCGCGTGTACTCGATCTGCTTGTCACGCCACAACACGCTCAAGGCCGTGCCGTGACCGGGAAACAGTTGCTCGGCCAGCAGACCCACGCTGTAAACGTCAAACAAGGTGCCATAAGCGTCAAACAGCACGGCACGCGGTGGCACAAGCTTGGTGGCTCTCGGTTTGTCGGTGGCAGCAGGACTTGTTTTTGACATGTCCTTACTTTATTCGATACCTCAGGACCTATTAACTTCTAATAAATATAGTTATCTGTGACAAAAATAGATGCAATTAAATCTTCAAAGCGGAAACGGGATGGGGCCGCCGCGTTGCAGGTTGTTCGGCGCATCAGCTTTGTCTTTCGGTCATAACCCGCGACCGAACAAAGGTAAACATACTGACTTACAATTTGTTTCATTCAAAGATAACAGTTCGACCCAAGAATGGTCAGGGCAAATCAGCCCGATGTGTTGTCTGGACTAGGAGGATTGGTTGTTCGCAGGTTTGCGTTTGTCTAAAGTGCAGCGGCTGCAGCTACGGCGTTTGTCCGGACTGTTGCCGTACCTTGTCTTGCTGTTGGCATTGGCGGTCACCTGGTGGCGTTATCAGGAGGCGCTGGAATTGACGCGCAGCGACCGTCTCGCGCATTTTGAAGATGCTGCGCGGGAGATGGTTGATCGGATTGAGCAGCGCGGACAGCGTTACGAGCGGGTACTGCGAGGGGTCAGTGGACTGTATCCTTACCTGGCGGATTCAGCAGATGTCGAGGCGTTCTCAAAGTACGTCAACAACTTGCACATTGCGCTGGAGTATCCCGGCATCACCGGCATGGGTCTGGCGCAGGTTGTTTCGCCCCAGGTGGGCGCCGCTACAGTGACCTCGGTCCTGCGCATAGCACCAGACAGCCCGCATAATTTGAGTCTACTGGGGCATGACCTGTGGTCGGATCCGCACCGGCGCATTGCCATGAGCCAATCGCTCAAGCAGAATCAACCGATCCTGTCGGACTATCTGCCGGACTCGACGACTTTTTCGGGATCCGTGAATAGATCGGATTTCGAGATTTTCATGCCGGTGTTTGTTCCCCTCCCGATCAGGAAGTTGAAGTTGCCTGAGGGCGATACCCACCATGTTGGCTGGGCATTTTTTAGGCTTGATGTCAGTAGTTTTGTCAAGTCCGTTGGAGAAAGCGCCGAAGCCGGCATCGACATAGATATTTTTGATGGGGAAGTTGCCACACTTGGGCGCCCGCTGTTGTACAGCAGTGATTCGGGAGCTGAATCTAACCAGGTTGGCCCGCATCTGTTTGAAACCACCAGGCACATCAAGATAGGTGGTCACGACTGGACCGTCAAAGTGCACAGCACGCCGCATTTTGATGCCTCGTTGGACTTTGCATCAGCAAATCGCGTATTTCGAATGGGCATTTTTTTGGGATTGGTGGTGTTCGTCATCCTCTGGCTTTTGGTGAATGCACAAAAGCGGGCGCAGCAGATAGCGGATTCGCTGACGCGCGATTTGCAAAAGCTGGGCCGGGCTATCGAACAAAGCCCGGTGGCGACCATGATCACCGACACTCGGGGACGCATTGAGTTTGCCAGCGCTAGCCTGTATGAAATGTCGGGCTACACGGCACAGGAACTGATGGGCCAATCGACGTCAATATTTGCCTCTGGTCTCATGCCGCAACCGATTTATGATGACTTGTGGGCGACCATCAAGGCCGGCAAGGTATGGAAAGGGACGCTGCAGAATCGCAAAAAGGACGGAACCCTTTACTGGTCGAGCCAGATCATCTCCGGTGTCACCAACGAGCGCGGTGAATTGGTCAATTTCATTTCTGAAAAAGAAGATATCACCCTGCGCAAAATGGCAGAGCAAGAGCTCGCCAACAGCGAAGCCTCCAATCTGGCGATCATGGATTCCATTGTTGAGGGGATTGTCGTCATAGACCGGGCCGGGTTCATCATTGCGGTCAATCAGCCCTGGCGAAACATGACTTTTCAAAACTACTCCATACCGGGTGAACCGGCTGCGAGTAGCGGTGTGGGTGCCGATTTCATTGCGCTTTGCCAGGTCGGTGTCAATTTTTCGATCAATGAAGAAGCGATCCAGGCACGCGAGGGCATCAAGGCCGTGCTGGATGGGCGCTTGCGGCACTTCAACCTCGAATTTGCCAGTCATCAATCGTCGCAATTGCGCTGGGTGAGCATGAGTGCCAGTCCCATGGGTCCGAACGGTCGAGGTGCTGTGATAGCACATGCCGACATTACGGAACGGAAAAAGAACGAAACTGCAGCCATCACCTACCAGGAAGATCTGGAAGCCATGGTGGTCAAGCGAACCGCCGAGTTGCGCGTTCTGGCCATGCAATTGCTGCAAACCGAAACCCGGGAACGGCAAGCCGTCGCCGCCGATCTGCATGACGATCTGGGCCAGATTCTGGCCGTCGCCAAGCTCAAACTGTCAGCACTCACGGTGCCGGGCAGTGGCGAGGACGCAAGCCATTTCCTGAAACAGATGAAGGATATAGAGAACATGATTGACCGCTCCAGTGTGTCGGTGCGCTCGCTGTCGACCCAGTTGAGTCCACCGACGCTGTACCGCCACGGATTGAACGCAGCACTCGAATGGCTGGCCGAGGAAATGATGCGCACCTATGGCTTGCTTGTGAACCTTGACCTGGGTGAACTGGCGCTGCCGGATGAAGCCGTCAGCAGTGCCCTGTTCCGTATGGTGCGCGAGTTGCTGATCAATGTCTGGAAGCATGGTCAGGTCCATTACGCTAAAGTCACAATGAAGATCAATCCCGACAATCATGCGTTGACCGTCAGCGTGGCCGATACCGGTGCCGGTTTTGAAGTTCCCGCTATGCTGAAGTCGACAACCAAACACAGCTATGGACTGTTCAGCATCGGCGAACGCCTCAAGCTGATCGGTGGCACCGTGCAGATAGAGAGCCGTCTCGGTGGCGGTACGACGGTGACCATGGTGGTTCCATCGGTCAGGCTGAACGCTGAATTGGAAGGAGCTGAAAGATGATACGGTTGCTGCTGGCGGACGACCATACGATAGTGCGCGAATCACTGCGTGAAGTGCTGGAGCGTGAGAGCGACATTCAGGTGGTGGGTGAAGCTGGTGACGGCGAGACCGCGCTGGCACTTGTTCATCAGTTGTTGCCTGATCTGGTGGTTGCAGATATCTCCATGCCGGGGCTGGACGGCATCGCGTTGACCCAGCGCATCCGGCTTGAATGCAAGGGTGTCAAAGTGCTGGCCTTGACGACGCACCTGGACCGCCGCTATCTGGTGCAGATGCTGGACGCCGGCGCACTGGGCTATGTGAACAAGGCGGCCGGACGCAGTGAGTTGCTGCTGGGGGTGCGCGCGGTCGCGGCGGGCAACCGCTATCTGTGCCAGGAGGTTGCTGCCATGCTGGTGAAGACACCGGAAGGTGCCGGTGCGCTGGCCAAGCTCGGGCGCCGCGAGATTGAAGTGCTGAAGATGATCGCCAAAGGGCAAACCTCGGTGGCCATAGCTGAAAGCTTGTTTATTGCGGTCGGAACGGTTGAAGTGCATCGGCGCAACATCATGCGCAAACTCGAACTGCACAACATTGCCGAGCTCACGCAATATGCGATTCGCGAAGGCTTGATCACGCTCTGACAAAGCGGGCCACTACCGTTTTCACGGTATTAAAAAATATGGTGAACCGTACGTCAAATATGGTGAACCGGATATTTCAATAATTTCTCCGAAATTGGATAGTTGCAGCACATTGTTCGCAAGCTGCGGACAGTGATCTTATTCACTAACGATCCGGAGAAATTTATGCGGAAATCGAAAATTCAAACAAACCAGCCGAAACACCTGCAACGCAGTCAGGTGTCTCGTGCCTGTCTGACCCTGGGTATGTTGCTGGCGGGGGTGGCGCTGTGAAGAACAGGTTCAAACTCAGCCGCGTTGCGGCTTCGGTCGCGGTAGCGATCTCCGGTCTGGCAGGCTCGCATGCGGCTTTCGCCGGTGCAGGTTTTACGGATGTCATTGCTGCCGATGGTGTGACCACCTTGCGCAAGGCAACATTCTTTGCCTATAGCCCCACGGGCCCACGTGATACAGCGATTCCTGAAGGCAATACCTTGGGTGTCGGTCAGAACACTGGCAAAGCGCTGCGCAAGTTCGTAGACCCGCTGCCCCTACCTGGCGCCGCCAATGCCAAGCTAATGGCCGATGGCGTTACCCAGAAGTACATTCCGGTAGCTGTGGCTTCCAAGTGGAAAAATCCCCAAGGCCTGGGCACGCAGCACGACTACTACGAAATCGGTATCGTTGAGTACTCTGAGAAGTTCCACTCCGACCTGGCAAAGCCCACCCTGCTGCGCGGCTATGTGCAGATCGACCATCTGGCAACCAATGGTTTGGCCGGTGCGGACGGAAACAAATTCCTGCCAGGCAGCAAGCAATTTGCCCTGACCTACCCAGATGGCTCTCCAATACTGATAGCGGGCACGGACGTCAATGGCAAGTTGACTGGCCTCAAGGTGCCAGCCTTGGCCGTTGATGCACCGCACTTCCTGGGCCCAGTCATCGCAGCCACCAAAGACACCCCCACCCGCTTGAAGGTACTGAACCTGTTGCCCGTGGGTCGCGCTGAATTTGCTGCTGGCACCAAGAATGAAGTCGATCCCGCCACAGGTTTGTTGACGCCTGTATCCACCTACGATGTGATCAATCGCCATGGTGACCTGTTCCTGCCGGTTGACAAGTCGATCCTGGGTGCCGGTGTCGGCCCCGATGGCTTGACCGAATACACACAAAACCGCGCTTCGGTGCACTTGCACGGTGGTGACACACCCTGGATCAGCGACGGCACACCCCACCAGTGGATCACACCCGCTGGAGAAAATGACGCGACTGTGGCAGGCAGCCTGGCAGCAGCGTTCAATGATCCACTTGGCTTCCTCGACCCCGCCATGTTGCCCAACTACACCAAGGGCGTTAGCACCCAAAACGTGCCGGACATGAACGACCCGGGCGACGGCGCCATGACGCTGTACTTCCCCAATGGCCACACCGCCCGCATGGAGTGGTACCACGACCACACCTTCGGCTCGACTCGCCTGAACGTGTACGCTGGTATGGCTTCCGCCTACCTGGTGACCGATTCGGTTGAAGCAGCACTCGTGCAAGATGGCTCCGGTGTTACCACTGTTGGCACAGGCGCCTACGCCAAAACGGTGGCCGCTGTATTGCCACCCGCCAGCCGCACCATTCCGCTGGTGATGCAAGACCGCACGTTCGTGCCTGACGACATCGCTTTGCAAGATGCACACTGGAATACCACTGCATGGGGCCAACCCGGCGACTCATGGTTCCCGCACGTGTACGAAACCGTGCAAGACCCTAATCAAGTCAACAACTGGAATTCCGTAGGCCGCTGGCACTATGGCCCCTGGTTCTGGCCTGTGTTCCCTGCGCTGTACAACTTGCCAGAAGGCACTTACTCGCCTGCCGGTTACGAAAACACAGTGACTACCACACCTGAAGGCTGGCACGACACCCCCGTTATCAACGGTGTGGCCTACCCGACGCTGGAAGTGGATCCCACGACCTACCGTTTCCGTCTGCTCAACGCCACCAACGACCGTATGCTGACCTTCAACCTGTTTGAAGCAACGGATTCAGCCACGCTGGCCGACGGCACACCGTCGATCAACACCAACTCGCTTGATGCGAATGGCTTCGCAATCAAGTCTGAATTGAACATGGTGCCAGCTGGTGCACCGCTGGCGGCAGATTCATGCGCACCCGGGCAGCGCCGTCCCACTCCTATTGGCAACACGAGCAAGTTCTGCACTCCTGAAACATGGCCCACAGACGGTCGTATTGGCGGTGTCCCCAACCCTGCTGGCGTTGGCCCAACGATGTATCAGGTCGCCAATGAATCCGGCTGGCTGCCCAAGGTTGCCACCTACGAACCGACACCTATCAACTACATTCAGGACAAGGGCCGTATCGTTGTGCTGAACGTCGATTTGGGCAAGTCAGGTCTGCTGATTGCACCGGCCGAACGCGCTGACGTGGTGATCGACTTCTCGCAATACGCTGGCAAGACACTGCTGGTGTACAACGATTCCGGCGCGCCTGTGCCTGCTGGCGATCCTCGCAATGACCTGTTCACCGGCGTTGGCGACCAGACCGGCCAAGGTGGTGCCGAAGACACCAAGCCGGGCTATGGTCCGAATACCCGGACCATGATGCAAATCGTGGTGAGGGCTGTAGCCACTGGTCCCGTATCGCCTGCACTCGACCCCGTCGCACTAAACGCATCGATCAGCAACGCTTACTTCTCCGACCCGGCTCGTCGCCCTGTCGTGGCACAAGACGTTTACTCTGGTTTCGACGCCAGCTGGGCCAGCATGAAGCCAGTCGATATGTATGGCGACATCTACCTCGGTTCACTGAAGAACCCAACCTTCAAGTTCACGCCTGGTACGCCCAGTGATGGCGTTGCCAACGTTGCAGTTGCTACGCCAGGTTCTGGCTATGTTGTGACGCCCGACGTGTCTATAGCACCACCAAAAGCCGCTGGTGGCGTCGCTGCCACAGCGGTTGCCAGCATGAAGATTGAAAAGTTCAACATCACCAACGTGGGCAAGGGTTACACCGCCGCTCCGCTGATGAGCTTCTCCGCTGGTGGCGGCAATGGCGCTATGGCCAATGCCTTCCTGCGTGTAGACACCACATCGGGCGCTGTTACAGCTCCCGGCGCTGGCTATGCACCGGCGAGCGGCAGGTTGGCTATCACCTTCACCCCCGCACCTGGCGCAACGGTCAACAATCCAACGCCTGGCGTAACGCCAACCGGCTACGCCACCGTCACGGCTGGTAAGGTCACCGGCATTACCGTCCTCACGGCTGGCAAGGGATATACCGCGATCCCCCTGATCACCATTACCAACAAGGATTACGTAAGCAATCTGATGGGCCCAGGAACTGGTGCGAAGGCTACGGTCACGGGTGTGGTTGACAGCATCGTCCTGTACGGTACTGATAACACGACTCCCGCCATGAACGCAGCCACCTCCGGCGGCGGCGGCTACACCGATCTGAGCACGCTGAATGTCAACATTCGCGGTGGCTTGCCAATCGACCCAGCCACCGGCTTGGCCAAGGCAGGTACTGTGAACGCTGTGGCAACTGCTTCCGGCAAGGTTTATGACATTACCCTGACCCACCCGGGTTCTGGTTATGCCGCGAACGAAGTACCCGGCGTTACCCTGACGCAGAAGATCAACGGTGTCGTAACGGTCCCCGCTACGGTAGCTACTGCAACCGCAACTGCCGCTGCTACCTCCGGTGCCAAGGCCAGCTATCTGGTTAAGACGAAGACCATCCAGGAACTGTTCGACCCCACCTATGGCCGCCTGAACGCGACCCTGGGTATCGAACTGCCCTTCACCAGCGCGCTGACACAAACCACCATTCCGCTCGGCTACGTCGACGAGACGACTGAGAAGTTTGCCGATGGCGAAACCCAGATCTGGAAGATTACGCACAACGGCGTGGATTCGCACCCTGTGCACTTCCACTTGCTGGACGTGCAGGTGATCAACCGCGTGGGCTGGGACGGTTTCATCCAACCGATCGAACCCAAGGAAATGGGCTGGAAAGAAACGATCATGATGAGCCCGCTGGAAGACATCATCGTTGCCGTGCGTGCCAAGAAGCCTACATTGCCAGGCTTTGGCGTACCACTGAGCGAACGCCTGATGGACCCAACGCAGCCCCTGGGCTCACCATTTGGCTTCACGCAGATTGACCCGGCCACCGGTAACCCGGCAGTCGTGACCAATGCATTGGTGAACTTTGGCTGGGAATATGTTTGGCATTGCCACATCCTGGGTCACGAAGAAAACGACTTCATGCGCCCAATCGCCTTCGCCGCCAACGAAGCAATGCCAGCATCTTCGGCACCGACGGTCACCGTTGGTGTAGTAGGTTCCACTGCTACGATCAGCTACGTTGACAACAGCACCACCGAGTTCAAATACTCGGTGCGCCGTGCAGATGTGGCTTTGAACGGAACTGTTGGCGCCTACGCCGAGATTGGCACTGAACTGGCTCTGTCAGCTCCAACGCTGGGTAGCAGCCTCGTGGATCCCACGCCACTGGCGGCAAGCGCGTACTACTCGTACCAAGTGGCTGCGATCGGTGCGGCTGGTGAGGCTGCAACTGCGGTTAAGGTCAGCACTTTCGTGACTCCAGTAGCACCTGCTCTGACGGGTGGTGCAGTCGATGCAACGCACGTCAAGCTGGATTGGACAATTGCCACTGGTACGGCTGTGACGGGTTACACCGTTTCGCGTAACGGTGTAGCGATTGCCAACCTCAGTGCTACCACTCTGACCTACACGGACGCTACAGCGACGGCCAGCACGGCGTACACCTACGTAGTGACAGCGGTCAACGGTGACAAGTCGACAGTGTCCAACACGCTGCCGGTGACAACACCCGCAATCCCGTTGTCTGCGCCAAGCGGTCTGGTGGGATACCTTGCGAGTACCACGAGCGCCACGTTGACATGGACCGACAACTCGAAGATTGAAAACAGCTTCGTGATTTATCGTAAGGTCAACAATGGTCCGTTCGCTCTGCTGACCACGGTAACCCGGACGGCTGCGCAAGCTACTGCCTCGGGCGGTACGGTGTCTTACACCAACACGGGTCTTGCTAACGGATCTACGTACGCCTACTACGTGGTCGCCGCCGTGACTGCACCAGCAGCGGTATCTGCGCAGTCCAACACGTTCACCCTGACGGTTGGAGCACCGGCTGCACCCTCGGCTGTGGCGGTCACCAACGTGGTGCGCAATACGCTCTTTGGAATCCCGACCAACACTGACGCAGTTAGTTTGAGCTGGACCCAAGTCGGCAATGTGCCTGCGACCAGCGTGACAGTCCAGTATGCGAATAACGTAAACTTCACGGGAGCAACTACGGTGACAGCCAACAATGTCAACGGTGCTACCACGGCTACTGTGAACGTGAACCGTGGCATTGGTGCCAACCCGAACCCAGTGTCCGTGTACATCCGTATGAGTGCAACCAACGCACGTGGTACCAGCGCTAACTCGACGGTTATTGGCCCGATTGCATTGAGGTAAGCGTCAGTCGATGGCGCCGACCGCTGCAAGGTGGTCGGCGCCTTTTGAATCCAATTTGACTTCCATATGAAAACTTTACTCAAACCCCTCGTTGCCTGCATGCTGGCAGTGGCCGCAGGTGGAGCAGTCGCCCAGGCGACTACCGCACCGGCAGACAAAGCAGCAGTTGGACAAACCGGACACGTAACCGCTACCAAGGACCAAATCAGCTACGCCACCGGCGTCATGGCCATCCGCAACTACGTCAAAAACGATGTTGCGTTTGACATTGAAGTGATGATCCAAGGTATGCGCGACGCGCTGGTCGGCAAAGAGCTGAAGATGAGTGATCGCGAGATCAACCTGGTAATGAACCGGCTCAAGGATGAGTTGCGCCGCAGCATGGCCAACAGCCAGCGTGAACTGGCAGACAAGAACCGCAAGCGCGGCAACGAGTTCATTGCCACTCAGAAGACCAAGCCCGATGTCAAGGCCATGACCAATGGCGTTTTGTACCGTGTGCTGAAGGCCGGCGACGGCCCCAAGCCTGTGGAATCAGACACGGTGATCACCCGCTACCGCGGTGCGACCATCGATGGTGTGGAGTTTGATGCGACGGCTGAAGGCAAGACTTCCACCCTGCGGGTGAGCCAGGCCATCATGGGTTGGCGAGAAGCGCTCAAGCAGATGCCAGTGGGTTCCAAGTGGGAGGTTATGGTGCCCGCGGCGCTCGCCTATGGCGAACGCGGTGTGGGCGACTTGATCGGCCCCAACGAAGTGCTGGTGTTTGATGTTGAACTACTGGAAATCAAAAAATGATTTTCGCTGTGGCATTCCGGCGTTTTGTGGTCTGCGGCCTTCTGGCTGCAGGCTTAAGCGCTTCGGTATTCGCCGCAATGCCTGCGTCGGCCAAGGCCGAGGCAAGTGATAGGACAGGACCCCCCGGTGGCGGGCAATCGCTGGCCGGGGTGGTTTCTCAAGAGGAAGTTGAGATCGGGCGAAAGATTTATCTCGAAGGAATTGGCGCCAATGGGAAACCCATTACGGGTGTGCGTTTTGGCGGAGTAGAGCTCCAAGGTGCCCCGGTTGCTTGTGTAAGCTGCCATCGGCGCAGTGGCCTCGGATCGGTCGAGGGAATTGACCAGGTTGCGCCCATTGCGGGGCGCTTTATTTTTGGTGGCGACCAGCGCGCAGTGGTCTCCATGAATTTTCGCAATATCAAGAATTTCAATCAGCAGCACGAGCCATTTGACGCGCAGAGCTTTGCGGCCGCCGTGCGGCAGGGCCGACATATGAGTGGTCGCGACCTCAGCCCCATCATGCCGCGCTTTGAGCTCAGTGATGCCGATGTACGAGGCCTTTCCTCCTACCTGCGCACGCTGTCTGCCAAGTGGTCGCCAGGGGTGGATGCGCGCGTGATTCACTTCGCGACGGTCATCACGCCAGACGTGAGCCCAAAGCGCAAACAGGCTTTTCTGGAGACCATAAAGGCCGCCGTCAATCAGAAGAACGGCAACTTTGCGCCGCGCATGCGCACAATGAGTACCGCCGCAGAGATGATGTTCAATACCAATCGGTTCTGGGACCTGGCAGTTTGGGAACTGCAGGGCGAGCCCCAGACCTGGGCTGCGCAGCTTGAGGAACGTTACCGCGCGCAACCGGTGTTTGCGCTGGTGTCCGGACTGGGTGCCGGGCAATGGATGCCAGTGCATGATTTTTGCGAGCGGCAAAAGGTGGCCTGCTGGTTCCCCAGCACGGATGCGCCTCCGGTGAGCGCCAGCAAGGACTTTTATTCGATGTATTTTTCTGACGGTGTTGCCCTGGAAGCCGAAGTGCTGGCGCAGCACCTGAGCACGGTGAAGCCAGCCCGCCTGATTCAATTGCATCGTGGAGAAGCGGCCGGACGCGCCGGTGCAACGCATTTGCAAACGTTACTGGCAAGTGCAAAGCAAAAGATCCCGGTCGTGACGCGTAGCGTGGATGCAACTGACGCTGCCAGTTTGTCGCGTGCGCTGGCCGATGTGGGGACCAGCGATGCCGTCATGCTGTGGTGGCCCGAAGCCGATGTGCCGGCACTGAATGCGGTGGCGGTGCCCAAAGGTACGGTGTACCTTTCGGCGCGCATGGCAGTCGCTGAACATGCGCCATTGCAAGGTGCCTGGAAATCGGCAGTGCGCTTGGTTTATCCCTATCAGTTGCCTGAACTGCGTGGTGCGGGCTTGTTCTACTTCAATTCGTGGTTGAAGGTCGTCAAGCTGGAGTTGCGCGAGGAAGCGCTGCAGTCCGAGGTCTATTTTGCGATGAGTTATCTCACCGAAACGCTGACGGACATGCTGGACAACGTGCATGTCGAGTACCTGATTGAACGGGCTGAGAACATGCTGAGTCTGCGCGAGGGCGCAAAAGCCGAAGATGAGGCGCGCGAGTTGTCTACGGCGCGATACAACAAAGGTGGAGTGGGTGGCGCTCAGGGCGCTATGGCCCGACTTGCCACGCCCGAGGCACTCAAGTCGCCACGGCCGATGCCTGGCCAAACGGCGCAGGTGTCAATCAAACGTGAAAGCACCACGGTTTACCCGCGATTGAGTTTGGCCCCAGGCCAGCGGTTTGCGTCCAAGGGTGCTTACATCGTGCGCTTTGCTGGTGACGGCAATAGTGTGGTGGCGGAATCAGAGTGGATTGTTCCATGATGGTCAGCGAAATCGCTCTGCCTGGATTGGTCGCGAATCGAAGAGTTTGCAAGTGCGCAAGTGCTGCTGGGTAAGTTCGCCCGCTGCTGATTGAGTAGGTAAGTTAATTTAATTTTTGAAAGGTATTTATCATGTTGAAGAAACTAGTTTTTGGTGCCGGAATGCTGGCTTGCGTGACGGTTATGGCTGCTGATGTTGCACCGACGACGCCTGTCCAAGCGCAAGACAAAAAGAGTCAAGGTCTGGTATGCCAACAACAGGCTACTGCAAAAAATCTTGAAGGCGCTGCAAAGAAGCAATCTATGGTGCAATGCCTGAAGGCCGCTGCCGCTGCCGCTCCAGCGAAGTAATTTGACCGGTCGTGCCTTTGTGCGCACTTGTGCGCGCGAAGGACGCCACGGTTTGTCTGCATCTGGCACGCGGGGCCGGTCAACGCCAGGCTCCCGAAAGCGCTTATATTGTGCCTCTTGCCGGTGCCGATGACGAACAGATGGTTGCAGAATCCGAATGGAGAATGCCTTGTGCCATTTGTTAAATATTGATAATGGCGCGATATCAAATGCGATTTGGATTTGAAAAATCATGAAACTTAACGTGAAAGAAACGTACCTGCGGACAAGCAGAATCCTGACCCCGCGCCGGCCAATCCCAACCAAGCTGTAGCGATTAAGACGCGAACCGGCAACTGGCGGGAAATGACCTTGACGGCAGTCGCCATCATGTGCAGGATCGGCTTTGAAGTCGCCATGATCATTACGACGAATACGAACAATGGTTCGGTGTATTGCGTGACTCCGCATAAACCAGTGCCTGGTCTGTGCCACTGACGAGAGCAATGGCAAAGACCAGCGCGATGGCCCAAAAAGCCAAACACGACTTCGACCTCACCCAACAGGTGGAAAAGCCCGGCCTGCTTGGGAAATCGGTGTGACACCCGCTCAAACTGTTTTGCTGCCAAAGTGTGGGCGAGAGCCGTCTGCAAACAGGACAGCGGCAATCAGATCAATTGAAAGGTGTGGCATCAGGTTATCGGACCCCAGGGGCTAGCGGTTCTCGGCCTTCCAGCGCATCGCCGACAGGATGCGAGTGTGGCCGCTGGGGTGATCGAAGAACACAAACTCTTCTGCGGCGCCAGGTTCGAGTTTGCGGTACTCGGAGAGCTTGAAGATGGCCTCTGAAAACCCGTCCGGCTCGCGTGAGGCGTTCAGGCCGAACAGATCGGCTTCGGTCTCGGCGCTGCGGATGATGGTGTTGGCAACTGGCGTTGCCAAGAAGAAGTAAACCGAGAAAAGTGCTACCAGCAGTGGCAACCCGGCCGGATCGGCAATGCCCTGCACCCCGAAGCGAGTACCAAAGCGGGTCACCATGCTGTCCCAACTCCAACGCAGAAACAGCATGCCGCCCAGCAACAGCAGGCTGAAAAACAAGCTGAGTTTGATGGAGTGATTGAGCACGTAGTGGCCCATCTCGTGTGCCATGACGGCGCGAATTTCTGGCGCCGAAGCGCGGTTGAGCAGATTGTCGTTGAGCGAGATGCGGGTCGTGCCCCACAGGCCGCTCACGTTGGCGCTGATGCGTTTGGTCTGCCTGGAGGCGTCGAAATAGTAGATGTTATCGGTAGGAATGCCGTTGGCACGCGCCAGCGACAGGATCTGCTCTCTCACGGGTCCTTCTGGCACCGGCTTGTAGGTGTTAAACAGCGGCGCAATGAAAACCGGCGACACCATCATCATTGCGACCATCAATCCGGCTCCGCCCAACGTACCCCAGGCCCACCACGTGGTGGGCACGCGCCGCAGAATGGCGTAAAGGCCGGTACATGCCAGAGCGGACACCACCAACCCTACCCCCAGCCCGATGCCAGCCTCACCCAGCCAGGCGCCAAACGTCATATTCGACAGGCCGTACTGGTGTTCCCGGTAAAACTCCTGGTACACCGACAGCGGAAAGCTCAGCAACGTCACCAGCGGTACGTAGAGCAGTACGTAGATCAGTGTTTGCAAGTTTTTGCGTGGGGTGCGCCGTTGCGCAAAATCCCGCATGCGCGCCGAGATGCCCTGCGACAGCAGGAGCCAGGCCACAGCCAGCCCCACAAGCAGGTTCCACAGCAACAACCAGTAGCCGCCCTCGGCGTAACCGTCCGACTTCTGGCGTGCCTCGCCTTGCAGGCGCTGCATGTAGGCCTGTGTGGCGGCGACAGCATCGAAGGGGGCTGGCGCTGCTGCGGGTGACTGGACAGCGGCGGCGACCGGCGAAGCCATCCCCTGGGCCGGTGACCTGACCTCCTGGGCCAGAGACAGGTTGACGAACAGGGCTAACAGGAAGGAGATGAAAAGTCGGAACATACAGCGCTCATTGAGGTTGGTCCATGCCGCTCAAGCAGCACGCGAATGGCCGCAGCTTACCAAGTAAACACAGTGCTTGCGTGGTCTGCAAAAAACGCAGGCAGAATTCAACTTATCAAAAGTCGTTTCAACCAGGTGAGCCCAGGTATCTCCCCGGCCGGCAGATTCAATGGAGTTTCTTATGCCAGTAAGTTTCAAGAGGTTGTTGACGTCATGGGTGGTTTTTCTTGTGGCCGGGTGCGGCAGGCCGGGGGATGCAACCACTGCCAGCGTGCCTGCAGTCCCGCCGATCGCTGTGAAGGCAAGCGCCTCACCTCAAGTGACAGTGCTTTCCCCTCAATTAACCATTGCCGGTCTGAACCGCCAGCGCAGCGTGCGAATCTACGTCCCGCCGGGCTACGCCAGTTCCAGCAAGCGTTACCCCGTGCTCTACATGCACGACGGCCAAAACCTGTTTGACAACGCCACCGCCTACGCCGGCGAGTGGGGTGTGGACGAAACGCTGGACGACCTCGCTCAGTCGCAAGGTCTGGAGCTGATTGTGGTGGGTATCGACAACGGTGGTGTCCAGCGCATGACCGAGCTCAATCCCTGGGACAACGCGCGTTTTGGCAAAGGCGAGGGCAAGCTCTACATGGACTTCATCGTGGATGTGGTCAAGCCGATGGTGGATGCCAACTACCGAACGATGCCTGAGCGCGAGCACACCGGTGTGATGGGAAGTTCCATGGGCGGCTTGATTTCGCACTATGCCATCTTGCAATACCCCAAGGTCTTCAGCAAAGCCGGTATTTTCTCGCCCGCCTACTGGCCGGGCCCCGAGGTGTTTGCCATGACCGTGACCCAACCGCCCGCCGCCGACGCACGACTGGCGCTCTACATGGGAGGCGGTGAAGGCGATCAGGCGGTAGGCGACTACCGGCGCATGATGGCGCAACTACAGAGCCAGTCGCACCCTGGCACCAACTTGTGGTTCAAGCTAACACCCGGCGCTGCGCACAACGAAGCCGCCTGGCGTACCGAGTTTGCATCTGCCGTAAGCTGGATGTTCGCCTCCGGCCAGTAGCTTCGGCGCGGGCTGGTTGGTCGCCATGGCGTTGCGCGCAGTGGGTTTGACCGGTCCTGGCGCCCGATGAATAATGAGGCTCACAGCCAAGGGAGAAAGCCTATGTCGATGACCTACCTTGCAACCGATCCCCAAACCGGGCCGGTCGAGTACCGCGACCGCAAGCGCTGGTGGTGGTTGCTGTCCGTTGTCTTTCCACTGCTGCCGTTCTTGGGCATGGCGGCTCATGCCGCCAGCGGACTGGAGATTGCGCTGGGTCTGCCGCTGCTGATCAGCTACGCCCTGATGCCGCTGCTGGACTACCTGATCGGTGAAGACGAAAACAATCCGCCCGAAGTCATCGTGCCGCAGTTGGAGCAAGATCGCTACTACCGCTGGCTTACCTGGGCCACTGTGCCATTGCACTTTGTTGCCCTCATCGGCTGCGCCTGGTGGGTCGGCACCCATGCGCTGTCGTGGTGGGCGGTGCTGCTGATGGCCTATGTTGCCGGGACGGATTCGGGGCTGGGTCTGAACACGGGGCATGAGCTGGGACACAAAAACAACGCGCTCGAGCAGTGGCTGGCGCGCCTGGTGCTGGCGGTGCCGGCCTACGGCCATTTCACCGTCGAGCACGGGCGTGGACACCACCGTTGGGTCTCGACGCCCGAAGACCATGCCAGTGCCCGCATGGGCGAGAGCATCTATCGCTTTGCCCTGCGCGAATTGCCCGGCGGCATGCGCCGCGCCTGGCAGCTCGAAAGCGAACGCCTGACGCAGGACAAGCGATCTGCCTGGAGCTGGCACAACACCATGCTGCAGTCCTACGCGGTGACCATCCTGCTGCAACTCGGGCTGATCTTTGCCTTCGGCTGGGTCATGTTGCCTTTCCTCGCGGTGCACAACATCGTCGCCTGGTGGCAGCTCACCTCGGCCAACTATGTGGAGCATTACGGCCTGCTGAGGCAGCGCCTGCCAAGCGGTCAGTATGAACGGCCGCAACCGCACCACTCATGGAACACCAACCACCTGGTGACCAATCTGGCGACGTTCCACCTGCAGCGGCACTCGGATCACCACGCCCACCCGTCGCGCCGCTACCAGTCGCTGCGGCATTTTGCGCAACTGCCGCAGTTGCCCAGCGGCTACTTCGGCATGTTTCCGCTGGCCTATGTGCCGGCCCTGTGGTTCTGGGTGATGGATCCCCGGCTGCTGGCGCTTCCGCATGTGCAGGGGGACCTGACGCGGGTGAATATCGATCCGCGCCGGCGTGACGAAATTTGTGCGCGCTATGGGAAACCTTGACACTGGCGACCGAGGTGGGTCTACTTTAAATCTGCACCCGCGTCCCGAGTTCGATCACACAGTTGTTGGGTAGCCGGAAGAAACCCGCCACACTGCCGGCGTTGCGCGACATGAAGGAAAAGAAAGTTTCACGCCAATGCGCCATGCCGGCTCCGCGGGTCGGAACCACCGTTTCGCGACTTAAAAAGTAAGACGTTTCAAACAGGTTGATGGCAAGGCCCTGTGCGCGGCAAAGCTCCAGTGCCTGCGGAATATCGGGCGTGTTCTTGAAGCCGTAATTAACCTGCACTCTCCAGAAACCTGCCACCAGTGGTGTGATCTGCAGTCGCTCCTCGAACGCAATCCAGGGCACAGCGTGAAACACAACCGTCAGAATCAGGTTGCGTTCATGTAACACCTGGTTGTGCTTCAGGTTGTGCATTAAAGCCTGCGGCACGGTGTCGGGGTTGGCGACCGTATAGACCGCCGTGCGCGACACACGGTGAATGTTGTCGCTCGCCAACGCCGTGATGAAGGGCAGCAGTTCGGGGTCGTCGTTGCGCAGGCTCTCAATGAGTAGCTCGCGCCCGCGGCGCCAGGTTGCCATGACGGTAAAGATAGCCAGTCCCAGTACCAGCGGAAACCAGCCACCTTGCCAGAATTTGAGCGCACATGAAACAACCAGCAAAGCGTCCAGCGCCAAAAACACACTGGTTGTTGCGAGGGCTACTGGCAGCGAGTAGCCCCAGCCAAAACGCAGCACAAAGAAAGTCAACAGCGTGGTAATCAACATCGTTACCGTCACTGCAATGCCATACGCCGCGGCCAGAGCGGAGGAACTGCCAAAGCCCACCACCGCCAGCAGCACTGCCACCAGCAACGCCCAGTTGACTTCCGGCATGTAAATTTGTCCGGCCTCCTTGGCCGAGGTGAAATTCACTTGCAAACGTGGCAACAGCCCCAGTTGGACCGCTTGCTTGGTCATTGAATAGGCACCTGAAATGACCGCCTGTGACGCGATCACCGTGGCCAGCGTCGCCAGCACCACGGCCGGAATCAGCCAGGCCTGCGGAAACATGCGGTAAAACGGGTTGGCCAGGGCTGACGGATCACGCATCAGGAGTGCGCCCTGGCCCATGTAGTTGACGGCCAAGGCGGGTAATACCAGCCCGATCCACGCCAGTTGGATCGGGCGCTTGCCGAAGTGCCCCATGTCTGCATACAGCGCCTCGGCACCGGTGAACGCCAGCACAATGGCGCCGACGGCAACAAACATATGCCAGCCTTGCGAGCGCAAGAATGCAATGGCGTTGAGCGGGTTCAAGGCGTTCAAAATCTCGGGCTGCTGCACAATCTGCGCCAGCCCGGTGGCGGCCAGCACGCCAAACCAGATCAAGATGATGGGACCGAACAAGCGACCGACGATGGAAGTGCCAAAGCGCTGCATGGCAAACAGACCGATCAATACCGAGATCGAGATCGGCAATACGTAGGGTTTGAGCAGCGGCGTCGCCACTTCCAGACCTTCCACCGCGCTCAGCACCGAAATGGCCGGTGTGATGACGCTATCTCCATAAAAAAGTGCCGCACCAAAGACACCAGTGAGCAGCAAAACAGTCTGCCGTTGCCGGGTTTTGCCGGCAGCCTGAGCTGCCAGCGCGGTCAAGGCCATGATGCCACCCTCGCCGCGGTTGTCTGCTTGCAGGATAAGCAGAACGTATTTCAGGGTGACGACCAGCATCAAGCCCCAAAAAATCACCGACACAGCGCCAATGAGATGAGTCGCGTCCAGTGGCACGCCGGTGCTCGGGCTGAATACTTCCTTCATGGTGTAAAGCGGGCTGGTGCCGATGTCGCCATACACCACGCCCATGGCACCCAGGGTCAGCACGGCCATGCCTTCGCGGCCAGAAGATTTACGCATTGCAATCCGTCAACAATGAACAAGGCGCCACTGTCGCCTCGGTCACATCAGGAACGCATAAGGATGATGCCGGTTCAGGCGTCCGCCAGTCGGTAGCCAACACCGGTTTCAGTCAGCAGATGACGGGGTTCGGTCGGATCGCGCTCGATCTTGGCGCGCAGCTGCGCCATGTACAGGCGCAGATAGTGGGTGTGTTCGGTGAACTCAGGCCCCCATACATCGGCCAACATTTGCCGGTGGGTCACCACCCGACCAGCGCTTCGCACCAGCCGTGCCAGCAGTTTGAACTCGGTCGGTGTCAGGTGCAGCGCCTCACCGTCGCGTTCCACCAGGTGCGCCGCCAGGTCAACGCGAAGGTCCTCCAGATTATGTGTGGTAACGGCGGCGGCCAGGCTGGTGCCGCGATGGCGCAGCGCGACTCGCATGCGTGCCAGTAGCTCATCGACACTGAACGGCTTGGTCAGGTAGTCGTCGGCACCAGCGTCCAGCAATTCGATTTTCTGCGCTTCCTGATGTCGGGCCGACACCACAATGACCGGCGTCGAGTGCTGTTTGCGCAGCTCACGCACCAGTTGTAAGCCGTCGCCATCGGGTAACCCCAAATCCAGCACGATGAGGTCGGGTGGCTTGTGCTTGAGCAGGGCGTAGGCCTCGCTCAGGGATACTGCCGTCTGCACCGCAAAACCCTCCACCGACAAAGAGGATTGCAGCAGCGAGCGTATCTCGCGATCGTCTTCAACCACCATCACCTGCAGGCTCATGCGAGTTCTCTTTCCGGTTGCGGTTCCTGCAGCGGCAGGGTAGCAATGAAGCAACTGCCACCACCACCGCGACGCCTGACCGTCAGGCTGCCACCGTGCGCGATAGCGATGGCCCGGCACAAGGCCAACCCCAACCCGGCGCCACGCTGGCCAGACTGATCGCTGCGCCGATAGGGCTCAAATATCAGGTCCTGTTCGGCTGGCGCAATGCCTGGGCCGCGGTCCTTTACCGAAATGACCAGTGCCTGGGGGAAGGCGTTGACGATCAGGTCGATCTCGCCCTCGCTGTATTTCAGCGCGTTGTCGAGCAAATTGCCGATCAGTTGGGCCAGCATCACCGGGTCAGCCTTGAGCAGCGGCAACCCGGGCGGTACTCTTGACTTGATGCGCCGGGCAGTGTCGCGCTGGCGCACCCGCGCCAGCACCGCACCGACGATCTCTTCCAGCGATTCCCAATCCCGTTTCAGTTCTTTTTGCAGGCTGGTGAGCCGCACCAGTTGCAGGGTGTTCTCGGTCACGGTGGAAAGGTAGGACGCCTCGCTGGCGATGCTGCCCAGTAACCGGTCCTGCTCGGACGGGCTCAATTTCTCGCGCTGGGTTTGCAGCGACGAAGCGGCACCGACGATGGCGGCCAGGGGGGTGCGCAGATCGTGCGAGACCGCCGCCAGAAAAGTGCTTTGAAGCTGCTGGCGCTGGGCTTCAATCTGCGCCGCATGCATCGAGGCCGCCAGTCGGGCGCGCCACAAGGTTTGCGCTAGCAGGGAGCACAAGGCCTGAGCATGTTCGCGACCATCGCTGTCTTCGGCCAGTGCCGGCCAGACGCGAGCCGCACCCAGCACGTGCCCCTTGTCGCCCAGCGGTAGATACCAGGCGTTCAGTCCGGGCCAGCGACCCGTTCCGGGGCCCAACACAGCGCACTCCACCATGCAACAACGCAAGCCATCGCGCACGCCGTCTGGCAGATCGACGTCACTCAGGGAACTGTCGGTCTCATTTTTCAACAACAGCGAATTGGGACCGTCAAAGGCAGCGTCCAGTGCATGCTGGCCCAGAGCCACAATCTCCTGCGGTGCGCTGGCAAACGCCAGGCTAGAGGCCAGGGCTTGCAATTGACGCGCCCGTTGTTCGTTCAAGGCGGCATGACGGGACTCCCGCCGCAAGCTGGCCGCCAGGTGACTGATGACCAGCGCCACCACCAGCATCACCACCAGCGCGATGAAATGCTCCTGGCTCTCCACATCAAAGGTCCAGCGTGGTGGCACAAAAAAGAAATTCAGCGCCGTCACCGCGCCCACCGCGCATAGCGCCGACTGCACCCAGTCCAGTCGGTAGGCCGCAATAACCACCACCAGTACATACAGCATGGCCTGACTGGTCAGCGTCACAAAGGGGTCCAGCAGCGCGCCGCACAGGGTCGCGGTGGCCAGCAGCAGCGCGACGGCCAGCCAGCCGCGTAGCGAGTGCGCACCTTGCTCTTGAACCCGGGAATCATGAACCATGCAGTCAGCGTACCACCGGTCGTATCAGGATTGCATCAGGAATGACAGACAATTCGATATTCCTGCAGATTCAAGCCAGCGCCATGAAAAACGCACCCAGCCCTAACGCATCGTTGCCTCTGGCCGGTCTGCGGGTGGTCGAGTTCACCCACATGGTGATGGGTCCGACCTGTGGCATGGTGCTAGCCGATATGGGTGCTGAAGTCATCAAGGTGGAGCCGATCGAGGGCGACCGCACGCGCCACCTGCTGGGTTCCGGAGCTGGTTTCTTTCCATTATTCAACCGCAACAAGAAGAGCATCGCGATTGATCTGCACAGCGCGGCCGGGGCCGAAGTCGCGCGCCAGTTGGCGACCAGCGCCGACATCGTGGCCGAGAATTTCAAACCCGGCACCATGACCAAGTACGGACTTGATTACGCGGCGCTGTCCCGGGTGAATGAGCGCCTGATCTATGTCAGCCACAAGGGGTTTTTGCCCGGCCCCTACGAACACCGCACGGCGCTGGACGAAGTGGTGCAGATGATGGGTGGTCTGGCCTACATGACGGGCCGTCCGGGTGACCCGCTGCGCGCCGGTTCCAGCGTGAACGACATCATGGGCGGCATGTTCGGCGCCATCGGCGCTTTGGGCGCGTTGATCCAGCGCGGTATTACCGGTAAAGGGCAGGAAGTACAGAGTGCGCTGTTCGAGAACAATGTGTTTCTGGTTGGCCAGCACATGCTGCAGTACGCCATCACCGGCAAGGCGGCCGCGCCGATGCCGGACCGGATCTCGGCTTGGGGTGTCTACGACGTTTTTACCGTGAGAGGGGGCGAGCAGATTTTTCTGGCGGCGGTGAGCGATGCCCAGTGGGCCACGTTTTGCGATGCCCTGGGTCTGGCCGACCTCCAAGCCAACCCGCAGTACGCCAGCAACAATTTGCGGGTGCAGGCACGGAGCACCCTGATACCGCTGCTGCGGGACCGTCTGGCCACGAGCAGTGCGGCTGATCTTGCAACGCTATTCGAGCAGGTGGGACTGCCGTTCGCGCCGATTCGCCGACCCGAGGAGTTGTATGACGACGAGCACCTGCTGGCCACCGGTGGTCTGGCCGACATCACGCTGCCGGACGGCGAACGCGCCGGTCAAACCGCCCGCACCACGCTGTTCCCGTTCACCATGGACGGCCAGCGCCTGGGCGTGCGCCTGCAGCCGCCGACCAAGGGGCAACACACGGCGGAGCTGCTGGCTGGTCTTGGTTACAGCGCCGAGGCGATTGCGGCGCTGCGCTCCAGTCGTGCCGTGTGTTGATAATTGACTGACATGGACAAGCTCAAGCAACTCGAATCCTTTGTCTCGGTAGCAACCAGAGGCAGCCTGACTGCGGCCGCCAAGGCGCAAGGCGTGGCGCCGGCCATCATGGGGCGCCGGCTTGACGCGCTGGAGCAGCGCCTGGGGGTGAAACTGCTGGTGCGAACCACCCGGCGCATCTCGCTCACGCATGAGGGCAGCGCGTTTCTGGAAGACTGCCAGCGTTTGCTGGCCGACTTTGCCAGCGCCGAGGCTAGTGTGACGGCCGGCGGTGTGAAAGCCAGCGGTCATTTGCGCGTGACGGCACCGGCTGGTTTTGGGCGGCGCCACGTCGCGCCGCTGGTGCCGCGGTTTCGGGAACTGCACGCCGACGTCAGCATTTCGCTGAACCTGAGCGACCGCGTGGTCGATCTGGCTGGCGAAGGTTTTGACTGCGCCGTGCGGGTCGGTGACATGCCCGATTCAAGCCTGGTCAGTGTGCGCCTGGCCGACAATCGGCGACTGTGCGTGGCCACGCCTGGTTACCTCAAACACCACGGCACACCGGCCCACCCCAGCGATTTGGCCAAGTTTGACTGTCTGACCTTGTCGAGCGAAGCGTCGCAAACCCGGGGCTGGGCTTTCAAAGTGCCCAAAGGCAACAGCAGTGATCTTGTTTATCTCAAACCGGGCGGTCCGCTGAACTGCTCGGACGGCCAGGTGCTGCACGACTGGTGTCTGGCCGGCTGCGGCATTGCCTGGCGCAGCACCTGGGAAGTGGAGGCCGAGATTGCCGTCGGTAGACTGGTGGCACTGCTGGAAGACTTTGCGGCGCCGGCCAACGGTATTTACGCGGTCTTTCCGCACGCCAAGCACATGCCTTTACGGGTGCGTTTGTGGATTGATTTTCTCAAACATCATTACAGCCAGAGCGGCTTTTGGCGCGCCCAATGAAGGCCAGCGCGCTCAACCCTATGAAGGGCGTCATCTTGTGCGCTGATGACTTTGCGGTGAATGAGAGCGCCTCCACAGGAATTGCCAAGCTGGCCAGCAGTGGGCGAATCAGTGCCACCAGTGTCATGGTGTTGTCGCCACGCTGGCCACAGGATGTGGCGCTGCTACACGATCTGCGCGGGCAGATAGACGTCGGCTTGCACCTGGACTGGACCAGTGCGTTTGCTGCTGCCAGCGGGCATGGCCTGTCGTTGCCGGCCGCCATGCTGAAAGCCACGCTGGGTAGTTTTGGCAGCGATGCAGCGTTCACTGTGACGCGTGGTGTGATTGAGCGCCAGCTCGATGCCTTTGAGGCGCACTGGAAGGCGCCGCCCGACTATGTGGATGGGCACCAGCATGTGCAGCAATTTGCTGGCATTCGCGAGGCCCTGGTGCAGGTGTTGGTCAGCCGCTATGGCGGCGGGGGCGCACAAGCCACCGGTAACGCGCACCGACCCTATTTGCGCATTTCGCGCGCCGCCGCTGGCACTTTCGATGCAAAGAGTCTTGTCATCGCCGCCATGGGCGCGGTGGCTCTTGAAAAGTTGGCGACTGAAGCAGGACTGGTTGTTACGAACAGCTTGCTGGGCGTCTATGATTTTTCGGGTACCCCGGCCCGCTATGCCGTTCTCATGGACGGCTGGCTGAGCGCTGCACCGGTGGGCTGCGTCATCATGTGTCATCCGGCGCAGGCTGCCGAGCCCGGTGATGCGATCGGTGTAGCCCGCGCGCAGGAGTTTGCTTATCTCGGCAGCGCCGATTTTGCTGCTGCGTTGGCGGCGGCGCGGATTCAACTGGTGCGCGGCGCTTCGAGCCTTTTCGGCTTAATTGGTACTCAGAGCGTCCGCTAAAATTCACCAGTGCATACCCACCTGACGGAACGACAAAAATCCTGGCTGACGCTGATTGCGCTGTGGTTGCTGCTGCTGGTTCTGGCGTCCTTGCGGCCATTGGCGGTGCCAGACGAAGGTCGCTACGGTGAAATTGGCCGCTGGATGCTGCAAAGCGGTGACTGGCTGACACCACGGCTTAACGGCATTCCGTTCTTTCACAAGCCGCCATACCTCTACTGGCTGGAGGCCATCTCGCTGGCCATCTTTGGCGTCAATGAGCTTGCGTTGCGACTGGTGCCGGCGCTGCATGTGGGGCTGATGCTGGTGGCCCTTTACTTGTCGGCGCGCACTATTTGCACAGAGCAGATCGCGCGTCGCGCAGCGCTCATGCTGGGTACCAGTTTGACCTTTCTGGTGGGCGGCCAGTACGTCAACCATGACATGGCGGTGGCGTCCTGGATTGGTGTCGCCATCTGGTGTTTTTCGTTTGCCTTCATGGCCGGCGACAGACCCAACGCCGCCCTAGCCCGGCTCGGCTTCGTGGCCTGCGCTTTGGGCATGCTCAGTAAGGGTTTGATTGGCATTGCGCTGCCGGGGCTGGTGATTTTTATCTGGTTGATCTGGACCGGTCAGCTCAAAAAGATACTGTATCTGCCGTGGCTCAGTGGCGTGTCCCTGTTTGCGCTGATTGCGCTGCCGTGGTTTGTCATCGCACAGCAAAAATATCCGGGGCTATTTGACTACATGTTTATCGGCCAGCAATTCAATCGTTATACCGCCGCCACCTACAACAACCCGCAGCCCTGGTGGTTTTACCTGGCGTCGGTGTTGCTGCTGCTGTTTCCGTGGGTGTTTTTTGCCTTGAACCAGCTTCGAAGCCCGGCTGATGCGTCGCCTGGAACGCCCCAGCCGGTGGCCAGGCAATGGTGGAGTCTGTGCTGGATATGGGCTGCGGCCATCATCATCTTTTTCTCCATTCCCAATTCGAAATTGATTGGCTATGTGCTGCCGGTGATGCCGCCACTGGCGCTCCTCTCGGCAATGGGCTGGCAGCGCGCCATGGCCCACCGTGTTGGCGCAGGCAAGACTTTTGCCGCCCTGAGTCTGCTCAATATCGCCGTCGCACTGACCTTGATGCTCAAGGTCGGCGACGTCACCCGGACCGGGCGTGCGCAAGACATTGCCCAGTCACTGGCTTGTGAAGCTCGACCGTCCGACACGGTGTATGTGTCAGATGCTTATCCCTACGACTTGCCGTTTTATGCGCAAACGTCCAAGCCCATGGTGGTGCTGGAGAACTGGCCGGTGTTGCGTCGGCAGGCCGGGGACGGCTGGCAGCGCGAGTTGTTCGAAGGTGCTGATTTCGATGCACAGGCCGCTAGAGTGTTGCAATCATCCGAACGGCTGGCTCAGGCGGGCGTGCTACCGGGCAACTGGTTGGTTGTTCACGTCGGCAACAAGACGGCTGAAGGTTTGATCGGCTGGAAGCTCTTTTACCAAGGTGCCGGCTGGTTGCTGTATCAGTCAGCCAACACGCTCGCGGCGAATAGCGACCTAGCGGCGGAAAGCCCAATGGCGGCTGAGCAAAAAGGTTTGCCCGGCTGCAAACGCCAGGGCCGCAAATAGCGCCAGCAGCGCGGGCCAGTGGAGCCAGCGCAGCAGCAGCACAAAGACGACCTCATTGCTGGCAAAGCCGGCCAGCGCAGTGACTGCGAAGCGACGCAGACTGGTCGTCACACTGGTTGCGGCATCCTTGAAACTCAACAACCGGTGCCCGGCAAAACTGACCAAAAAAGCGATGCAAAAGCCCAGTGCATTGGCCAGCTCGGGCCACATTCGGGCTTGAGCCAGTGCAAACACCGCCATGTGCGTCAACGCCGCTGCGCCACCGACTATTAAAAACCAGAAGGTTGACGTGCTCAAAGCAGGGAATCTTCCCATTGCGCCAATCGCAATGCGTCGGTCCCCGCTGTTGGCGCCGGCGCCGTCAGGCCGCGTCCTTCACGCTGGCTGATGAGGTAGTTGGGACGCTGCTTCACTTCTTCGTAAATACGCCCAACGTATTCAGCCAACACGCCGATGGACAGCAACTGGATGCCACTAAAAAACATCATGCCGACAACAATGGTGGCGTAGCCGGGGACCGCGATGCCGGAGAAAAAATACTCTGCCACGACCCAGCCGCCGTAGCCCAAAGCAACCGCCGCCAATAGCAACCCCAGCATGGTCAATGCCCGCAGCGGGGCAATCGAGAATGCCAATATGCCGGTGAGTGCCAGCGACAACGAACCGCGCAAACCAAAATTGCTCTTGCCATCGGCGCGCGGCAGCGGTTGGTAGTCGATCGCCGTCGCGTTAAAACCGACCCAGGCGTACAAGCCCTTCATGAAACGGTTGCGCTCAGGCAGGCTCTTCAAAGCGTCTACCACCTTGCGGTCCATCAGTCTGAAGTCGCCCGCGTTGGGCGGAATCTTGACGCGGTTGCCGAAGTTGACCAGTTTGTAAAACAGCCCAGTCAGGCTGACCTGCAGCCCGGACTGGTCGAGGCGGGTGTTTCGCACCGCGTACACCACGTCCGACCCTTGGCGCCATTTCTCGAACATCTCCGCCAGCAATGTGACCGGATGCTGACCATCGGCGTCCATCAAGATGACGACATCTCCCCGTGTCGCATCGATGCCGGCAGTCAGCGCCAGCTCCTTGCCAAAGTTGCGTGACAGCTTCAGATAGACCAGCTCACGGTGCGTCGCGCACAACGCCTGCATGACGGCGGTGCTGTCGTCACGACTGCCGTCATCGACCACGATCAACTCGATGCGTTGACTTAGAGACGAGAGGGTGGCCAGAATTCTGGGCACCACCGTGCCCAGATTGCGCGCTTCATTGAAGGCCGGAATCACGCAGGAGATGGAGGGAGACGAGGTAGTGCGTTGCATCATGGTCGCATCATGCCAAAAGAAAACCCCGTCGGGCCAAACCGGCGGGGTTTTTTTCAAAAAGCGGTTGGTTCGCTTATTTGCTCAGGCAGTCTTTCATGAACGCCTTGCGCTCGACACCCGCCAGCTTCTTCTCACCAGCGTCCTTGTTGCAGGCTTTCATTTTTTCCTGTTGCGTTGATTTTTTGCCGACCGCGGAAGCGGCCGCGGCCGGGGCCGCTGCCGTTTCCGCTGGTTTGGCACTCAGGCAGGCTTTCATGAAGGCCTTACGCTCATCGCCTTTTTTACCGGTCGCATCCTTGTTGCACTGGCCCATCTTGTTTTGCTGCGGGGTCTTGGCGGCAGCGCCTGCGGCGGGAGCATCAGCTGCCTGGGCAGCGCCCAGAGAAAGTGATAGACCCATGGCCAGCAGTGTCAATAGTTTCTTCATCGTGTTTCCTTGAAAAAGGGGTTGGAGGGGAATCCCAATCTGGATTCCAGCACATAACGTTTTAATCGGAAAATCTGATGACACGGGTTGAGGTCAAAATTTGCATGATGTGGTTCAAGGTACTATCGCCCCTCGTAAAATCCGTTCATGCTGTCCGTAAAAATTGAATTGCTCGAAGCTTTGGCCCAAGCCCTGGAAAAACTCCTTCCCGGCGGCGCTGCCAAAGCCGCGTTTGAGTCGCCCAAGGTCGCATCCCACGGCGACCTGGCCACGACGGCGGCCATGCAATTGGCCAAGCCGCTCAAGCAGAACCCGCGTCAGCTGGCTGAAAGCCTGCGAGCTGAACTGCTGGCCAGCGCACCGTTTCAGCGCTGGGTTGACGCTGTTGACATTGCCGGCCCGGGTTTCATCAATATCAGACTCAAGCCGCAGGCCAAGCAACAAATTGTGAGCGAGGTGTTATCGCAAGCCGGGCAGTTTGGCAGCCAGGCGGCTAGCGGGCGACGCATGATGGTGGAGTTCGTGTCGGCCAATCCGACCGGCCCATTGCACTTGGGACACGCCCGGCAGGCAGCGCTGGGCGATGCCATTTGTTCGCTGTTTCAGACCCAGGGCTGGCAGGTTTTTCGGGAGTTCTACTACAACGACGCCGGGGCGCAAATTGCCACGCTGGCGCAGTGCACACAGTTGCGCGCCAAAGGTGTTCACCCTGGTGACGCCGGGTGGCCCGAGTCAGCTTACAACGGCGATTACATTGCGGAAATTGCCGCCGATTTTCTGGCCTGCAAGACGGTCGAGGCGGATCACCGGGAGGTTACTGCCAGCGCTAACACGGACGATCTCGATGCGGTGCGGGAGTTTGCCGTAGCCTATCTGCGCCACGAGCAGGATCTGGACTTACAAGCCTTCGCTCTTAAGTTTGACAATTACTATCTGGAGTCCAGCCTGTACACCAGTGGGCGGGTCGATGCGGCGGTCAAGTCCATGCAGGCTTCGGGCAAGACCTATGAACAGGACGGCGCGCTGTGGCTCAGGTCAACCGAGTACGGTGACGACAAGGACCGCGTCATGCGCAAGGGTGATGGCAGCTACACCTACTTTGTGCCGGACGTGGCTTATCACATCAGCAAGTGGGAGCGCGGCTTCGAGAAGGTGGTCAATATCCAGGGCACCGATCACCATGGCACCATCGCCCGCGTGCGGGCCGGCTTGCAGGCTGCCAACGTGGGCATTCCGCAGGGCTACCCGGACTACGTGCTGCACACCATGGTGCGTGTGGTGCGGGGTGGTGAAGAGGTCAAAATTTCCAAGCGCGCTGGCAGCTATGTAACGCTGCGCGACCTGATTGAGTGGACGTCGAAGGACGCCGTGCGCTTTTTCCTGCTGAGTCGCAAGCCCGATACCGAATACACCTTTGACGTTGATTTGGCGGTGGCCAAAAACAACGACAACCCGGTTTACTACGTGCAGTACGCCCATGCCCGCATCTGCTCGGTGCTGGCATCATGGCGTGAAAAAGACGGTGGCGAGGTGGCGACGCTGGGTCAAGCCGATCTGACACCACTGCAAAGCCCGCAAGCGCAGGCGCTCATGTTGTTGCTGGCCAAGTACCCGGAGATGCTGAGCGCCGCAGCGCAAGATTTTGCGCCGCATGACGTTACCTTTTATCTGCGCGAACTGGCCGCCTGCTATCACAGCTATTACGACGCCGAGCGTATTCTGGTGGACGACCCCATCGTCAAGCGAGCGCGACTGGCCTTGGTCGCGGCCACCGCGCAGGTGTTGCAAAATGGTCTGGCAGTGCTGGGCGTGAGTGCCCCGCAAAAAATGTAAATCACTAGAGAGGTCAATGCATGAAACAGCAACGCGGTGGAACCTTGATGGGCTTCATCATTGGGGTCGTAGTGGGTCTGGCGGTTGCGCTTGCGGTCGCCGTCTACGTGACAAAATTCCCCATCCAGTTTGTCAACAAAGGGCAAAGTCGCAGTGCCGACCAGGATGCAGCCGAGACCAAAAAGAACAAGGACTGGGATCCGAATGCGCCCTTGTACGGGAAAAATCCAGCCAAACCTGCTGTACCGGCACAGCCTGCGAGTGGACCTTCTTCTTCTGAGACTGGTACCGGCGTTAGCGGCAAAGCCGAACTCAAACCGGCTGTCACTGCCGATCCGTTGGGGGACCTGGCCAAGGCGCGTGCTGCAGCTGTGGCGGTCGAGCCGTTTATCTTTTTTGTCCAGGCCGGCGCTTTTCGCACACCGGAGGACGCAGAAAGCCAGCGTGCCAGGTTGTCTCTGAGTGGCGTGGAAGCCAAGGTGTCGGAGCGAGATCAGTCGGGACGAACGGTATTTCGGGTACGTGTCGGCCCCTTTGACAGCAAGGATGATGCCGACAAAGTCAAGGAGAAACTCGATGCCGCCGGTGTCGAGGCAGCGCTGGTGCGGGTGCAGCGCTAAGTCGATGGCGCTGAATTTGACAAGAACTTTTTGTAGCTGTCCTGGTCTGACCGATTTAACTGGAGTGTTTGAAGATGAAACGTCGTGATTTTTCGCTGGCCTTTGGCGCTGCTGTTGCTGGCGCCGCATTGATTCAACCGCAAGCATGGGCCCAGGTCAAACCTCCTGAATCCGGCGTCGACTATGTCGTGCTGGATAAGCCAGCGGCAGTGGAAGCCGCGGCTGGAAAGATTGAAGTCATCGAGTTTTTCTGGTACAGCTGCCCACACTGCAATGTGTTTGAACCGACGTTTGACGCCTGGAGTAAACGGGTACCCAAAGACATCGCGGTGCGACGGGTTCCGATCGCATTTCAAAGTGATTTCGTGCCGCAACAACGCCTTTTTTACGCGCTGGAGGCGATGGGCCTGGTGGACAAACTGCATCGCAAGGTGTTTACGGCGATTCACGTCGAAAAGCAAAAACTTGATCGCCCTGACGTCATTGCAGATTGGGTTGCCAAACAAGGCGTCGACAAAACCAAGTTTCTGGAGCAGTTCAACTCATTTTCGGCCGCCACCAAGGCGACGCGCGGCACCAGTTTGCAAAACGCCTACAAGATAGAAGGCGTTCCGGCACTGGGCGTGGCGGGGCGTTTCTACACCGATGGTACGCTGGCCAAGAGTATGGAACGCGCCCTGCAGGTGGTTGAGTTTTTGGCTGCAAGCGTTCGAAATGGGCGTTGAGTGCAGCGCCCGGTGAGCTAATTTGTTTCCTTTATCAGGTTGCGTCGATGCAAGACGCGACTGGTGCTCGTTACAATCAAAAGGCAAGATATCCTGCAAGATTCGTGCCTTTATGAAACCATCCAAATCCCCTTTGTTTTTGATCGCCGCCCTGGTCTTTTTGACCGGCTTGGCGAGTGCTGAAAAAGCCGACCGCAGCAAGCCCATGAATGTGGAGGCTGATGCTTTGCGCTATGACGATGTGAAGCAAACCAGTGTCTTTACCGGACACGTTGTTTTGACCAAAGGCAGCATCGTCATCCGCGGTGAAAAGATCGAGGTGCGCCAGGACGCACAAGGCTTCCAGTTTGGCGTGGTCGTGGCAGCCCCCGGCAAGCTCGCGTTTTTCCGGCAAAAGCGTGAAGGCCTGGACGAGTTCATCGAGGGCGAGGCCGAGACGATTGAATATGACGGGCGCGCCGACGCCGTCAAGTTTGTCAAGAATGCCCAGTTGCGCCGCTATCTTGGCGCCACCATGAACGACGAGTTCACTGGTCAGATGATTGTTTATAACAACGCAACAGACATGTTCAGCATAGATGGTGCGCTTGCTGCGGCCAGTTCTGTGGCGCCGATCGGGCGCGTTCGGGCCATGTTGACACCCAAGGCGGCTGCGCCGGTGCCGGCCCCATCGGTTGGCGCCAGTTCTGCCGGCCCGACACTTCGCAGCACGACAACGCTGGGCGGAGAAAAAAGGTGACGCAAGAGGTGCTTGCCGCTGAAGTCACTTCAAGGGCTGACGTCGAAAGATGTGACAGCCGGCTTGAAGTCAGTCACTTGCAAAAGTTTTACGGGGGCCGCAAGGCGGTCAAGGATGTGTCTCTGGTGGTTTGCAAGGGCGAAGTGGTTGGACTGCTGGGTCCCAATGGTGCTGGTAAAACGACCTCGTTTTACATGATTGTGGGCTTGGTGCATGCCAGTGCCGGCAATATCACCATTGATGGCCAATCCATCGCACACTTGCCGATCCATCGACGGGCGCGACTCGGTCTGAGCTATCTGCCGCAGGAAGCTTCCATTTTTCGCAAACTCAATGTTGAAGACAATGTGCGGGCAGTGCTTGAATTGCAGCGCGACGAGACCGGTAAACCACTGGCCAAAGCAGAAATTGAAAAGCGGCTGACCGCCTTGCTGCAGGACCTGCGGGTGGAGCATTTGCGGCAGACGTCGGCGCTAGCCTTGTCTGGGGGCGAGCGCCGACGGGTCGAGATTGCGCGCGCGCTGGCAACCCAGCCCCGTTTCATTTTGCTCGACGAACCGTTTGCCGGCATCGACCCGATTGCGGTGATCGAGATTCAACGCATCATCAGCTTTTTGAAGAACCGCGGTATCGGCGTGCTGATCACCGACCATAACGTGCGCGAAACCCTGGGTATCTGTGACCACGCCTACATCATCAGTGATGGCAGCGTACTGGCACAAGGCACTCCATCCGAGATCGTCAACGACGCCAACGTGCGCCGTGTCTATCTCGGTGAACACTTCAAAATGTAGAGATGCTTGCCCCCACGCTCTGCACTGACGTGTCATCGCTGCCCCCCGGGGGGGCGCGGCCTTGCTTGGGGCGGCCCGGCGCGGCGGCCATCATGGCCTCACGACTGACACGGTAGCGACCTGATGAAACAAGGTCTCTCACTAAGAGTTTCACAACACCTGGCGCTGACGCCGCAGTTGCAGCAATCGATCCGGCTGTTGCAGCTCTCCACGCTGGAGCTCAGCCAGGAGGTTGACCAGATGCTGGATGACAACCCATTTCTCGAGCTTGGCGAAGAGCAGGCGCCGCGTGAGGAGTTTGGGTTGGCGCAAGCCGACACGTTGGTTCGACGCGATGACATTGAGGCTGAATTTGCCGCCGGTTCAGCGACAGACCGTTCAACCGCCACCCCGGTGGCGGTTGACAATGACACCGATCTCGCGCCGCTCTCGGCCGACGACGCACAGAGCTGGGACGGTGACGGCAGTGCAACGATGTCGCCGGACGACGGCGAATGGGGTGGCGAGGCGCGGGCCCATAGCAACAACCTGAACGGCAATGAAGATGCCGACGTCACCGAACTGGCGCGAACGCATGTGTCGTTGCAAAGCCATTTGCACAGCCAGGCGCTGGCCCTGCGCCTGGGCCCGGAAGACCGCGCTGCACTGCAATTTTTGATTGAATCCCTCAACGATGACGGTTATCTGGAAGACACGCTCACCTCGTTGGCGCAGGGACTGGCGGGGGATGATGCCGAGCAGATTGAACAACTGGTGCACCACTTCACGGTGGCTTTGTCCCTGCTGCAAAGCCTGGAGCCGGTGGGTGTCGGTGCACGCGGTCTGGCTGAATGCCTGACCTTGCAGTTGCAGGTTCTGTTGCAACGCGAGGCCTCTGATAGCGCGTACCAGCCGACACAGTTGGCGGTCAAAGTTGCACTGCGCATTTGTTCCCATCCGATCGACCTGCTGGCCCGTCGCGATGTCAAGCGTCTGGTGCAACTGTGTGGTGCATCGGACGCCAGCGTACGCGACGCTATCGCTCTCATCGCTCGGCTGGAGCCCAAACCGGGACGACGTTTTGTGAATGTGGAACGCAACATCGTAGTGCCCGACGTGCTGGTGATCAAGACGACGAAAGGTGGACAGACCCGATTTCAGGTGCGACTCAATCACGACGTCATGCCGCGCCTGCGAGTGCATGACATCTACGCCAATGCGCTCAAGCTGCACAAGGGCGGCGGCAGCGATGCGTCGAACTACGCGGCGCTGCAGCAGCGCCTGCAGGAGGCACGCTGGTTTATCAAGAACATTCAGCAGCGGTTTGACACCATTTTGCGCGTCAGTTCAGCTATCGTGGAGCGACAAAAGAACTTCTTCACGCACGGTGCACTGGCCATGCGCCCGCTGGTGCTGCGTGAAATTGCCGACGAGTTGGGCCTACATGAGTCCACCATCAGCCGGGTCACTACTGCCAAATACATGGCCACGCCGTTTGGCACTTTTGAGCTCAAGTATTTTTTTGGCTCGGGTCTCGGGACCGACTCTGGGGGCAATGCGTCAAGCACCGCAGTGCGGGCCTTGATCGAGCAATTCATCCGTGCCGAAAGCAAGAAGAAGCCGCTCAGTGACAGCCAACTCTCCGATATGCTGAAGGAGCAAGGCATCGAGTGCGCCCGCCGCACCGTAGCGAAATACCGGGAAGGGTTGCGCATTGCCACCGCATCCCTGAGAAAGGCTTTGTGAACCAGCTTCAACTCTTTTTGCCTTGCGCCGCCGGCGTCGAGGACTACCTGGCAGTCGAGGTGCAACACATCACCAGTCTGCCGCCTGGCGACGTGCTCAAACAACGCGGCGGTGTGGCGCTGCGCTCGTCCTGGCGCGATGCCATGCTGCTCAACTTGCACAGCCGCCTGGCACAGCGCGTGCTGGTGTTGCTGTCCTATACCGAGTACCGCAACGAGCAGGACTTGTACCGTGCCGCCAGCGAAGTGGCGTGGGAAATCTGGTTCACGCCGCGCGAGAGTATCAAGGTAGAAGTGACGGCCCAGCACAGCCCGCTGACGTCGCTGAACTTTGCCGCTTTGAAAATCAAGGATGCGGTGTGCGACCGCTTCCGGGTCAAGGCCAATGGTGTGCGCCCCGACGTCAACACCCAGTGGCCCGATGTGCGTATCTATACCCACCTGAGCACCGACCATTGCTCGCTCTACATTGACACCTCTGGCGAACCGCTGTTCAAGCGTGGCTGGCGCGAAGACAAAGGCGAGGCACCGTTGAAGGAAACGCTGGCTGCCGCCATGCTGGCCGCCAGTGGCTGGGCCGATGGCGTTGCTGATTTGTTGCCGCTCTATGACCCGTGTTGCGGTAGTGGCACGATTGCCATTGAAGCGGCCCAGATAGCCTGCAACATAGCACCAGGTTGCTTGCGTCGTTTCGCTTTTGAAAAATATTTACCCTATCAAAAGCACGTCTGGGACGCCATTAAGAAAGAGGCACAAGAGGCCGAAGTGACAAGATCGCCGGATCAAAAGCCCATCATTTTTGGCAGTGACGTGGCGCACCGCATGGTCGACTTTGCCCAGCGCAATGCCGAGCGCGCGGGCGTAGCGGACGTGATCGAGTTTCGCGGCGGAGACGCCCTGCAACGCATGCCGCCGACCGAGGCGCCGGGTGTCATGTTGCTCAATCCTCCCTATGGAGAACGCATGGAAGTCGCTGGCGTTGCGGCTGGCGCGCAGGCCGGGCGCTTTGGCGCGCGGGAGCTGGCTCAAACTGAAGATGGTGGCGAGTTTTTCAACCAGCTCAGTGCCCACTGGAAGAAAAATTACCCCGGCTGGACGGCCTGGGTACTGACGCCGGACCTCAAGCTGCCCAGCAAAATGCGCCTGAAAGAATCGCGCCGGGTACCGATGTGGAACGGCCCCATCGAGTGCCGCATGTTCCGTTTTGACATGGTGAAGGGCTCAGCCCGCTCGGCATGATGGTTCTCGACACCAATATCGTGCTGGACGCACTGGTTTTTGATGACCCGTCTACGCAACCGCTGAAGCAGGCGCTGGCCTCTAAAAGAATTCAGTGGCTGGCCACGCCAGCCATGCGCGAAGAACTGTCCCGCGTGCTGGGCTACCCCAAGATCATGGCGCGTCTTGCCTTCTACAAGCTGGAAGCTGAACAAGTGCTGGCACAGTTCGACGAGCAAGCCCGTGTGGTCGAAGTGCCAGCCAAGGCCGGTGTGACCTGTCGTGACCCGGACGACCAGAAATTCATCGACCTGGCGGTCGCCCACAAAGCCATGTTGCTGAGCAAAGACCGCGCCGTGCTTTGCATGAAAAGGCGGCTTTCAGCCTTGGGTGTGCGGGCACAAATTGCCATGAACTTCGAACCATGAGCCAACACTTGAATTCCTCGCCAGAAGTCACACCGGGGCCTTTGAGTCCGGCTGAGTTTGACGAAATTGACGCCATCCTGGACGAAATGCGTAAGCGCTACGATGAGACGCCGCAATGGGAATTTTGCGAAGGCTTTATGGCGGCGCTGATCTGTTGCCGCCGTTCCATTCTGCCCTCGGAGTACCTGCCGGTCTTGCTGGCGATTGGGCTCGGTGGCGAGGAAGATGAGGGTTCGTTTGCCGATGAGACCCAGCAACAGCGCTTTTTTGAACTCTGGACGCGGCGCTGGAACGAAGTGGCGCAGGCCCTCAATGCCGAGATCGATTCGCTGGACGACGCGGCCGCCTACCAGCCTGAGGTGATGGATGTGCGGGGCGCCATTGCGGCCTTGCCCGAGGCTGAGCGCGCCGCCATGACGGACGACGCCATGCCTTCGTTCGGCCAGGTCTGGGCGCTCGGTTTTATGTTTGCCGTTGAAGCCTGGCCCGAAGAGTGGGCGCCGCCGCGCGACAAGGAGGCCGTCAAATGGCTCGATGGCGCGCTGCAAGCCATGGTCGCCCTGACCGAAGACGACACCGAGCCACCCGCACTGTCGGTCTTTGATGAGAGCGGCCCGCCCAGTCTCAGCATAAAACGGCTGAATGCATTTGCCGATGCAGTATGGGCGGTTTATGACCTGCGTGAAATGTGGCGCAACATTGGCCCGCGTGTGCAAACTGTGCACAGGGCGGTGATACCGGGGCGCAACGACCCTTGTCCTTGCGGCAGTGGCAAGAAATACAAAAAGTGCTGCGGCGTTTGAGATCCATTGGCGACCCAGGTGCATGTCGCAACCCGGTTCCGTTTTCTATGTAAATCCTTTTAAGGAATTTTTCCAATGGGTACTGATCCGCTTCCTCTCGATCCAGAAATAACTCTTGCGCTGTCTGGCGTCACAACGGCGACGCTGACGACGGTGTTATTGAAGAAAGGGCTGCGCAACGTCTGGTTGCGCGGCGCCAAACTTTTGCAACCGGGACAGCCGCGTTTGGTAGGGCGTGCCTTTACCCTGCGCTTTGTGCCAGCGCGAGAAGACCTGGCCACACCAGCGTCGTGGGCGGCGCCGATTTCCACCCGCGCGGCCATCGAGGCCATGCCCAGCGGCTGTATCGCGGTGGTCGACGCCATGGGCGTTGTCGATGCCGGAATCTTTGGCGATATTTTGTGTGCCCGCATGAAAAAACGTGGCGTTGCTGCGCTGGTCACTGACGGCGTCATCCGTGACGTCGATGGCGTTGTGGGGACCAAACTACCCGTATGGTGCCAGGGCGTTGCGGCACCGGCTTCGGTGGCCGGGCTCACCTTTGTCAGCTGGCAAGAACCTATCGGTTGCGGCGGCGTGGCGGTGTTTCCAAACGACGTTGTGGTTGCCGATTCGGACGGTGCGGTGTTAATTCCCGCGGCCTTGCTGAGCGAAGTGGTTGCCGCCGCCGTGGAGCAGGAGCGGCTGGAAGGCTGGATCATGACCCAGGTCGATGCCGGAATTCCGCTGCCCGGCCTGTACCCGCCGAACGACGAAAACAAGGCCAGGTACGAGGCCTGGGCGCAAACCGTGCGCTGACGCTGGCGTGACGTCACCCGGGTTTGTTGGCGAGAAATTTTTGCAGATTGGCACGCGCCTGCATGCGAACTTTGGCTTGCAAGAAGGGCGTCCATCCCAGCAACAGGCCGGGGACACCGAGGGCCTGACGCGACCAGCGCCAAAAGTTGAAGCGGTCGCGGTGCGTGGCAATCAGACCGTCCGCATTGAAAGTGACCTCGGCGTCGATGATGTTGTGCACCAGTCGGCCGGTGGCGCTGAAGCGGTAATGCGCTTCCCAGTGGGCGCGGCCAGTTGTGGCATTGGCATGAATATCGCTGAAATCGAGCTTCCAGGCATCGCGCCCTTTAGCCTTTGTGGCGGCGCACAACATGCGCCACATGCTGCCGACCTCAGCGCGACCGTGCAGCGAAAACGCCGGATCGTTGAAGACCGCGTCTTCTGCGTAGCAACTGGCCATGGTGTCGCCATCCAGCGCGGCGAAGGCCGTGTAGAAGCGGCTCAGGGTTTGTTCGTTGTTGTTCATACCGCAAGGTTAATGCAAATTTTCAAATCAGGTGCGGCAGCGCTTGTGCCAGGAAGTCAAACACGGCGCGGATGCGCGCGCTGGTTCGAATTTCGCGGTGCACCGCCAGCCACATGGGCAGTGGCGGGATCTTCAGCAAGCCGGGCAGTACGCGCACCACATCAGGGTCGCTGTGCGCCATGTAGTCGGCACAAAAGCCGATGCCCAGCCCGGCCCGTACCGCCTGCCATTGCACTATGAAGTCATCGCTGCGCAAGGCAAAGGCATCCCGTGTTACTGGGTAGCCCATGGTTTGAAAGCCCTGCAAGATGGCTGTGTCGGCGTCGCTGCCAATCAGCTCATGCTGCAGCAGATCGGTGGCTTTGCGCAAGAGGCCGCGACGCGCAAGGTAGCTGCGATGGGCGTAGGCACCCAGGCTGACATCACCGATTTTCCTGGCGATCAGCGAAGACTGATCAGGTCGCACCATGCGAACCGCAATGTCGGCCTCACGGCGCAGCAGGTTGCTGACCTGGTTGCTCGATACCAACTCGACCGCAATGCCGGGCAGGTTCTGGCGCATGGTTGCCAGCAGCGGCGGCAGCAAAGTGACCGCCACTGGCACGCTGGCCGTGATGCGCACGGTGCCGCCGGTCTGTGTTTGCACGCCCGACAGCGTGCGCTCCAGCAGCAGGGCGCCGGCCTCCATGCCACGCGCAGCTTCAGCCAGTTGCAGCGCTGTAGCCGTGGGCACCAGGCCGCGCCCGGTACGCTCGAACAGCACCACGCCCAACTGACTCTCCAATTCGGCAATATGGCGGCCCAGGGTTGGTTGGCTCATTTTCAGATGTCTGGCGGCACCCAGCAGACTGCCGTGGTCCAGCACCGCCAGAAACGAGCGCACCAGGCTCCAGTCAAAACCGTGTCGCAGGCCGATATTCATAAGTGCATCTCTGGTATGTTTGATTATGCAATTGTGCTGGAAGTCTCTTGGTTTCACAATTCACTCATGCGCCAGTTGTGGCCTCAACCAATGAAGGAAAAATCATGCCATCTACAGTTCTCATTCTGGGTGCACGCGGTCGATTTGGCCTGGCCGTCGCCCGTGCTTTCTGCGACGCCGGTTGGCGTGTGCTGGGACAAGTGCGCCCCGGTGCCGCCGTGCCCGCCGCGCCGCGCGTCGAATGGCTGGCCACTGATTTGCAAAACACGCAGGCACTGGCGCTAGCCGCGCAAGGTGCCACCGTGGTGGTGCATGCGCTGAATCCGGCCTACACCCACAAAGCCTGGCGCACCCAGGTGGCACCCATGATGGACGCTGCCATTGCTATCGCGCGCGCGCTGGACGCCACCTTGATGCTGCCCGGCAATGTCTACAACTTTGGTGCCGCCATGCCTGCTGTATTGCGGGAAGACACGCCCCAGGTAGGACAGACGGTCAAAGGCCAAATTCGCATCGCCCTGGAGGCGCAATTGCAGCACTCCGGCGTGCGCGGCGTGGTCATCCGCGCGGGTGACTTTTTTGGCAGCGGTCGCGGCACCTGGTTTGATCAGGTCATCGTCAAGGATATTCAGAAGGGGAAGTTCACCTACCCTGGTCAGCGCGATGTGGCGACGGCCTGGGCCTATTTGCCAGATCTGGCGCGCACTTTTGTCGCGGTGGCCGAGCGCCGTGCGCAACTCGGCGGGTTTGAAATCTTTCACTTCAAGGGCCGCAGCATGACCGGGCAGCAATGGCTGGACGCGCTGGACCCGATCGCGCGGGTGCAAGGCTGGGTCAAGCCGGAGGGTCATGTCAGTTTCAACAGACTGCCGTGGCCGCTGATGCGAATCGGCGCGCTATTTGTGCCCACCTTTGCGGCACTGTCGGAGATGCGCTATTTGTGGGATACCCCTCACACGCTGGCCAATGACAAACTCAAAGCGCTGATCGGAGCCGAACCGCACACGCCACTTTCGTTTGCCGTACAGAGAGCTCTGGGCGATCTGGGCTTGATGGCAGCGTCGGATCAAGGCAACCATGGGTTTGCTAAGGCCGCCTGACATCTTATTGATCGAGGATAAACATCATGCAACGTCGTAATTTCATTCGTATCGCAGGCGGTGGCAGTGTCGCCGCTGCGCTGGGCGCCACCGCGCTGACCGGTTGCAGTGCCGGCATGCCGGCCGAGGCGATCGAAGCATGGAGCGGACCCGGTCCTGACATAGCGTCGGACCCTGACGTGCGGCGCTGGCTGCTGAGCTACGCCATACTGGCGCCGCATTCGCACAATCTGCAGTCGTGGGTGGCCGACCTGCGCACGCCCAATGAAATTACGCTGAGTTGTGACTTGCAACGCTTGCTGCCTCAGACCGACCCGCTGTCGCGCCAGATCATGATGAGCCATGGCACGTTTCTGGAGTTGTTGGATCTGGCGGCGCGCGAACGGGGTTTGCGCGCCGACATTGTGCTGTTTCCGCAGGGCATGTTCGAACCCGACAAGCTCGACACACGCCCGGTCGCCCGCATCCGGCTGTCACCCGATGCGACGGTCAAGAAGGACCCGTTGTTTGCACAGATTTTGCGACGCCACACCAACCGCAGTGCCTACGACCTCACGCGGGCTGTGCCACTTGATGCGTGGCGGGCGATGGGGGATGCGGTGCAGCTCCATTCGTTGCGCTTTGGCTACGCAGGTGCTGAGCGGGCCGAGGCGCTGGTTGTTCACCGCCGCATTGCGGCTGAGGCCTGGCGCATTGAGCTGATAACGCCGCGCACCGTCATGGAGTCTTACGATGTGCTGCGGGTCGGCGCAGCTGAGATTGCAGCGCACCGCGACGGTCTCTCGCTGCTCGATCCCATGGTGATGTTACTGAACCGCTTTGGCCTGTTCGACCGCAGCAAGGCGCCAGGCCCGGATGATTTCGCCAGCACCAGTCAGGTCAAGGACTTTGGCAAGAAGCTGGATTCCACGCCGGGCTTTTTATGGATAGTGAGTGAAGGCAACGATCGCGTCACGCAAATCAACGCTGGGCGCGCTTATGCCCGGGTGCAACTGGCGGCCACGGCGTTGGGCCTGTCGATGCAACCGCTTTCACAAGCCCTGCAGGAATACGTCGAGCAAGTCAAACCCTATGCCGACATCCACGCGCTGACCGGTGCATCGCGCCCTGGCCAGACAGTGCAGATGTGGGCGCGAGTGGGCTATGCGCCACCGGTGGTGCCGGCACCACGGCGAAGACTGCAGGATTTCATTCGGGCTTGAAACTGGCGTCCGAGCTGCTGCCACAGCAGCTCGGATCGTGTGCCCTGTTCAGCTGGCCAGCAGCAAGCCAGCCATCCCGAACATCACCAACGCGATGCTACTGTCGAGC
>SESD01000147.1_pt1 | contig 42557 bp, 39 predicted proteins | sample 3171411 | NCBI WGS metagenome assembly SESD01 (sample SAMN06051880, study PRJNA518727) | freshwater metagenome | biome: subpolar coniferous forest; feature: holomictic lake; material: water; isolation source: holomictic Lake 442, 16.5 m depth | place: Canada: near Kenora, Ontario | collected...
ACCTTACGTTATACTTACCAGAAAATCGGTGTTGTGGGTCCTAACGGTTTTTAAACCGGCATTACTTCAGTGCCCCGTTGACCTTGGTCAATTCCGCCTCGCCCAGCGAACCGACTGCGGCTTTCAGGCGCAGTTGGCTTAGGAGGTAGTTGTATTCGGCCTGATACAGATCCCGGCGGGTCGAGTAGAGCTGCTGCTGGGCGTTGAGCACATCGAGATTGGTACGAACGCCCACTTCCTGCCCCAGACGGCTGGCCTCCAGCACGCTCTCACTGGAGGTGAGCGCCTGTTGCAGCGCTTGAACCTGCGCGATACCGCTCACGACACCCAAATACGCCTGACGGGTTTGCGATGAGACGCTGCGGCGCGCATTTTCCAGTTCCTGCCGCGCCCGTTCGCTGTTTGCATTCGCCTCACGCCACTTCGAGTTGGTCGCTCCGCCCTGAAAGATCGGCAGATTCAGCTGCACGCCGACGCTCTTATTGGTGCTGTCGCTGCCGACGCCAAAAGTGCTGCCGTTAGCGTAGTTTTTAGAATAGTTCGCCACCAGATCCATCGTCGGATAATGACCGCCGCGATTTCTCGCCACTTCTTTTTCGGCAAGCTGTGCGCCGGCCTGCGCGATAGCAATCTGAGGGCTATTAATCTGTGCATCCCCCACCCATTTTTCCATATCGGTAGGTTGCGGCGCATCAAGACTGAACTGTTTGCCCAAAGATTTGAGTTCATTCGGCTGTGCATTGATCAGCTGCTGCAACGCGCTGCGCTTGATTTCCAGATTGTTCTGCGCGGCAATTTGTTGCGAGGAAGTCAGATCAAAACGCGCCTGCGCTTCATGAGTATCAGTGATGGTCGCGCTGCCGACTTCGAAATTGCGTTTGGCCTGCGCCAGCTGCTCGGAGATCGCCGTCTTTTGCGCCTCGGCCAGCTGCACGCTGTCCTGCGCGATCAACACATCGAAGTAGGCTTGAGCGGTGCGCAGCAGCAAATCCTGCTCAGCCACCCGAAATTGCGCCTCGCTTTGTGCGACCTGAAGCTCGGATTCACTGTAAGCCAGCCAGTTTTGCTGACGGAGCAGCGGCTGCACCAGCGTCACGCCATAACCATGAGTGTTGTAGCGCTGATTACCGCCGGGAAACAAGGTCGCCCCCTTGTACTGCGTTGTTAAATCATTGAAGGTGCTGTTGGCCGACAGATTAACGCTCGGCATCAGCAGAGCACGGCCTTGTGGCAATTTTTCCTGCCCCGCCTGTTGCGCGGCACGCGCCGCGGCAAACACCGGATCATTGCTTTGCGCGCTGCGGAAGATGTCGAGCAAGTCGGCGGCCTGTGCAAAGAAAGGAGCACCGAGGACAATCGCCAGTGCCAGACGTGAAGTGAATAGCTTAGTTTTCATCGAATTCGCGCATAGTTTATTAGATTTTGCTAATATTATCGCTTGCCGCCCTAATGCGCAAACGATACTTGAAGTGCCGCCAACAGTACCAAGCATTCGCTGCCGGCACAATACCCTCAACCCTTTTTCAAACGGCGCTCGGACATCGACAGCGCCATCACGCCCAGCGCCACTGCGAACCACAGCGTCACAAGCCGAATCAGCACCGTTGCCGCCACCGCCTGCGGTTGCGCAACGCTGTTTAACATCAACAGCGCAACCATGGTCGCTTCCGCCCCGCCCAAGCCTCCCGGCAGAAAACTGAGCGCGCCGATCAGCATGGAAAACGCATAGATGAACAGCGCGACCTGAAGCGACAAATCGCTGCCTAACCAATGCATGATGTAATAAAACGCCAGTCCTTCCGCACCCCACGCCACCAGCCCCAGCGCGATGCCGTACAACAGCATGGGCAGACTAAAGCAATGCCTAGAATGCAGCACCACGTCAACGGCATGTCCGGCAAGATTTCCTAACTTGGCAGGCAGTCGCCGCTGCGCGAAAGACTTCAGCACTTCCAGCCACCTTGCCTGCTGGAGCACCAACAGAATAACAACAATCAGCACGGCCAGAATCAGCACGACTGGCAGCGCTTTTGGATAAATCGCCATGCCAATGGCAACCAGCAGCAACATACTGATTAAATTAGATAAATGCTCAGAAAAAAAGGCCGCCAGACTCTCAGGGTAGGGTACGCCGTGCTTTTTCAGAAACACACTGCGTATTGCCTCACCCGCCTTACCCGGCAGTATCGTCAAGCCGAAGCCCGCAATGTAAATTCGCAGGCTCTCGGGCGCATACACACGATGGCCCAGCAACGCTAAAAATTTCTGCCAGCGCACAAATCGCACGCCGTAGTTAACCAGCGAGAGCAGCAGCGCAATGGCGGTGCCGACAAATCCGACCCGCACGATTGCCGCCACCACCTCGTGCCAGCCGCCCCACAGCGAAAAGGCCAGATAGCCTGCGGCGCTCAGCAAAATCACCAGCAACAGCGCGCGAAACCGCCAGCCGGACAACACAGTACCCGTCATGAAATCAGCAGCATCGTCGCGAGCAGCCAGGCGCCCAGCGAAATAAACAGGTGGGGGTCGCGTACCAGATCATGCGACGGGTCGCCCCCGCGGCTCTGGTGATGCAGCAGGTAGATGTAACGGAACATGCCATACATCACGAACGGCACGGTGTAGATCAGATTGCTTGTGCCGTGGATGCGTATCGTGTCCGCGTTCATGGTGTACAGGCTGTAGCTCATGATTACGCCCGAGGCGGTGATGCCGATCATCTTATCGAGCAGCACCGGACTGTAATGCGCCAGCACGCGGCGATGCGCGGCCTTATCTTCGGTCAGCGCGATGATTTCCGCGCGGCGTTTGGCAAAACCCAGAAACAACGTCACCATCAGACCGCACAGCAGCAGCCATTGCGACGGCGGAATGCCCACCCCCAGCGTGCCGGCAAGCAGGCGCAACATGAATCCGGTGGCGATGATGAACACATCCAGTATCACCACATGCTTGAGCCGCAATGAATAGGCGATGTTCATCAGCGCATAGCCCGCCAAAATCAGCAGCACGACGGGGGAGGCGAGATACGCCAGCAGCAGCCCCGCTGTCCCGAGCAATACGGCGAGCAGGATGGCGGCGAACACCGACACCTCGCCTGAGGCCAGCGGCCGCAAACGCTTCTTCGGATGCTGCTTATCCTGCTCCACATCGACCAGATCGTTGAGCGTATAGATCGCGCTCGACACCAGGCAAAATGCCGCGAAGGCCATCATGACCTGCATCACTGCCGCCTGATCATGCCAGGCGTGGCCGAACAACAGGCCGGCAAACACGAAGGTATTTTTCACCCACTGATAGGGGCGCATCAGACGCAGCAGCGGTAACAATGTTTTCATCATCTCGATTCTGGAAATTGCCGGTAATAGGAGAAATCCGCGCTCGCCAGCAATTCGCGATCCCCCCGACTGTCGCCGTAGGCATACAAAGTATACGCGCTGCGCTCGCCCAGCAACGCCGCAAGGCGCCTGAGCTTTTCTGCGCCAAAGCAGTTCACCCCTGACATTCGGCCGGTCAAGGTGCGATCATCGCGTATTTCCAGTTGCGTGGCGATCACCTCATCAAAGCCGGCGATTTTCGCCCAGGGCCTGACGTATAATTCAAGCGATGCGCTGATCAGCACACAGCGATGCCCCTGCTGTTTGTGCCAGGCGAGCCGCCGCATCGCATCCGCTCTGAGCAATCCGGGCACCACCTGAGCTGCGAACACATCGGCCTCCTGTTGCAACGCCTCGATATTTTTGCCCTCCAGGCACGCGACAAATACCCGCTCCTTCGCGATGCCGTTATCGATCAGCCCCAAAGCGTAGGCCGCCAGCGTGCGGGATAAACGCAAGGCCTGAACCATCACCGCCCGCGCACCCAGCGTGTGCAGCAAAAAAGGCAACAGCGTATCGCGACGCGTTAACGTGCCGTCGAAATCGAATGCCGCTACGACTTCCGGCTGACTCACATCTTCATCCGTTTAAAGACAAACTCGGGGATATGCTTGATGATCAGCATGATATAGCGCCAGAAACCCGGCAGATACACCACATCGGCCGATTTTCCCAGGGTCGCGACGATGCGCTGACCGATCTGCTGCGGGGTGGCGACCAGAAACAGGCCGGGCAAACCATAGGTCATCGCCGTATCCACGAAACCGGGCTTCACAGTGATAACGCGCACCCCGTGAGGATAGAGCCGGTTGCGCAGCCCCTGCAGGTACAGGCTGAGCGCACCCTTGGCCGCGCCGTACACATAATTGCTCTGCCGGCCGCGATCCCCTGCCACCGAAGAAATGCCGATAATAAAGCCGCGCTGCAAGGGCTCAAAATAATTCGCGCACAGGCTCAAGATCGAGACCGCACCGGTAAAATTGCTGGCGATGACTTTGGCGGCCACGGCAAAATCGCGCGCTGCCAGCTGATCGCCCAGATAGCCGAAGGCCAGCACGACGCCTGACAAATCGGGCGTATCTGCCAGCACCGCATTAAAAAATGCCTCGTGTGTTTCGGACGCTTGTGCATCGAACACGCGATAGTGCACCGTCACCCCATAGCGCAATTGAAGGTCGGCGGCACTGCGCCGCAATTCGTCCTCATCGCGAGAAGCAAGATATAGGTTATCGCCCCGCGCGGCAAACGCTGACGCGACCCCGCGCGCAATGGCGGAGGTCGCACCCAGTATCAGTATGCATTCACTCATCAAGCCTCCTTGTGCGCCGTGATGCCCAGACGCCGTGACAGGCTGGAACTGAAGCGCTGCTCAGGATCGACCGAATTTTTTACGGCCAGCCATTCCTGATAGCGCGGATACATCAAGGCAAAGGTCGCGGCTGATAAGCGCGCATCCTTGGCCAGATACACCCGGCCGCCGTATTGCAACACGATTTCATCAAGCGTGTTCAAAAGATCGAACAGCCCCTCGTCGCGGATCGGCAAATCGAGCGCCAGCGTGTAACCCTTCATCGGAAAGGACAACAGCCCGCGCCCTTCGGCGCCGAAGCGTTTCAATACAGCCAAAAACGACGGCCGGCGACTCGCTGACACCGTTTGCAGCAATTTTTGCATCCCCTGATAGGCCGCCGCGTCCGGAATCACGCACTGGTATTGCACGAAACCGCGCTTGCCGTACATCCGGTTCCAGTTTTCCAGCGCGTCCAAGGGATAGAAATACGCATCCCAGCCGCTCGCGAAAGCCTCGGGCTTGCCCGACTCGCGCCGGAAATACTGTGCATTGAATGCGCCTATGCTGATCGAATTGAGCGCCCAGTCGGGAAAGTCGAAGGGGATGCGACGCTGAGCGCCCGTTTGCGGCACGGAGGTTGCCTCTTCCGCATGATGACCGCACATCAGGATGCCACGCCCCAGCTGCGCGCCAGTCGCCATGCTGTCTATCCACGCCACGGTGTAACGATCGTCGATGGCAGGCGCCTGCATCAGCGCGAATAACTGCTCGAGATTCGCGGCCGCATGGTGCCGCACCGTCATCTGCGAATTTTTAATCGCGATAAGCTTAATCGTCACCTCAGCGATAATGCCGGTCAGCCCCATCCCCCCGACCGTTGCCCAGAACAGCGGCGCATTTTGCTCAGCCGAACAGGTCATGCGACTGCCATCCGCTAGCACGAGCTCAATGGACAGCACATGATCGCCAAAGGCGCCGTCGTGGTGGTGATTCTTGCCGTGCACATCCGCCGCCACGCAACCGCCCAGCGAGACAAATTTAGTACCTGGCGTGACCGGCAAAAACCAGCCTTTGGGGACGATGACCGCCAAAATCTCGCCCAGTGTCACGCCGGCTTCCGCGCGCAGGATGCCCTGTGCCGTATCGAATTCAAGCAGCCGGTTCACGCGTTCGGTGAGCAACACGCGCCCGTTCTCGTTGAGCGACGCATCCCCGTAGCTGCGCCCCTGACCGCGCACAATTAAGCTTGCCGTATCGGGGAGCAACGCTGCATAACGCTCGGGGCGCGCCAATTCGCAGACCTGTACCGGGTAGCGTCCCCAGCCACTGATCGCTGTTGTTAAAGTTCCCATCTAGTTCACCTGTTCCGGAAAATATTTTTCGCAGAAATAACACGGCGCATGCGGTAAAAATTCCGGAATTTTATAGTGCCGGCTCAAAATGGGTCTCAATATCTTCTCTTTATAAGCACGGTAATCAAAATCATAGCCCAGCACAAAATAGAAGGGCACGCCGCGCAGCTCAAACTTCACAACCTCGACACGATTAAAATAAGGCGCATACAACGCCAGATCCGGCGCGGATTTGATAACGACCAGCACATTGCGCCCGTTCAACTGACGAAAATCGGTCAGCATGTCGTCCTGCCGCGCAAAAGTCGAACCGCTGCCGAACACCGAAAAATTCTTGCCGTAATGGTAGGAGATGATCGCCGCCGACGTATAGCCGTCCGATGACAGCACAAAGCCCTTCTGTTCATAGGGCCGTACCTTCTCGACGATCTCGTCATTCCTGAACATGAACACGATGCCGTCGTACAGGTTCGTCCCCTTCCAGCTCTCCATCGGCATCAAAGCGATCACCGCGACCACCGCCAGATGCGCGCCGGTAAACCACAGGGTGAATTTAAAGGTCGAGCGCAGCGCCTGCCCGCTTAGCATCATGCCGAGCATCACATACAAGAAGGGGTAGAACGCCAGCACCCAGTGCAGACCGATATCCCGCTTGAGCGACAACAAGGCAAACAGAGTGAGCGGCAGGCAGAACAGCCAGGCAAACAGGCGAAACTCTGAATGGCGGAAGGTTTGCCGAGCGCGGTGTTTAAATAAATAATAAACGACCGGCGGCGTCATCAGATACAGCTGCACCGCGAGGAAAGTCGCGATTTTATCTGGCGAGAAGTGCTCATTTTCGTTGCGGTTATACAGGTTGAACAGAATGTTGTCCCAGCAATGGGTGTAATTCCAGTACAAATTGACCAGCGCAAACGGCAACGCCGCAAGATAGAGCAGCGCGAACCCTTTGGTCTTTTGCAGCGACTTTGCGGAAAAAACAAAATAGGCCAGATAGGCCAAGCCCAGCAGCACGGCGAAATACTTGGACAAAAATGCCATGCCGAACAGGGCGCCGGCTAACGCATACCAGGGCAGGCTGTTTTTCTGCAAGGCACGAGCGAGCGCCCAGACCGACAGGAAAGCGAATAAAATCAAAGGGGTGTCTGTCGTGACCAGCACGTTCAGCACATTCAGCGGTGAGACCAGATACAGCATCGCGGCCAGCTGCGCACGGGTTTCGTCGAACGGCCTGATCAGCCGGTAGATTCCGATGCCGATCAGCGTCGAGAGCAAAATCGCCGGCAGGCGCAATACAACTTCGGAGTTGCCCAGCAATAACATCAGCTGCAAAAACCAGCCCGCCATGGGCGGGTGATCGTAATAGCCAAAATCGGGGTGGTGCGCCCAGACGACGAAATAAGCCTCGTCGCCGGACAGCGGAATTAGCCAGGCAAGATAAAACTTGATTGCCAGCGTTACCAGCAAAACAATTGCGAGCGGCGACCCAAGCTTCATCTGGCTCATCGGGTCACAGCTCGCGCAGGTTCAGAAAAATTAAAATACAAACCGTTTCGGCTGTTGCGCTTTTTGCAGCGCGGCGACTGACGTTTCCATGATGTTGACCGTTTCAAATACATCCGCCGCCACGCGCGTGATCAGCCGGGCTTCCATGACAGGCGCATCGCCGACGATAGCAAACAGGCGTCCGCCGACATTCAGGCTACTTTGAAACACCAGCGGCAAAACAGGCGTCGAACCCGTCAACACGATGACATCGTATTTTTCGCTGCCCCAGCCATGCGATGCGTCACCTACCGCCAGCGTCACATTTTCGCGGTGCAACAAATGCGTGCGCGCAATTTCAAGGAGTTCTGGCACGATTTCGACCGAGGTGACGTGACCTGCTAGGGCTGAGAGCAACGCCGTCAGATAGCCGCTGCCGGTACCGACTTCCAGCACTTTATCCGAACGACCGAGATGCAGTTCCTGCAACGCACGCGCCTCCATTTTGGGCTGCCACATCGAGACGCCGTGGCCTAACGGAATCTCCATATCCATAAAGGCCATCGCTTTTTTGCCTTCAGGCACGAACTGTTCGCGCCTGACGTGATGGAGCAACTCGAGAATCCGCGCTTCCAACACGTCACACGGGCGAATTTGCTGTTCAATCATGTTGAAGCGTGCCTGTTCCATATTCTGCATTTTGATCTCCATCCCGGTGAGTTTAGATATTATTTTTGCCAGTATAACAACACACCGAGTCCGGCTCAACACAACTACACCGCGCGGGGTTGCTTTTCCCCTCCTTTTCCAGTAACTTGCACGACTCGCTGGGGGTCTTTGTCGGCTTTTTCAGACAAAGTGAGATACACCCTTTGAACCTGTACGGATCATGCCGTCGTAGGGAAGCACGATGCTTCCCTGTAATTTTTAGGAGCATCAGATGAACGCCAACACCAAATTCACCGCAGACGCCGCGCATGTCGATGCCGCCGCGATCAAGCCGCTCCCCAATTCCCGCAAAATTTATGTCGAAGGCAGCCGCCCGGATATTCGCGTACCGATGCGCGAAATCTCACAAGCCGACACGCCCGATGGCATGGGCGCTGAAGTCAATGCGCCGATTTACGTTTACGACTGCTCAGGCCCCTATACCGATCCTGCCGTTAAAATCGACATTCGCTCAGGACTGGCCGCGATGCGTGAAGCATGGATCGTCGAGCGTGACGACACCGAAGTGTTGCCGAAACTGACCTCCGATTACGGCCAAAAGCGCCTGGATGATCCTGAATTGGCCGAGATGCGTTTCAACCTGAGTCGCGCACCGCGCCGTGCAAAGCCTGGCAAAAACGTCACGCAAATGCACTATGCGCGTGCCGGCATCATCACCCCTGAAATGGAATACATCGCCATTCGCGAAAATCAAAAAGTCGATGGCATGAACGAAATGATGCTGAGACAACATCCCGGTGAAAACTTCGGCAACTCCATGCCCAAAAAGATCACCCCTGAATTCGTGCGAGATGAAGTCGCCGCCGGCCGCGCGGTCATTACCGCCAACATCAACCATCCGGAAATCGAACCGATGATCATCGGCCGCAAGTTCCTGGTGAAGATCAACGCTAACATTGGTAATTCGGCTTTAGGTTCCAGCATTCAGGAAGAAGTCGAAAAAATGACCTGGGCCATCCGCTGGGGCGGCGACACGGTAATGGATTTATCCACCGGCAAACACATCCACGAAACACGCGAGTGGATCATGCGCAATTCCCCCGTGCCGATCGGTACGGTGCCAATTTATCAGGCGCTGGAAAAGGTCAACGGTAAGGCCGAAGACCTGACTTGGGAAATCTTCCGCGACACCCTGATTGAACAAGCCGAGCAAGGCGTGGATTACTTCACCATTCACGCAGGCGTCTTGTTGCGCTACGTGCCGATGACCGCGAATCGCATGACCGGCATCGTCTCGCGCGGCGGTTCCATCATGGCAAAATGGTGTCTGGCGCACCACAAGGAAAACTTCCTCTACACCCATTTCGAAGACATCTGCGAAATCATGAAGGCCTATGACGTGACCTTCAGCTTGGGCGACGGCCTGCGCCCCGGTTCGATTTACGATGCAAACGACGAGGCGCAACTGGGCGAACTCAAAACGCTGGGCGAACTCACCCAAGTTGCATGGAAACACGATGTTCAAGTCATGATCGAAGGCCCGGGTCATGTGCCTATGCATTTAATCAAAGAAAACATGGACTTGCAGGCTAAGTGGTGCAATGACGCACCGTTCTACACGCTAGGCCCGCTGACCATGGACATCGCACCAGGCTACGATCACATCACCAGCGCCATTGGTGCTGCGATGATAGGCTGGTTCGGTACCGCCATGCTGTGCTACGTCACGCCTAAAGAGCACTTAGGCTTACCGAACAAAGCCGACGTTAAGGAAGGCATCATCACCTACAAGATCGCGGCTCACGCAGCGGATCTTGCCAAGGGACATCCGGGCGCACAGGTTCGTGACAACGCATTGTCAAAAGCGCGTTTCGAATTCCGCTGGGACGACCAGTTCAATCTGGGCTTGGATCCTGATCGTGCGCGTGAATTCCACGACGAGACCCTGCCGAAAGAGTCCGCCAAGGTCGCTCACTTCTGCTCGATGTGCGGTCCGCATTTCTGCTCGATGAAAATCTCGCAGGATGTACGCGATTTCGCAGCAAAAGAAGGCATCTCAGAACAGGCGGCGTTAGAGAAGGGCATGAAAGTCAAATCCATCGAATTCGTCACCAAAGGCAGCCAGCTCTACAGCAAATCCTGATGCAGGACGGCTCGCCCAAACCGGTCACTGCACAAAGCCCGTGTGTCGGCTATTGCACGACCGTCTTGGGCGACGACGTGTGCCGCAGCTGCTTGCGGACGTTCGATGAAATCACCCGCTGGGTGGAGATGAGCGATGAAGAACGCTGCGCGGTCAATCAGCGCATCGCAATCCTTGCCAATTGACAAAAACAACCAAAAACCGTCCACGAAAGGCACGAAAAACACGAAATTAATCAAAATCTTACATAAAACAGCCTCCAACCAGCCGGTTTGGGTAGGCTTCGTAATATGTATTTGAATTTGTTCGAGTTTTTCATGGGCAAAAAGGTTTTAGATTTTTTCAAACCAGATACGGAAAACAATGGATATTATACTTTTGCTCAAAGCGGTCATCTTAGGCGTCGTCGAAGGCCTGACCGAATTTTTACCGGTCTCCTCGACCGGACACCTGATTCTGGTCGGCGATCTGCTCAATTTCAACGACGATCGCGGCAAGGTATTCGAGATCGTCATTCAGTTTGCGGCGATTTTGGCCGTGTGCTGGGAATACCGCGCAAAATTGCAATCGGTCACCACAGGCTTGTTGCAAAAACAGGAGGCGGCTCAACGCTTCACATTGAACCTGTTCATCGCTTTTTTGCCGCTGGCGATTTTGGGACTACTGTTCGGCAAAGCCATCAAGGCGCATCTGTTCGCCCCCGTACCGGTCGCGCTGGCCTTCATCATCGGCGGTTTCATCATCCTGTGGGCGGAGAAGCGCACACACACCGAATCGATCGGCAGTGTCGATGAAATGCACTGGCGTGATGCGCTAAAAATGGGACTGGCGCAGGCGCTGGCGCTGATTCCCGGCACCTCGCGTTCGGGTGCTACCATCATCGGCGGCCTGTTCTTCGGCCTGTCGCGACGCGCCGCCACCGAGTTCTCATTCTTTCTGGCGATCCCCACCCTCACCATGGCGACACTCTACGAAGTCGTCAAATACCGCGACCAGTTTCACGCCGACGATCTGGGCATTTTTCTGGCAGGCTCCATCGCCTCGTTCATCAGCGCGTTCATCGCGGTGCGTGGCCTGTTGCGCTACATCAGCCGCCACGATTTCACGATCTTTGCCTGGTATCGCATTGCCTTCGGCTTAATCGTGCTGGGAACCTCTTATAGCGGGCTGGTTAGCTGGTCGGTGTAAGCCATCGGACAGCCTGTCATCTTAATGTCATAATTACGTCACATAATCACTATCACGGAGATACAACATGACAAAAATGGTTCAATGCGTAAAACTGGGCCGCGAAGCCGAAGCCCTCGATCGCCTGCCGTATCCGGGCCCGTTGGGTCAGCGTATTTTTGAAAATGTCTCTAAGGAAGCATGGGCCGGATGGATCAAATTCCAAACCATGCTGGTCAATGAAAATCGCCTGAATCTGGCTGATCTGGCCGCGCGCAAATATCTTGCCGCACAGATGGACAGCTATTTCTTCGGTGAAGGTACGCAAATGCCGGAAGGTTTTGTACCGCCCAAATAAGGTGTATCAACTTGCCTAATACATTCGCCCCGCAGCAATTTCTCAACCGCGAACTCGGTCAGCTCGAATTCAACCGGCGCGTGCTCGCCCAAGCGGAGGATGCAACGATTCCGCTGCTCGAGCGCTTGAAGTACCTGTGTATTGGCAGCAGCAATCTTGACGAGTTTTTCGAAATTCGTGTTGCCGGTCTGATGGAACAAATCAAACTGGGGGGAATTTCAACCGGGGCGGATGGCATGAGCGCCCACCACACCCTCAAACTGGTACGCGAACAGGCGCATCAGCTTATCGAACACCAGTATCATCTGTTCAATACTGAAATCACGCCGGCGCTGGCCGCCCAAGGCATCAAGTTCCTGCGCCGCACTCACTGGAACGAGGCGCAGCAGGAATGGCTAAAAGCGTACTTCTTTCGCGAAGTCATGCCGGTGCTCACCCCGATCGGGCTGGACCCCGCCCACCCGTTTCCCCGCGTACTGAACAAGAGCTTAAATTTTGCCGTCGAGCTACAAGGCAAAGATGCGTTCGGTCGCAATTCGACCCGCGCCATCGTGCAAGCCCCGCGCGTTTTACCGCGCACGATTTTACTACCGCCGGAAATCAGCGGCTGCCCGCACGGCTTCGTCTTCCTGTCGTCTATTTTGCACGCCCATGTCGGCGAACTGTTCAGTGGCATGGAAGTCTTAGGTTGCTTCCAGTTCCGTGTCACGCGCAACAGCAATCTGTTTGTCGATGAAGAAGAAGTCAAAAACCTGCGCCTGAGTCTGCAAGGCGAATTGCCGCAGCGCCATTTCGGTGACGCGGTACGCTTAGAAATTGCTGACAACTGCTCGGAACAGATCGAAGCCTTGCTGCTCAAGGAATTCAAACTCACGCCAGCCGATTTATATCGCGTGCACGGCCCGGTCAATCTGGTTCGCCTGATGGAAATTCCCGGCATGGTCGAACGAGCCGACCTGAAATTTGCAGAATTTGTGCCGGGCGTGCCCGGTGTCCTGCAAAAAAAGGGCGCTGACATGTTCAAAGTGATCCGCAAGAGCGATGTGCTGCTGCACCACCCCTATCAATCTTTCAAACCGGTGATCGATTTCATCCAGCAGGCGGCCAGTGATCCTGCCGTTGTCGCCATCAAACAAACCGTATATCGCACCGGCGCGGATTCGGCGCTGATGGAGGCGCTCATTGCAGCGGCCCAACGCGGCAAGGAAGTCACGGTGGTGGTGGAATTACTCGCCCGCTTCGATGAAGAAGCCAATATCAACTGGGCGAACCGTCTGGAAGAAGTCGGCGCCCATGTGGTGTATGGCGTCGTCGGCCATAAGACCCACGCCAAGATGCTGATGGTGGTGCGCCGCGAAGAAGGTAAATTAAAGCGCTACGTGCATCTGGGCACCGGCAATTACCATCCGCGCACCGCGCGTCTTTACACCGATTTCGGCCTGTTTACCTGCAACGAAGAAATCTGCGCCGATGCCAACGAAGTGTTCAGCCAACTGACCAGTCTGGGACGCGCACGTACGCTCAACCACCTGTGGCAGTCGCCTTTTTCGCTGCATCCGGAAGTGTTGCGCGCGATCCATAACGAAACGCGTCTGGCCAAAGAAGGCAAGAAGGCGCATATCATCGCCAAGATGAATGCCCTGCTCGAACCTGACACCATCGCCGCACTCTACGAAGCGTCTCAAGCCGGCGTTAAAGTCGATCTGATCGTGCGCGGCGTGTGTGCCCTGCGCCCGGGGGTTGCGGGCCTGTCCGAAAACATCCGTGTGCGCTCCATCATCGGACGCTTTTTAGAGCACACCCGCATCTTCTATTTCCGCAACGATCTACAGCACGACACCTATCTCGCGTCAGCCGACTGGATGGACCGTAACTTCTTCCGCCGCATCGAGGTATGCTTCCCTATCCTCGACAAAAAACTCAAGAAGCGCGTGATCGATGAAGGTTTAAAAGCCTATCTGCAGGATAACAGTCAAGCCTGGGATATGGACGGCAACGGTCAATACCGCCATAAACAACCTCGTTTAGCCGCTACTAAATGCGCGCAAAACGAATTACTCAGCTTGCTTGCAAGCCTGACCGTCAAAGCAACACCATAGTTAGTGCTTGTTTGGACGACCGGTCTTGATTTTATCGAGACCGCTCAAAGCCGCGATCAGCTGCGCTTCGTTCATCGCACACAAGGCAATCACGCCGGCACGCAGCACTTCACTCTTTTTAACCTGCAATCCGGATTTAAGACCGATTTCCTTGATATCGGCGATCTTCTGATATTCGCTTTGCGGCATCGTAAAGCTGTCGCGCACGACTTTAGGCTTAGGCTTTTTGGCAACCTTAACTTCTTTAACAGCCTTGGCGGCTTTAACTTCCTTCACTTCCGGAACTTTCTTTACTTCCTTCGCAACTTTAACTGCAACAGGTTCAGCTTTTTTAACAGCTGCCACTTTCGCTGCCGGCTTGCTGACCTTAGACGCTGCGCTCAGCGGCTTGGCAGCAACGGGTTGTGCGACGACGTCTTTGTCTGATTTTTTGGTGTTCATTTCACTCTCCTTGGATTAATATAGCGTGTATACAGTATATACGCTATATTTTGCGGGTGTAAACAGTAATATTTGGAGCTCAGATGGACATAATCTTATGGCGCCACGCCGAAGCGGAAGAGGGATCAAACGATCTCGCACGTCAATTGACCGAGAAGGGTCGTAAACAAGCCGCTCAGATGGCGGATTTTTTACAGCGTCATTTGCCCGCTGACACTCGCATACTGGTGAGCCCCGCCGTGCGCACTCAGCAAACGGCCGCAGCCCTCACCCGTGATTTCACCACGATCCCATCCATCGCACCGGCAGCCTCGGCACATGCCATATTGCAAGCCGCCCACTGGCCCAATGCCGGCGGCACTGTGCTCATCATCGGACATCAACCGACACTAGGCTCCGTCGCGGCTCAGTTACTAGGCAGCGGACAGGACTCGTTGCGCATCAAAAAAAGCGGACTGTGGTGGTTCTCCCGTCGCGAGGGATCAACGGCCACCACCTTGCGCCTGGTCATCACGCCGGATTATTTATAACTCGCTCACCTGTGAGGTTGTCATGTTTGAATCTGCTGAACTCGGTCACAAAATAGACAAGGAAACCTACGACAGGGAAGTGCCGCCGCTACGTGCCGCCCTGCTCGAGGCCCAGATGGACATGGCAAAACTTGCCAAATTTCCGGTCATCATTTTGGTCGGCGGGGTCGATGGCGCGGGGCGCGGTGAGACCGTCAATCTGCTCAACGAATGGATGGATCCGCGCTACTTGCAGACGCACGGCATGGGAGATCCGTCCGATGAAGAGCTCGATCGGCCGATGATGTGGCGGTTCTGGCGCGAACTGCCGCCCAAAGGCCGGGTTGGCATCTTTCTCGGTTCCTGGTACACCTGGCCCATCATCAACCGCGTACAGGGCATCAGCAAGACGGCGGATCTGGATCAAAGCCTAGAGCGCGCCCGCCGCCTCGAGACGATGCTGGCCGATGAAGGCGCGCTGATACTCAAGTTCTGGATGCACCTGTCGCGCGACAAACAGGAAAAACGCCTGAAAGTTCTCGAAAAAGATCCTAAAACCCGCTGGCGCGTGACAGAACGCGACTGGGAGCACTATAAAAAATACGACAAGTTCCGCACGGTCGGCGAGAGCGTGATCCGCCACACCAGCACGGCCGAAGCGCCCTGGACCATCATCGAGGGCTACGATCCGCATTACCGCAGCCTGACGATCGGCAAAATCATCCTCGATGCCATCCGCAAACGACTCGACGACGCCGACCAAAAAATATCTGAGGTGTCCGCCCCGCCGCCGCTGCCGTCGATCGACAACCTGAATATTTTAAAATCGCTCGATTTAAAGCAAAAACTCGACAAACAAACCTATCTGGATGAACTGGAAAAATATCAAGGCAAATTAGCCTTGCTAACTCGCAATCCGAAGTTCAAAAAGATCACCGTCATCGCGATGTTCGAGGGCAACGATGCCGCTGGCAAAGGCGGCGCGATCCGGCGCATTACCGGCGCACTCGATGCACGCTATTACAATGTCATTCCGGTTGCAGCCCCCACGGAAGAAGAACGCGCACAGCCCTACTTGTGGCGTTTTTGGCGACATATTCCCAGACGTGGCAGAGTGACGATATTCGATCGCTCCTGGTATGGGCGAGTACTGGTCGAACGCGTGGAAAAATTCTGCTCTGAAGCCGACTGGATGCGCGCCTACAGCGAAATCAACGATTTTGAAGCTCAACTGGTACGCCACAACATCGTGGTCGTCAAATTCTGGCTCACCATCAGTCAGGAAGAGCAACTCAGACGATTCAAAGAACGCGAAGCCATCGCCTTCAAGCACTTTAAAATCACGCCGGATGACTGGCGCAATCGTGAAAAGTGGACTGAATACGAACAGGCTGTCTGCGACATGGTAGACAGAACCAGTACCGAGAGCGCCCCCTGGACGCTGGTCGAAGCTAACGACAAAAATTTCGCCCGTATCAAAATACTCAAAACGCTTTGCTCGCAAATTGAAGCCGCGATGAAGAAAAAAGAGCGGTAAAAACGTGCAATCAGGAAAAATCCATCATGAGCACGCTCTCTGACAAACTAAAGGTGCCCGGCGACTTTTGGGGCGGACTGGCCTCAACTCTGGTCGCCCTGCCGGCAGCAGTCGCCTTTGGCGTCACCATTTATTCGGCGATCAGCCCCCAGTATGCGGTTTTCGGTGCACTAGCCGGCATACTGGGCGCCACCGCACTCGGCCTGATTGCCTCGACTTTTGGCGGCACCGACCGGCTGATCAGCGCACCCTGCGCTCCGGCCGCCGCGGTGTTATCCGCATTCGCTATCGAACTGGTCAGCCAAGGCGTGGCCCCGTCCAGCATCGTCCTGATGCTGACCGTGCTGGGGATCCTGACCGGATTGATACAAATTCTGATCGGCTTTCTCGGTGTCGGACGCCTGATCCGCTATATTCCCTACACGGTGGTGAGCGGCTATTTAAGCGGCGTGGGACTCATCATCATCGGCAGCCAGATTCCCCGTTTTGTCGGCACGTCCGCCAGTACCGCGTGGTGGCGTGCCGCCGTCAACCCCGCACTGTGGGACATGCGCAGCATCGCCATCAGTGCCGCGACCGTCTTAGTTGCACTGCTTGCGCCGAAAATAACCAAGGCCGTCCCCAGCACGATACTCGGCATTATCGCCGGCATTATCGTGTACTTTGTGCTGGCGAACTCCGATGCGACGATGATGACACTGAGCGGAAACCCGCTGGTGTTAGGTTCATTGGGCGCCTCGGGAGAAGGCTATATCGGCACGATTATTGGACGCTGGTACGACATCGGCGAGCTCAAACTCTCGCAGATCGCCGCGCTGTTCGGCAGCGCACTGACCCTAGCTGCGCTCCTGTCCATCGACACGCTGAAGACCTGCGTCGTCATCGACCAGATGACCCGCACGCGCCACGACCCGAATCGAGAACTCTTCGCCCAGGGACTGGCGAATATCACCTCTTCCGCTATCGGCGGCATCCCCGGCGCCGGCACGATGGGTGCCACCATGGTCAATCTGTCCAGCGGCGCACAAACCCGTGTCTCCGGCATCGTCGAGGGCGTACTGGTGCTAATCGTCGCACTGGCGCTGAGCAACTTTATCGCCTGGATACCTGTTGCCACACTCGCCGGCATCCTGATCGTGATCGGCCTGCGCATGATAGACACCAAACCGCTGAATTTTCTGGAGTCGCGTGCGACGGTCTTTGATTTTGCCGTCGTCGCCGTCGTGATCGGTTTTGCGCTGACGGTAGGACTGATCGCGGCCTCTGCAGCCGGTGTCGCCTTGTCCATTTTGCTGTTCCTGCGTGAACAGGTCGGCGGTTCGGTAATAAGACATAAAACTTTCGTCAATCAGCGCTCCTCGACCTGGTATCGCCCGGAAGCCGAAATGCGTCTGATCGCGCAAAAAGGCGACAAGGCCGTCATCTTCGAGCTGCAGGGCAGCCTGTTTTTCGGTACCACCTATGAACTTTATTCGGTGCTCGAGGCGGAAATTAAGACGCGCGATTACATCATCCTCGACTTGCGCCGTGTCCTGTCGGTCGACATCACCGCCGCCCACATGCTCAACCAGGTGCGCGACATGATGAGAGATCGCGGCATGCCGCTTTTGATGAGTAACGTACGCGAACACCTGCCAAATGGCAGCAATCTACTGGAATTCTTCAAACACACCGAGTTGATTGATACCACCGATGCGGTGCGTGTATTCCAGACCATCGAATCTGCAATCGAATGGGTGGAGGACAGGCTGATCGGCGAAATCGAACTACCCATTGAGACTGAAATTGCCCTTAACCTGCAGGAGATGGATCTGTTTCAGGGGAGAAAAGTAGAAACCCTCACCGATCTTGAAGCGCGCATGGAACAACGAACGGTAAAGGCTGGCGAATCCATCTATTCCATAGGCGATCAGGACAGAGAGCTGTATCTGATCCGGCGCGGCGTGGTGCGTATTCTGGCGCCGATAGGCGGGAGCCGTCAGTTGCACCACATCGCCACCTTCGGACGAGGCGATTTTTTCGGCGGACTGGCGTTTTTAGATGATCATGCGCGCGGCGACAATGCCATCGCCCACACGGATATCGACCTGTTCGTACTGTCGCTGGAGCAGTTTAACCAACTCGCGGATGGTCACAAAAAGCTGGCCTTCTTACTGATCACCGCGATTTCACGCACCCTCGCACACCGCCTGCGTCATGCCGATGGCGAACGCACCATGCTGCATGTGTAATCACCTGCCTATGCTCAGCACCAGCACGCCTGCCGTGACCAGCAAAATCCCCAGCCATTCGCGAATACCGGGACGCTCGCCCAAGAAAATCACGGCAAACAGGGCCACCATCACCACGCTGAACTTATCCACCGGTGCCACTTTAGAGGCCTCGCCCATCTGCAACGCGCGAAAATAACATACCCAGGATGCCCCTGTCGCAAGTCCGGAGAGCGTCAAAAATAGCCACGATTTTTGACTCAGCGCGAAGGGATCACTCCACGTTCCCGTGAAATACACAAAGCCCGACAACACCAACAGGATGATAAAGGTGCGAATTAACGTCGCATAATCGGAATTAACCCCCTGTAAACCGATCTTGGCGAAAATTGCCGTCATCGCCGCAAAAACCGCCGAGAGCAATGCCCAGTAAAACCAGCCGTGTGCGATCATGATAGAGCTACTTCTCTACCGGTTGCACCAACACCCACGGGCTGACCACTACCGCCCACAGCGCGGCGTCCGCATCCCACCAGACTTGCGCCTGCTCATCTGTGACTTTACCGAACTGACCGGCTGCCATCCACTGACTGATCAGCGGTGCATTGTCCTCAGACATCTGATACGCCGTCTCAACCAGATCAAGTTCAGGTGCGACAAAAATAGCCGCCCCGCTGGCAAAATAGCGCTGCATCTCGCGCCATTGCATTTGCGCCGTTTCAAGATTCACCTTAGCGCGCAATATTTCTTTCGGATTAGTCATGATTTCTTTCAAATTAAGAGAGTGAACCCGTCAGGTAATGATCCTTCACCTGAATATAGTGTTCAGCCGAGTGTCGCAAATGGGCGAGTTCCACTTCTGTCAGCACACGCACCGCTTTCGCCGGACGCCCCATGTAGAGCATACCGCTCTCCAGCACTTTACCGGGGGAGACCAGACTGCCCGCACCGATCATCACCCGATCCGGAATCACCACATCGTCCATCACGATAGAACCCATGCCGATCAAACATTCGTTGCCGATAGTGCAGCCATGCAATATCACCGCATGACCGACCGTCACATAATCGCCGATGATCAGCGGCGAGCCTTCCGGTTTGTCCGCCGTCTTGTGCGAGACATGACCCATCGTCAGATCCTGCACATTGGAGCCGCGACCGATCACGATGCGGTTCACATCGCCCCGCAACACCGTATTGCACCAGATGGAACTATCCTCACCTATCGTGACCTCGCCGATCACCTGGCAGGAGGGGTGAAGATAGACACGGCTGCCGACAAGCGGCGACGTTTCAAGATACGCAGAGATCGTCATATTAATTTTCCTGCGCCATTTCGTTAAGTTTCCACCTCATTGTCTCGCCCGCTCGCAACGGTACGAGTTGATGCTCTCCAAAGCCTACGCTGGCCGGGATTTGCCAGTCTTCACGGCGCAGGGCCACCTTAACGGTGTTACGCGGCAAGCGGTAGTAATCAGCCCCGTAAAAACTGGCAAATCCTTCCAGTTTATCCAATGCCCCGGCGGCCTCAAACGCTTCTGCATAAAGCTCAATAGCACTGTGGGCGGAGTAGCAACCGGCGCAACCGCAGGCATTCTCTTTGGTGTGCTGTGCATGCGGTGCGCTGTCGGTGCCTAAGAAAAATTTAGGGCTGCCGCTGATCGCCGCTTTAATCAACGCCTCGCGGTGCGTCTCGCGTTTTAAAATCGGCAGGCAATAAAAATGCGGGCGGATACCGCCTGCCAGCATGGCGTTACGGTTGTAGAGCAGATGCTGCGGCGTAAGCGTCGCGGCGATGGTATCGGGCGCACTGGCAACAAATTGTGCCGCCTCCTTCGTAGTGATATGTTCAAACACCACGCGCAGATCAGGCATATCGGAGAGCAGCGGTTGCATCACGCGCTCGATGAAGATCGCCTCACGGTCGAAAATATCAATCGCGCTGTCGGTCACCTCGCCATGCACCAAGAGCGGCATGCCGCAGCGCTGCATCGCCTCCAGAGCGGCATAGGTTTTACGGATATCGCTCACGCCCGCATCGGAATTGGTGGTCGCACCCGCCGGATACAGTTTAACGGCATGCACGATACCGCTGGCTTTTGCCTCATAAATTTCCACCGCGCTCGTCTTGTCAGTCAGATACAACGCCATCAAAGGCTCAAACGACACCCCGTCAGGGACGGCGGCTAAAATTCGCTGCCGGTATTCCATCGCCTTCCGCAGCGTCGTGACTGGAGGCCTGAGATTTGGCATAACGATGGCACGGGCAAACTGGCGCGCCGTATCGGGCAACACCGACTGCATCAGCGCCCCGTCGCGCAGGTGTAAATGCCAGTCATCGGGGCGGGTCATAGTGAACTGTTGCATGGGCTTTTCCGGCAAGTTAGACAGACGCAATTGTAACTGATGTCGCAGGCGGTTTTCTCAACCCGTCTTGCCGGTTTTCACGCCGGTCGCCCGAACTTCGCGATGTAAGCGGGCAATTTCGCTTTCGGCACTTTTTGCAGTGCGCGCAAAAATTCGTGCGTGACGACCTCAAGGCCATGCTTATTTTTCAGATCGGATACCATCCTCAACCACAGATGAGCAGTCATTTCAGCATCAGCCAGCGCACGGTGATGCCGGGCCGTATCCGGCAATCCCAGGTGAGCCACGAGGGTACCCAGCTTGTGATTGGGTGAGTCAGGATAAAGCCTTCTTGCCAGCAGCATCGAACAGGCGAACACCTGCTCACGACGATGACCAATCCTCGACCATTCGGCATCCAGAAATTTGCTATCAAAACCGGCATTGTGTGCAACCCAGGGTGCCGTCCCGACAAATTCAGCCACGTCCTTCATGACTTGCGCTGCCGGTGGCGCCTGACGGACCATTTCATTGCTGATTCCCGTCAACTCCTCGATAAAAGGGGGAATATAAGCGCCGGTATTCATCAGGCTCTGATAGCGACCGACGAGGCAGCCGTCCTTTACCATCACTACCGCGACTTCTGTTACACGTGCGCCCATATCGGGCGATACACCGGTTGTTTCAAAGTCGATGACCGCGACCGTCTCCATAGCACGTCCTGAATAATTTACTGCAAAAAAAACGGGGAACCAAACATCTCGTCTGATTCCCCGTTACGCTAACCGCCGGTGCAATACCGGCATGGCTGCTTACTTCTTCTTGTTGGTGATCATGTCGTGCATGACCGGTGCCAAAATCACTTCCATGGCATGGCTCATCTTACCGCCAGGAACAACCAGTGTGTTGGCGCGAGACATAAATGAGCCCGGAATCATCGCCAGCATGTACGGGAAATCAACGCCCTTAGGTTCACGGAAACGAACCACAACAAAACTTTCATCCGGTGTTGGAATGTCACGTGCGATGAACGGATTAGACGTATCAACGGTCGCTACGCGCTGGAAGTTGATGTCCGTGTGCGTGAATTGCGGCGTGATAAACTTAATGTAGTCCGGCATGCGACGCATGATGGTATCGACAGTCGCTTCAGCCGAGTAACCGCGTTCTGCTTTGTCACGGTGAATCTTCTGAATCCATTCCAGATTGACGACCGGCACAACGCCGATACCCAAATCGACATAACGACCTGCGTCGATCCCTTGCGCATCGTCTTTAGCAAGACCGTGCAGACCTTCGTAGAACAACAGATCAGAATTCGCTTCGATGTCTTCCCACGGTGTAAATACGCCAGGAGTCAGATCGGTCAGGCCGAAATGCTTGTTGTGTTCCACAGCCTCAGGTTCGCTGTGCACGTAATAACGACGCTTGCACGTCCCTGTATCACCGTACGCCTTGAACATTTCTTCGATTTTGTCGAAATGGTTGGCTTCAGGGCCGAAATGACTGAATGTATTGTGACCTGCCTTAGCAGCTTCAGCGGCAGCAACGCGAAAAGCCATGCGATCCAGACTGTGAAGACTGTCGCCCTCGATCACTGCGGCGGAAATCTTCTCGCGGCGGAAAATATTTTCGAAAGCACGTTTAACAGTGGTAGTGCCTGCGCCTGAAGAACCGGTAACCGCAATAACGGGATGCTTACTCGACATAATGACCTCTCCTGAACGATATGATTAAAATTTTGTGAACGGTGATTTTATATCAAACTTACACTCACCACTACTAGGCGCTGCTATTTAATGCAATATATATTTTCAACATGCAAATAAATCAGCTCAGAATCAGCTTGTTTTGAGCTAAGTCACCAGGATAATTCACCGCGCCATTCGCGAGAGCCGCCTGATGCCGCTATAATGTTCAATCCAAAAATTCACGCTGCAATTTGTCAAGCCATGCAATCCAATTACCACCCAGCCTCCTTAGAACAAGAAGCTCAGCAACACTGGAATAAGACGGGCGCGTTTACCGCCACCGAGATCAGCGACAAACCTAAGTATTACTGCCTGTCGATGTTCCCGTATCCGTCCGGCAAACTGCATATGGGTCACGTGCGCAATTACACCATAGGGGACGTGCTCTCACGCTATCACCGTATGAAAGGATTTAACGTGATGCAGCCGATGGGCTGGGATGCATTTGGACTGCCTGCGGAAAATGCCGCTCAAGCGCATAACGTCCCCCCGGCTGCGTGGACCTACGACAACATCAATTACATGCGACGCCAGTTGCAAAGCCTGGGACTCGGGATCGACTGGTCGCGCGAAGTCACCACCTGCACGCCGGAATATTACCGCTGGGAACAATGGCTGTTCACACGGCTTTTCGAAAAAGGCATCATCTACAAGAAGACTTCATCGGTGAACTGGGATCCGGTGGATCACACAGTGCTGGCCAACGAACAAGTCATCGACGGGCGCGGCTGGCGTTCCGGCGCACTGGTGGAAAAGCGCGAAATTCCGATGTATTTCTTCCGCATCACGCAATACGCCGACGAGTTGCTGAACGATCTGGACACTTTGAGCGGGTGGCCCGAGCAGGTGAAAACCATGCAGGCTAACTGGATAGGCAAGAGTTTTGGCTGTGAAATAGGATTTAGGATCGAGGATCGAGTATTGAGCAGCGCGGCAGCCGATCCTCAATCCGCTATCCTCAATCCGGTTCTTAAGGTTTATACCACCCGCGCCGACACCATCATGGGCGTGACTTTTGTGGCCGTGGCAGCGGAACATCCGCTGGCAACGCACGCCGCTCAAAACAATGCCGAACTTACCGCCTTCATCGAAGACTGCAAACACGGCGGCACCGCTGAAGCCGATATGGCGACAATGGAAAAGAAGGGCATGGACACCGGCCTGAAAGTAACGCACCCGCTCACAGGCGAACAGGTACCGGTGTGGGTTGGCAACTATGTGCTGATGGGCTACGGCGAAGGCGCGGTTATGGCAGTTCCGGCACACGACGAACGTGACTTCGGTTTCGCTAAAAAATATAACTTGCCGATTAAGCAATCTATTGCGGCAAAGGGAGTCGCGGAGATTTCCAACTCACCACTCACCACTCACCACTTTTCCACCGACACATGGCAGGAATGGTACGGCACGAAGGACGGCATCTGCACGAACTCCGGCAAGTACGATGGCTTAGCTTACGATCAAGCGGTAGATGCGATTGCCGCCGACCTGAGTGCGCTCGACTTAGGCGAGAAGAAAGTGCAGTTCCGTCTGCGCGACTGGGGCATTTCACGCCAGCGCTACTGGGGCTGTCCGATCCCCATCATCCATTGCAAGACCTGCGGCGACGTACCTGTGCCGGATGATCAGTTGCCGGTGGTGCTGCCGGAAGACGTGGTGCCCGATGGCGCAGGCTCCCCCTTGGCAAAAATGCCGGAATTCTATGAAACGACCTGCCCTAAATGCGGCGGTGCTGCGCGGCGCGAAACCGACACCATGGATACCTTCGTCGAATCGTCCTGGTATTACGCGCGCTACACCAGCCCGGGGTGCACGACAGGGCTAGTCGACGAACGCGCCCGCCACTGGCTGCCGGTCGATCAATACATAGGCGGCATTGAGCACGCCATCTTGCACCTGTTGTATGCGCGCTTCTTCCAGAAGCTGATGCGCGATGTCGGGGTGTTTGGCGAAGGAACGGAGCATCTGGCAGAACCGTTCAAAAATCTGATCACGCAGGGCATGGTGATTGCGCCCACTTTCTTCCGCCTTGAGGCCAATGGTAAAAAGCTGTGGATCAATCCGGCTGAAGTGGACGTCATCAATGATGATCGCGGCCGTCCCATCGGTGCGACCTTGCGAGCCGATGGTCAGCCTGTCATCATCGGCGGCACGGAAAAGATGTCGAAATCCAAGAATAACGGTGTCGATCCGCAGGCCATTATTGATGAATTCGGTGCGGATACCGCGCGCCTGTTCATGATGTTTGCCGCGCCGCCTGAGCAATCTCTGGAGTGGTCCGATGCCGGCGTGGAAGGCTCGTTCCGTTTCCTCAAACGCGTCTGGAAAGCAACACACGATCACGTCGAACAGGGCGTGGTGACAGCCTTTTGCGGTGGGGAATTGAGTGCTGCGGCCAAAGCGATGCGCCGCCAGTTGCATCAGACTATCCAGAAGGTGGATGACGACATTGGCCGCCGCAAAACCTTTAATACCGCGATTGCAGCTAATATGGAACTGCTCAATGCACTGGCGAAATTTGACGACAAGTCAGATAGCGGCCGCGCCGTGGCTCAGGAAACGCTGGAAGCCATCGCGCTGATGCTCAACCCTATCGTGCCGCACACCTGCCAGGCGTTGTGGACAGGCTTGCGGCCGGGCAGCGATATGCTGGACCAGGCCTATCCCGCGGTCGATCAAAGTGCCTTGGTTCAGGACGAGATTGAACTGATGATCCAGATCAATGGTAAATTGCGCGGCAGCCTGACCGTTGCCAAGACAACCGACAAGGCCACGCTGGAACAGCTGGCCCTTGCCCACGAAGCGGTGCAAAAGCAGCTGGCCGGCGCAGCCCCTACCAAGATCATTGTCGTGCCGGGCCGCTTGATTAACATTGTTGTCTAGGAGAGTTGTGATGCGCTTGATGAATCTACCGATAATGCTGGCGCTTGCCGTATTGCTCGCCGCCTGCGGCTTTCATCTGCGCGGCGCGGCCACCATGCCCTTTTCCTCGCTCTACATTGAGGCTGCCAATCCGGCATCCCCGCTGATCGAGGAATTGCGCCAGAACCTGCTGGCCAATCATATCGAACTCACGAAATCGGCCAGTGCTGCTGCGGTGGTGCTGAATATTTCCTCGGACTTTCCGGAGAAACAGATTCTGACCATGGGAGCGAGTGGGCGCGTGAGTGAATTTCAGCTGCGCTATCGCGTGTCGATACGCGCTTATGATCAGGAACAGCGCGAATGGCTGCCGGCGGATGAACTGCTGCTCAGTCGCGACTACAAATATGACGACGCGCAAATCTTAGCCAAAGAAGCCGAAGAGGCGTTGCTGTATCAAAGCATGCGCAGCGATATGGTGCAGCAAATCGTGCGGCGCTTGAGCCATGCCAAGCCCCGGGCTTTGCCGGAAAAATAATGCAACTGTCCGTCGACGCCTTGCCGCGCCACCTGAGTTCAGGGCTTAAACCGCTGTATGTGGTGCATGGCGATGCACTACTGTTGGTCAATGAAGCAGCCGACAGCATAAGGACTGCGGCCCGTCACGCCGGATTTACCGAGCGCGACACGCTGATCGCCGAACAGCATTTCAAATGGAGCGAATTGAAAAACTGCGCGCAAAGCATGTCGTTGTTCGCCGAGCGTCGCGTGGTAGATTTGCGCATCCCGACCGGCAAGCCGGGTCTTGAGGGCGGGCAGGCATTGCATGATTACGTCTCTCATCCGAGTGACGATGTGCTGACACTAATCACGCTCCCCAAACTGGACTGGACGGCACAAAAGACCCAGTGGTTCAGCGCACTGGAACGTCACGCGGTGATGATCTGCGCAGAGGACATCCCACGCAATCTGCTGCCGGACTGGCTCTCCGGCCGACTCCAGCGACAGGCGCAATCGACAGACGCGGCGACGCTCGATTTTTTGGCCGACCGCTGCGAGGGAAATCTGCTCGCGGCGTTTCAGGAAATTCAAAAATTAGGACTGCTGTTCCCGGCCGGCGTACTGTCGTTCGAACAGGTAAAAGAAGCCGTGATGGACGTTGCGCGCTACGATATTTTCAAGCTATCGGAGGCGATGCTCTCAGGCGATGGGGCACGCTACGCGCACATCCTGGAGGGACTGCGTGCCGAAGGCACGGCGACCGTGCTGATCTTATGGGCGATCAGCGAAGAAATTCGCACCTTGGGCAAACTGTTGCAGGCGATGCAGCGCGGCGTGAATGTGCGCGATGCTATGCGCGATGCGCGGGTACGGCGCGATAAACAGAGCCTGATTGAAAATGCGGTGCGGCGCCTGAAATTCCCGCATATCGAGCGCGCCATCCAACATGCGGCAAAACTGGATAAAACAATCAAAGGGTTGCGCACGGGTGATGTATGGGATGAATTACTGCAACTCGGACTTCGCCTCCAATGAGCGACATCCTGTTAGTCATGACCACACTGCCCGATGCCGCCTCGGCTCAAAAACTGGCCCACCTGCTTATCGAATCGAACACGGCCGCTTGCGTAACCCAACTCGCGCCAAGTAATTCAACCTACCGCTGGCAGGGGGAAATCGAAAATGCCTGCGAAGTGCCGCTGCTGATCAAGACCACACAGGCTGGCTATCCCAGACTCGAAACCTTAATTCTGGCATCCCATCCTTATGAACTGCCGGAAATTATCGCCGTTCCCGTCACGGCCGGCTTACCCGCCTATCTGAACTGGGTAAGTCAGGTAACACTCCCTAATTTACGCAAGGAATAGACCATGCGCTTAGTCCTGCTGCTGTTGTTTTGTCTCATCACCCCGCTCAGTCCGGCCGACAATTTGCTGGATAAACTACCCGCGTTCGGCAGCAAGCCGAGTTTTTTGCCCCCGGATCAGGCATTTTCGCTCGAATTGGTCGTGCTCGATGCCCATACGCTGCAAGCGAATTTTAAGATCACCCCGGGATATTACCTGTATCGGGACAAGGTCAGTTTTACGGTAGCAGGCGAGTCACCAAAAATCACCCACATCGCCCTGCCGGAAGGGGAACTTAAACACGACCCGAATTTCGGGGAAACCCGTGTTTTCCACCAGCCATTTCAGGCTGAAATCGAACTGGATAGCACCTCCGCCACTCACCTGACGCTCAACGCCTCGTATCAAGGTTGTAGCGAACAGGGTCTATGCTACCCAAGCCAGGACAAAGTACTGCAAATCGACTTGCCCGATACCGGCGCATCCGCGGTTAGGCCGCCCCCCCCAAACAATAAACCAAACAGCGCAACGCTCGCTCCGCAAAACGAAAACGCCAAAATTGCCGGTTTATTTAAACAGGGCAGCTTCTGGCTGATTGTGTCGTTCTTCTTTGGTGCAGGATTATTGCTCGCGCTCACCCCCTGCGTATTTCCGATGATACCCATCCTATCCGGCATCATCGTCGGACGCGGCCACAAGATCACCAAAACGCACGCGTTTATTCTGTCGCTCGCCTACGTGCTCGGCATGGCCGTCACCTATGCAGCAGCCGGTATCGCGGCGGGCCTCTCCGGCGATCTAATTTCAAACGCACTGCAAACGCCCTGGGTGCTGGGCAGCTTTGCAGCGATATTTGTACTGTTGTCACTCTCCATGTTCGGTTTTTACGAGTTGCAATTACCCAGTGCATGGCAAAGCAAGCTGTCAGATACTAGCAATCGGCTGCATGGCGGCCATCTGTCCGGTGTCTTTGTGATGGGCGCACTCTCCGCCGTCATCATGGGCCCTTGTGTCGCAGCACCGCTGGCGGGCGCCTTGCTCTATATCGGACAAACCCATGACGCCGTGCTGGGCGGAGTTGCGCTATTTGCGCTGGCAATGGGCATGGGCGCACCGCTGTTAGCAATCGGCACCTCGGCGGGCGCACTTTTGCCTAAGGCCGGCGCGTGGATGGATGGCGTAAAGCGCATTTTCGGTGTTTTACTGCTGGCGCTCGCTATCTGGATTATCCAGCCCCTGCTGCCCGTCTCGGTTCAAATGCTACTTTGGGGCACACTCCTGGTGTTAACCGCCAGCTATTTACGCGTACTGGAGCGCCTGCCGGCGAATGCCCATGGCAGCCAAAAATTCATCAAGGGATTAGGTCTGCTCGCACTGCTGCTGGGAACGGCCTATCTCATCGGCGCCTTATCCGGTGCCCGCGATGTGCTAAGGCCACTGGATGCGGTTTGCTCTGTATGTAAAGCAGACACCCAGACAGCGCCTGCCTTCGAGCGGATAGCAAGCCTGACCGAGCTGGATACACGATTGAAACAGGCTAACGGCAAAATCGTGATACTCGATTTTTATGCTGACTGGTGCGTATCCTGTAAAGAAATGGAGCGCTTTACCTTTTCTGATCCAACGGTACAGGCCAAACTCAAATCAGCCATTTTGCTGCAAGCGGATGTGACCGCGAACAATCAAGCCGACAAAGATTTATTGAAAAAATTTGGCCTGTATGGCCCGCCCGGCATCCTGTTTTTTGATAAAAATAGACGGGAAATGACTGATTTTCGTGTCGTGGGGTATCAGGATGCCGCGCAATTTATCAGCACATTACAAGGCGTCGGACTTTAAACTTTTTTACTCATTTGTGTAAAAAATATAGACAATTCACCTGAATTTACGGCAAACTGTACCTATGAAAGCTATTTTAGTACTGCATGGCCCCAACCTGAATCTGCTCGGCAGCCGTGAGCCTGAGGTTTACGGGCATACAACGTTAGAAGAAATTAACGCAGGTTTAATCGCACTTGCCAGAAAAAATGGCGGCCAACTGTCGTGCATGCAAAGCAACTCGGAAGCGGCACTGATCGACCGCATTCATCAGGCAAAAACAGATGGCACAGCATTTATCATCATCAACCCGGCCGCATTCACGCACACCAGCGTCGCCTTGCGCGATGCACTGGCGGCCGTCGCCATCCCCTTTATTGAAGTACACCTGTCCAACGTGCATGCGAGGGAAGCCTTTCGCCGTGAATCCTTTTTTTCCGACCTCGCGGTCGGCGTGATTTGCGGTCTGGGTGCAGCAGGATATGAATACGCAGTGCAATACGCACTGAATTATAAAAACTAAGCCAGGAGGATATTATGGATTTACGCAAACTCAAGACTCTGATTGAACTCGTCGAAGCATCCGGCATTGCCGAACTGGAAATCAGCGAAGGTGAAGAACGCGTTCGTATCACGCGTACCGTCGCTGCCGGACAACAATTGTTCGCCCCAGCACCGCAGCAACAGCAATATATGGCAGCTCCCGTTGCGGCAGCGCCAATCGCAGCAGTGGCTGCCGCGCCCGAAGCACCGGCTGTCGCCGAAGGACACGTCGTTAAATCACCTATGGTCGGCACTTTTTATCGCTCCCCCTCTCCCGGTTCCAAACAATTCGTCGATGTAGGACAGAATGTCAACGCCGGCGATACCTTGTGCATCATTGAAGCGATGAAACTGCTTAACGAAATCGACGCAGACCACACCGGCGTCATCAAGGCCATCCTTGTTGAAAACGGTCAGCCTGTTGAATTTGGTCAGCCGTTATTCGTTATCGGCTAAAGCCGTCAGGACGCGCGCCGCTTCGCAAGTGCTGACGCGTCAGGGTACGCCAATAAAATTCGGAGATATCACATGTTTGAAAAAATACTGATCGCTAATCGCAGTGACCAGTTGCCATCAGGCAACGCAGCGGCGCAGCCAAATTGCATGGCGGCCGTAGGCCGAAAAGGCGATTTCATCGCGGAGATAAAAAATGTTTGAAAAAATACTGATCGCTAACCGCGGTGAAATCGCTTTGCGTATCCAGCGCGCCTGCCGCGAAATGGGCATTAAAACGGTTGTCGTGCACTCCGAAGCGGATGCCGATGCCAAGTACGTCAAACTGGCCGACGAATCGGTCTGCATAGGCCCGGCACCCTCAACGCTAAGCTATCTGAATATCCCCGCCATCATCAGCGCGGCGGAAGTCACCGATGCACAGGCCATACACCCGGGCTACGGTTTTCTTTCCGAAAATGCCGATTTTTCAGAACGCGTGGAAAAGTGCGGCTTTGTTTTCATCGGCCCGCGTGCAGAAACCATCCGCCTGATGGGCGATAAGGTCAGCGCAAAAATCGCGATGAAAAAAGCGGGTGTGCCATGCGTTCCAGGTGTAGAGGGCGCACTGCCTGAAAATCCTGCGGAAATTATCAAGATCGCGCGCAGCATCGGCTATCCGGTGATCATCAAAGCGTCCGGCGGTGGTGGCGGACGCGGCATGCGCGTGGTGCACACAGAAGCCGCACTGTTAGGCGCGGTCACGATGACCCGCGCCGAAGCACAGGCGGCCTTTAACAATCCAACCGTGTACATGGAAAAGTATCTGGAAAACCCGCGCCACATCGAGTTTCAGATATTGGCCGATCAGCATGGCAACGCCGTTTATCTGGGTGAGCGCGATTGCTCGATGCAACGCCGTAACCAGAAGGTCATGGAAGAAGCACCAGCCCCGCTGCTCAATCCTCGTTTGCGCAACAAAATAGGCGAACGCTGCGCTGAAGCGTGCCGGAAAATCGGTTATCGCGGTGCGGGCACCTTCGAATTTCTCTATGAAAATGGCGAATTTTTCTTTATCGAAATGAACACGCGCGTACAGGTCGAACATCCGGTCACCGAAATGATTACCGGCATCGACATTGTGCAGCAGCAAATCCGTATTGCGGCCGGCGAAAAACTACCCTTCCGTCAGCGCGACATTCAGTTCAAAGGACATGCCATCGAATGCCGTATCAATGCGGAACATCCCTATAAATTCACCCCCTCGCCCGGTCGTATCACGTCATGGCATGCGCCTGGCGGCCCCGGTATCCGGGTTGATTCGCACGCCTACAACAATTACTACGTGCCGCCCCATTACGACTCAATGATCGGCAAAGTGATCGCCTATGGTGATACGCGTGATCAGGCGATGGCTCGCATGCGCACTGCCTTGTCGGAAATGGCTGTGGAAGGGATTGAAACCAATATCGCCTTGCACCGCGACCTGCTGCTCGATGCGGCCTTCATGGGCGGCGGCACCAGCATTCACTATCTGGAAGAGCGTCTGGCTGAACGCAACAAGGACAAGTAATGGCTTGGCTGACCCTGATCGTCGATACGGATGCGAAATACGCCGAAGCCCTGAGCGATGCTTTACTCGAACACGGCGCCTTGTCGGTGGATTTACTCGATGCCGATGCCGACACACCGGACGAACAGGCGATCTTCGGCGAGCCCGGTGAACCGCCACCCGGTGTCTGGCAGCATAACCGCGTCAGCGCTTTGTTCGATGCGGATGCGGATGTCGCCGGCATCCTCGATACAGCGGTATGCGCGGTAGGGCTTTCCGCCGTACCGGAACACCGCATTGAAACACTCGCTGACAACGACTGGGTGCGTCTGACCCAGTCGCAATTTGAGCCCATTCCGATCTCAAGCCGATTGTGGATCGTGCCGACCTGGCACACCGCGGCCGATCCTAGTGCAATCAATATCGTGCTCGATCCGGGCTTAGCATTCGGCACGGGGAGCCATCCCACCACACGCCTCTGTCTGCGCTGGCTAGACAGTCATTTGCAAGGCGGCGAACAGGTGCTCGATTACGGTTGCGGTTCAGGCATCTTGGCGATTGCCGCCCTCAAACTAGGCGCGGCACATGCCGTTGGCGTCGATGTCGATGCGCAGGCCGTCACCGCCAGCCGCGACAATGCCACGGCCAATGACGTTCATGAAGTCGCGTTCTATCTGCCGAATCAAGCACCCCAAGGTCAATATGACCTCGTGGTCGCCAATATTCTGACCAACCCGCTACGTCTGCTCGCGCCCTTGCTGGCGGGTGCCACGCGCACCGGCGGACAAATTGTGCTCTCAGGTATCCTCGAAGCGCAGGCTCAGGATGTAATGGCTATTTATCAGCAGTGGTTTGACCTCAATACGCCGGTATTTGAAGACGGCTGGTCATGCCTGTCCGGCCGAAAACGCTGAGTGCAGATGAACGGCACAACACGCTGCCCGCATTGCGAGACGCGCTTCAAAATTGTCGAAGCTCAGCTCAGCGCGCACCAGGGGATGGTGCGCTGCGGGAGTTGTCTGCAAGCGTTCGATGCCAGACCGGACTTTATCGCTGCACCGGCCACGCCAGATGAGCTGACCGTCAATGCTCACTCGCCCGATGATTTACCCGTTGAACCGGCCGTTGAAGAGACCGTCGAACCACCGCTCGAACCTGAAATAATTGAACCGGCGCTAGCGGCCGTAGAAATTGTCATACCGGCAGCTCCCTTAGAGATCGAGCCGATCGCCGATGAAAAAACTGATATCAAATTTTTTCTTAAAACAGAAAGCGTTGATACCCTTGATTTCAGTCAGATGGCTGAGACGTCCTCTCCGCCCGATGAATCTGTCATACCGGATGCCGCATCCGCCAGCTATTCGTTAGACGACATTCCCGACGAGCACAGTGTAGCCACATTGCCCCCTAAACAACGGCGTTGGCCCTGGATAGCCGGCAGTTGCCTGCTCGTTGCGTTGTTAATCGCGCAAGCCGCGTATGCTTTCCGCGTCGCCATCGCAACGAGCCTGCCAGCCTTAAAGCCGGTACTAGTGGGTTACTGCGACTTGCTGGGCTGCCAGGTGTCGCTGCCGCGCCATGCCGAGTCGATCAGCATCGAGTCATCAGGCTTAGAAGCGGATCCGGAACACGAAAATATCATTACCTTTAGTGCATTGCTACGCAATCGGGCAAGTTACGCGCTGGAGTTTCCCGTGCTGGCTTTGACGCTCAATGACAATCAGGACAAAACGCTGGCACGCCGCTTGCTGAGGCCCGCTGACTATTTGCCCGCAACTGAAAATCAGCTTGCCGGATTTCCCGCCAGCCATGAAGTCAGTATCCGGCTGAATTTGAATACCGCAGACCTCAAGCCATTAGGCTACCGGCTGGAGCTGTTCTACAACTGACACGTTTCATGCCGGCCTTTTGATCCGCAAGGCCGCCAAAGTAAAATCGGCAATATGCTCGGCGATCGCCTCAATTTCTTGCTGGTCATAACGCAATTCGGGGCGCAAGCGCTGCAACACCGGATGAGAATTGCGATAAAACACACACTGACCAATCAGACTGTACACACAGCGACGCACCTCTGACTCATCCAACGGCTCAGCGATAATCTCACGTATCAATTTAGCCAAAAATTCATGTAACGGAGCAATCGCTTCGGAAACGATTTTATCCAGCGCGGGGGTCGGATCGGCCATCTCGCGCGCCATCATCTGACACTGACGTGACGCACCGTTTTCATCGAGCAGCAACAACATAAAAGACTTAATAAACAATCTCATCCGTATCTCAGGACAACGATCTGCCGCAATATTATCCGACTGCAGCGCTTTGAGCGCAGAAAAATTAAGTGCCTCGGCCAGCAGCCCGTCTTTGCTGCCAAAGTGATAGTTCACTGCGGCCACATTGGCATCCGCGCGACGGCAAATCTCCCGCACCGTGGCGCCTTGAAAACCGCATTGCGAAAACACCTCGCGCGCAGCTTCGAGCAGACGGACTCGAGTCTGATCTGAAGATGAAAGTGTCATCAGTTTGTATCGCCAGCCAAGGCTTTATACAGCTGAGTGGATGCCGTTAGTTGCGCGCGCCGCACCTGCAATTCGCCCTGCTCTGCGGCATAGGCATCACGCTCGGCATCGAGCAACTCCAAATGATTGGCAATCCCCGCCCGGTAGCGCGCATCAACGAGCTTTAAGCGCTGCTGCTGGGTATGCGAATTCGCCTGCTGCGCACTCAGTTGACGGGTCAGACTGTCGCGTGCACTGAGCAAATCCGCCACTTCGCGAAACGCCTGCTGGATTGTTTTTTCATATTCAGCCACCGCAATGACATTGCGCGCACGGCTCACATCGAGATTGGCTGAATTGCGCCCCGCGTCAAACAAAGGCAAGGTGAGCGCCGGCTGAAAATTCCACGCCTGACTGCCCGCACCGAACAAGCCGCCTAGTTGACGGCTGGCCGTACCCAACGCTCCCGTCAGGCTGATGCGCGGCAAAAAGGCGGCACGCGCAGCCCCGATGCTGGCATTCGATGCAATCAGACGCTGTTCAGCCGCAATTACATCAGGACGCCGCAATAACACGTCGCTGGGAACGTCCGCAATCAAATCCGCCGGAATCGCCTGCAAAGCGAGGCTGCGACCTGACGGCAATTGTACCGGCGTCTGTCCCACCAGCGAGTCGAGCAAATTTTCCGCCGCCGCCCGCAGCCTTTGCAAACTTGCCTGATCGGCCAGTGCCGCCTGATAACTCCCCTCTGCCTGCAACACATCCAGATCGCCGGCAATTCCAACATCGCGACGCTGTGCAATCAGGCTCAGCATCTCGCTTCGTCCTGTCGCCGTCGCTTGAGCCAGAGCAGACCGCTCATTAAATTCCAGCACGGACAAATAGGCATTCGCCACATCAGAAATCAGCGAGAGGCGAAATGCCCGCTGCGCGGCTTCGGTCGAGAGAAAACTGGCACGGGCGGCCTCGTTAAGACTCGCGACCCGCCCCCAGAAATCGATTTCGAAAGACACCAGATTCGCACTGACATCATAACGCTGTATCCGGTATGGATTGCCGGTGATCGACGTGCTCGCAGGTGAAAGGGACGCCGCGCGCTGCGCGCCGAGACTCACGTTCGGCATGCGATCCGCCTGCACGATACCGTATTGCGCCCGCGCTTCACTGATGCGTGCCGTGGCGATGCGCAAGTCACGGTTGTGTTCCAGCGACGCGGCAATCAGCGCCTGCAGGCGCGGATCGGTGAAGTAGGTCTGCCAGTCCGGCATCCGGCTTGCCGAACCGGGCTTTACGGCCGCAGAAGCTGGCCACGCGGCCGGAACCGGGGCTACAGGTCGCTGATAGGTTGGCGCCAGTGAGCAGCCTGACAACGCGGCCAGCAGCACGATAAGCGCTGAATTTTTAATCATGATGATGCTCCTCGCCCTCAATATGTTTGCGCGTATGTCCGGGGAAAATCTTTCGCACCACGACAAAGAATACCGGCACTAAAAACACCGCGAGCAAGGTCGCTGCAATCATCCCGCCCATCACGCCGGTGCCGATCGCATGACGACTTTGTGCACCCGCGCCGGTTGAAATAGCCAGCGGCAGTACACCGACAATAAACGCGATCGACGTCATCAGAATCGGCCTGAAACGCAGGCGACAGGCCTCTAACGTTGCATCGATCAGGCTCATGCCGTCATCCTGCAATTTGCGTGCAAACTCGATGATCAAGATGGCATTTTTCGAGGACAGGCCGATAATCGCAATCAGCCCCACCTTGAAATACACGTCATTTGGCAGACCGCGCAGTGTGACGGCAAGTACCGCGCCAAACACGCCCAGCGGAACAACCAGCAGTACCGCGAACGGAATCGACCAGCTCTCGTACAGTGCGGCCAGACACAAAAACACCACAATCAGCGAGATGCCGAACAGCATGGGTGCCTGCGCACCGGATTGCCGCTCCTCAAACGAGGTACCTGACCATTCGAAACCAAAGCCCGGCGGCAGCTTTTTGGCAACCTCCTCCATTGCGGCTACCGCTTCTCCCGAACTCCTGCCCGGTGCCGGGCCGCCGGAAATCTTCATCGCAGGCTGTCCGTTATAACGATCCAGCTTAGGCGAACCGGCGATCCATCTGGGTGTCGCAAGTTCCGACAAAGGCACCATCGCACCCTTGTTGTTGCGCACCGTGAGTTTCATGATGTCTGCAGGCGTGCGGCGCATATCGGCATCAGCCTGCATCTGCACACGCAAAATCCGCCCCTGCCGCACAAAGTCATTGATGTAGGCGACACCCAAGGCGGACTGCAGCGTGTCATTCAGACTGGCGATAGATACGCCCATGCTCTCCGCTTTAACCCTGTCGACATCGATCAGCAACTGAGGGCCGGCTTCCTGACCTTCAGGACGCACCCCGGCTAACACCGGATTCGCAGAGGCCATGCCAAGCGCCATGTTGCGCGCTTCGAGCAGCTTTTCGCGCCCCATGCCCCCTCTGTCCTGCAAACGGAAGTCGAAACCGCCGACGGCCGCCAATTCGGGGATAGGCGGCGGATTGATCGCAAAGATCATCGCCTGCTTGATACGGAAGAACAACATATTGGCTTTTTTCACCATCGCCGGTGCTGCACTCGCCGCATCAGGACGCTCATCCCAACTCTTCAATCTGACAAATACCAGCGCCGCGTTCTGTCCGCGTCCGAAGAACGAGAATCCCGCAACGCCAATCACGTGCGCCACTTCGGGCTGTTTGACGTAAAACTGCTCGATCTGGCTCAACACGTCCAGCGTACGCGCCTGAGTCGCACCCGATGGCAACTGAATCATGTTGATGAAATAGCCTTGATCTTCTTCCGGCAAAAAACTGCCCGGCAGTTTGGCAAACAACCAGCCCATCGCGATCAATACCACCGCATACACCAGCAGATAACGCGTCGTCTTCTTGATGTTTTTTCCAACGTTGGCGGTGTAGCCCCGTGTCGTGCGCGCAAAGAAACGGTTAAACCAGCCAAAAAATCCGCGGCTCGGCATCATCTCGCGGCCCGGCTCGTGTTTGAGCAAGGTAGCGCACAGCGCAGGCGTTAAAGTCAGCGCCATCAGTGCAGAGAACATCATCGTCAGCACCAGCGTCACGGAAAACTGGCGGTAAATCGCACCGGTTGAACCCGGGAAAAAGGCCATCGGGATGAACACCGCCATTAGCACCAGCGTGATTGCAATAATCGCACCGACGATCTGATCCATGGCTTTGCGGGTGGCCTCCCGCGGCGATAAGCCCTCGGTGGTCATGATGCGCTCGACGTTCTCCACCACCACGATAGCATCGTCCACCACGATACCAATCGCCAGCACCATCGCGAACAAGGTCAGCACGTTAATCGAATAGCCCAGCAGATACAGTCCGACTAGGGCACCGACCAGCGCAATGGGAATCACGATGGTCGGGATCAGCGTCGCGCGCCAGTTTTCCAAAAACAGGTACATCACCAGCACCACCAGCACCAACGCCTCAGCCAGACTCTTCAACACTTCGCTGATGGAGACGTCGATGAACTTGGAGGTGTCATACGGCACCACCCAGTCGATGGATTTAGGGAAAAACTTGGCCAATTCGGTCATTTTTACATTGACCGCTTTCACCGTATCGAGCGCATTGGCGCCCGGCGACAAGCGAATCGCAATGGCCGCTGTCGGGTTGCCATCAATGCGGGCGGTACGCGAATAGTCCTGCGCACCCAACTCGACGCGCGCCACATCTTTCACGCGCAAGGTGGAACCATCCGGATTGGTACGCACGATGATATTGCCGAACTCTTCCGTTGTAGATAACCGGCTGCGAGTGACGATGACCGCATTGAGCTCCTGGCCGGGCGCGGAGGGCAACTGCCCCAACTCACCCGTTGCCAGCTGTGAATTCTGTGCGCGCACCGCAGCGGACACATCCGCCGGAGATAAATTAAAATGCTGCAACCGTTCGGGCTTGAGCCACAACCTCATTGAATATTCGGTACCGAACATCAGCACTTCACCGACCCCCGGCACGCGGCGCAGACTGTCGATCACGCTCGATGTCGCATAACTACCCAGCGCGACATCATTAAGGGTCTTATCGGGCGAGAACAGCGCGACAAACATCACAAAATTTCGCGCCGTTTTGGTCACAACGATCCCTAAGCGGCGTACATCTTCAGGCAACCGCGCCTCGGCACGCTTGATGCGGTTTTGCGCCTCAACCGAGGCCAGATCAAGATTTGATCCCGCCTCAAAGGTCAGTGTGATGCTGCCGGTGCCAAGCTCAGAGGCCGACTCCATATACAGCAGATGCTCAATACCGTTCATCTCCTGTTCGAGCAGCGCGACAGCCGTCTCCTCGATCACCTGAGCCGATGCACCGGGATAGTTGACGGTAATCGTCAACGCGGGGGGCGCCACCGACGGATACTGGGAAATCGGCAGATTTTTCAATGCCAGCGCGCCGCCCAACAGAATGATCAGCGCGATGACCCACGCAAAAATAGGCCGGTCGATAAAAAATTTAGCGAACATGATCAGCCTTTGCAGCAGGTTTTGCAGCAGCCTCTGCAGGCTTGCCCGCGATCAGCGGTGCGGATTTATCCCAGGGCACGGCTTTCACAACCGTACCGGGACGCGCTTTTTGCAAGCCATTCACGATGAGCTGCTCGCCTCCCTTCAAGCCGTCAGCAATCACAAAATCGCCACCCGCCATGCCGCCAGTCTTAACCGGGACCGGCACCGCCTTGGACTCTTCACCCACGATCATCACAAACTGCCCCTGCACACCTGATTGCACCGCACGCTGCGGTACGCGTATTGCATTATCCTGTGTGGCTTCAGGGAAACGGATGCGTGCGAACATTCCGGGCAACAGATCATGCTGCGGATTAGCAAACTCAGCACGTAAGGAGACTGAACCGGTTGTCGGATCAACCGCCATGTCGGTGAAGAAAATTTTCCCAGTCTTGGGGTATACCGTACCGTCTTCGAGCAATAGTTCGACGCGCGCGGATTCGGCATGTTTATACTTGCCGCTCCTGATCGCTTGGCGCAAACGCAACAGATCAGCGCCCGGCTGTGTGAAATTGACATAAATCGGATCAATCTGCTCGATGGTGGCAAGCAAGGTAGCCTCCCCCTTGCCGACCAAAGTGCCTTCAGTCACCAAGGTACGACCTATGTGTCCGGAAATCGTCGCAGGCACACGGGCGTTCACCAAATCTTCCTGGGCACGGGCAAGCACCGCCTCAGTCTGTTTAACACGAGCGACCGCCAAATCGTATTCCTGCTGACTGACCGCTTTCACCGGCAACAAAGGCTTGTAGCGTTCGACCGTTTGTCGCGCGATGGCAACATCGGCCTCGGCTGATGCTGCGGTTGCCTTATAGGTATGGGCATCAATCTGGAACAGCGGCGCACCGGCTCTCACATCACTGCCTTCAACAAACAGCCGTTTTTCGATCACGCCCTCAACCCGTGCCCGCACTTGTGCCGTGCGGTAGGCCTGCAAGCGACCCGGCAAATCTTGCGTGAGGGTCACATCCCCCCGCCCGACGGTAATCACGTCGACCTCAGGTGGCGGCATCGCGCCCCCGGGTCCAGGACCTGCAGCCGGTTTATCACCGCACGCCGTCAGCAAGGTCATTAACAAAAGCGCGGGAACAAAGGGTTTGGCAAATGAGTTCATGTGTGTTCCATGATAAAAGTAGCAAAAGATCCGCTGCCCGTAAAAATGAGCAATTTCGAGGCATGCAACATATCAAACGCTTGTTTGAAAGTAAAGTAAAATGATCGGGTAGCCGATTCGAGCACCCGTCACAAATAAATTAAACGTATTCTGTCGCATTGCTTTTACAATGCACGCTGTTGAGATTCAGGAAAGCTGTCCAGTGATTAAAAAAACCACGATTCAAAACACCATTTGTCTGGCCGTCATGACCATGCTGCTGTCCGCTTGCGCGACCAAGCCCGTATCAGCCCCGCAAATACCACAAGCGGCCAACACAGCACCAGAACAGGCGAGTGATGCATCGTCACAAAAAACAACGGGACAGAGCGCGTTTCAAAAGCAGCGCATGATGACGCCTCAGGACAGCATCGAAAAAAACAAGTTATTCGTCAGCTACAGCATGAAAGTTATCCCTGAAAAAACCGGCCATCTGATCCAAGTGTCGATGGTTTTCAGGAATATGAAGGATAAAGCGACCCGTATACAACCTAAAATCACCCTCGCAGATCATAAGGGCAGCGTTATCCAGCCTTATACTAAAAATGGTTTTTTGAAGCTAACCTCACGCATGAACGGGCCTGCCTCATCCGCCGGTAAGACGCGCCGAAACACGGTCAATGAAAGAATAAACTGGGCCAATTCGTATTGGCTGAAGGATAAATTCACCATTCCGCCCAACGGTATCGAAATCGGTGAGCTGATTTATCACAGCAACAGCCTTAATTACCCGATGAAGCTGACCATCAACCCGGCAGGGGAAGATTACGTATTTGAGATCAGCGATACCTTCTCGACAGCACAGGCTGAGGCGAGTCCCGCGAAATAATTAAAGCCCGGGCGATGCGTAGTGAATCGGTTTGCAAGCTGCCGCATCAGGGCTTGCGAGCTTAACCGCCGCATGGGGATGACGCATCAATCAGCACCTCATTCAAGCTTTTCTCCGTAGTGAAAGTGCACATCAATGACCCTATTTCGCCAGCCCCTGTTTAATCCTCGCTTAGTCGCCAAACGTTGCTCAACGGCGGCCACACCTGAACGTCACAAGCAGATTCTGCACGACTGGGCGCAGACAATCAGGGACGGCAGCATCACTAAAAAAAGCAATAAAGAAATCGCCATTCGCAGTTCATTTATCCAGAAATTCTTTGTCGAGATACTGGGGTACGTTCCCTTTGGCAGCAGTGATACGCAGACCATCAGAGAAGAACATCACACAGGCACAGGCAGCGCGGATGCCGCACTGGGGTATTTCGGCACAGGTGAAGCGCGTGTGTTAGCCCCGGTTGAACTCAAGGGTGCGGACACGCCCAATCTCGATGCCATCATGCCGGGGCGGCACAAATCGCCAGTGCAGCAGGCATGGGAATACGCCGCCGATATTCCCGGCAGAAAATTCATCGTATTGTCGAACATGCTGGAGATTCGGCTGTATGCCTATGCCCATACGCGCCAGATCTATGAATCGTTCAATATCCTGGCCTTAGCCGATAGCGATGCTGAATATCAACGTTTTCGGCTATTGCTGGGCGCAGATAATTTACTCAGCGGACAGACAGAGAAGTTGCTGTCCGAGAGCGCAGAAGCCGAGAAATCTATCACCCGGCAACTGTATGCCGACTATCGCGACAGCCGCATTCACCTGATTCTGGCTCTGGCGCAACACAACGACCTGCCGCTGCCGGAGCTTATCACCCACGCACAAACCATCCTCGACCGCATTCTGTTCATCGCCTTTGCCGAAGACCGCGAACTACTGCCCGCGAAAACCATCGAGAGTGCGTATCGCCAGTCAAATCCTTATGCGCCGCAACCCATCTGGGATAATTTCAAAGGTTTGTTCCGCGCGGTAGACAAGGGCAATTCCCAACTGGGTATTCCGGCCTACAACGGAGGACTATTCAAACCGAATACGGTGATTGACGCACTCATCGTGCCCGATAGCGACTGTGAACTCTTCAAACAACTGGGCGAATACGATTTCGCCTCGGAAGTCGGCGTCACCGTGCTGGGACACATTTTCGAGCAATCCATTTCCGATCTGGAGCAACTGCGCGAGCTGACCGATCTGGACGCGTTTCGCCTGAAAGCCCATGAAATACGCGCTACCACCAGTGGTGTCTCCGGCAAACGCAAGGAACACGGCATCGTCTATACGCCGGACGACATTACCGCGTTCATCGTCGAGCAGGCGCTGAGCGGTTATCTCGCCACCCGCCGCGAAACGTTACGCGCCAGTTATCTGGAATCCGGCGCCTATCGCAAGCCCACCGCCGCCGAGAAGAAGCAAGCCGGCAAGGTACGTGAAGCGGATCGCCTCACCGAATTCCTGTTCTGGCATCACTGGCGCGAAACGCTCATCACCATCAAGGTGGTCGATCCAGCCTGCGGATCAGGCGCATTTTTGATTGCTGCATTTGATTTACTCGATGCTGAATATCGTCAGGTCAACGAACAAATGCAAGCCATCACCGGCACGCCGGATCTGTTCGCGGCGGGTGGTTTTGATGTGGTACTGGGCAATCCGCCGTATGTGCGCCAA
>SESD01000148.1_pt1 | contig 42464 bp, 37 predicted proteins | sample 3171411 | NCBI WGS metagenome assembly SESD01 (sample SAMN06051880, study PRJNA518727) | freshwater metagenome | biome: subpolar coniferous forest; feature: holomictic lake; material: water; isolation source: holomictic Lake 442, 16.5 m depth | place: Canada: near Kenora, Ontario | collected...
AGAGATTTTTTCGAGAACATTTAGTTGATTATGACGTAGCATCAAATGCTCATGGTTGGCAGTGGACCGCTGGTTGCGGAACTGATGCATCTCCTTATTACCGAGTGTTTAATCCAATCGAGCAAGGCAAAAGATTTGATGAGAATGGAGATTATGTTCGCAAATATGTGCCAGAGCTTGCGCACCTAAATGGAATTGAAATTCATGAACCATGGAGTGTTTTAGATGGTTATCTAAAAGATTATCCGCAGCAAATTGTTAATCATGCGGTAGAGCGGATTGAATCTTTAGCAAGACTTGAAGAGATAAAAATGGCTAAAAAAGAATTTACCGGAAAGTAGTAATGAATTCATTTGATGTGGTAATTGTAGGTGCTGGGCATAACGGCTTGGTCGCAGCATGTTATTTAGCAAAAGCTGGCAAAAAAGTCTTAATGTTAGAGGCTAATAGTGAGGTTGGTGGTGCTACTACTTCAGTTTATGCATTTAAAGATTTCGATGCTCGCCTTTCTAGATACTCATACCTAGTTTCACTATTACCAGATAAAATTATCTCAGATTTAAATCTAAATTTTGAATGTATATCTAGAAAAGTATCTTCGTACACTCCTTACTCTAAAGATGGAAAAGATGATGGATTATTAATAAATCGCACATGGGATAAAAGTAATGTTGAATCATTTAATAGATTAACTGGGTCAAACACCGAAAGTGATAATTGGCAGAGATTTTATGATGAGGTAAGTAAATTTGCTCGTATTATTGCTCCAACCCTACTAGGACCACTTCCTACAAGAAGTGAGCTAAAAGCTAAATTAAATAATGATCAAATTTGGGATATGTTAATTGAGCAACCTTTTGGAAAAACTTTAGATCAATACTTCACCGATGATCTAGTAAAGGGATTGGTTTTAACCGATGCATTAATTGGAACCTTTGCTTCAGCTTATGAGATGCAGGCAAATATCTGTTTTCTCTACCATTTAATTGGCAATGGCAGCGGTGAATGGAAAGTGCCAAAGGGCGGGATGGGTAAATTAGTAGATGAGCTTTATAAGTTAGCTCTTGATTTAGGTGTAGAGATTCGTGTTAACTCTAAGGTCAAATCAATTAAAGGTGGACAGAGTCTGGTAGAGGTCGTGCTTGAAAATAACGAGAAATTAACCGGAAATTTTCTACTATCAAATGCAGCCCCACAAGTTTTGGCCAAGCTGCAAGGTCAAATGCCGCCAAAATCTTTAGAGGGCTCACAAATAAAAATTAATATGCTGTTAGAGCGGCTACCTAAATTTAAGTCAGGAGTTGATGCAAAAGATGCTTTTGTCGGCACTTTGCATATAAATGAAAGTTTTTCACAGCTAGAAAAAGCTTATGCGCAGGCGAAATCTGGTCTACTACCAGAGGAGTTACCGCTTGAGATGTATTGTCATTCACTTTCAGATCCATCAATTCTCTCTAACGAGCTGCACCAAAAGGGTTACCACACCTTAACTTTATTTGGAATTCATACCCCAGCTAATCTATTTGATAAAGATCCGGCGAAAATTAAAGAGGTAACTAAGGAGAGATCTTTAAGTGCAATAAATAGATACTTACTTGAGCCAATTGAAAATTGCTTAGCAAGAGACTCTAATGGTGATTTGTGTATAGAGATCAAATCCCCACTTGATTTAGAAAAAGAGATTGCATTACCTCGTGGAAACATATTTCATAAAGATCTTTCATTTCCATTTAAGGAAGATAATTCAATTGTTAAGTGGGGTGTTGAAACTAACCACCCAAGAATCTTTCTATGTGGTGCAGGTGCTATCCGTGGTGGTGGTGTAAGTGGGATTGCAGGTCATAATGCTGCAATGGCAGTTTTAGAATTAAGCTAAGAAATTACCAAACTGCCAAGGATCAGTCTCATCATATTTACGATTATTCCAACCCTTATATAGATCATTACGATGCATTAACGGATCCCAATCTGCTGGCTCTGAGTAATATCCGCCCCAGTATTTTTCAGCAAATCCTAAAACTTCCCGCCAAGGCAGATCATCTGGCACGCGATATCCAGCATTTGGATTTGCCATCGCCCAAGCAACTGCGGCATAAACTGCACTTGCTACCTGCACAGTTGTAGCAGATTGTTTTGGAATTAATTTTCTTGAGTCATGAATGCTAAGTAATGAGCCAGTCCACCAAGATTTATACGGATGACCCATCAGTAATACGCCAAGTCGATCTTCGCCATCAATAATCTCTTCATTCATGATTCTTTGATTTGGCGTGATACTCCACTGCTGCATCTCTAACTCACGCATTGATGCAATCGCTGCATCAGTTGGGCAGTATGCATAGTGAACTGTTGGTCGGTAGATAGCTTTATCCCCATCCCAAACAGTTAGATGGTCACTGATAGTAAAAGCCTCACCATGGCGAACTAACATTCCAGTTGTCTCCATTTTTGGTACCCAAGATCTAACCCAAGTTGTTGCACCTGGTTGGGCTATACAGATTTGATTTTTTGGCCCACTCTCATGCTGATAAGCATTAACTGGCAGAGTCTTTTCATGTGTTCCCCAACCAAGCTCTGCAGGAGCAATTCCTTCTTCATAAAATCCCTCAACCGACCAAGTATTAACAAACTCATTAAGTAACTTTGGTTTATCTGAAACTTGGGTATCTCGCTCTGCAATATGAATAACTTTAACCCCAAGTTTTTGCGCCAGTACTGGAAAATTTTCAACTGCAAGCGCCTCTGAAACACCTGCCGCGGCTTGTCCATCTTTTATAGCACGAGTTGCAATATCAAATAAAGATTTCTTAGTTAGGTGAGATACCAAGCCTGGGTTAGCACCATGCTCAACAATTGCAGTAGGACCCTTGCCATTCCAAGTATCAGTTAACTTACGCAATTTCATGTGACGCCAATAAAGCGTGCGCTCTGTTGGGTTTCTAGATACAGCTGCTGAGTATGGATCCCACTCTTCAAGTGAGGTATTTAGATAGATAACACCATGATCATGCGCCCAACCTAAAATATCATTTACATCTATATTCCATGCTAAATCTAAAAGAAAATCTCCAGCTGATAAGTACTTAGATAAAAACTGATCCATATTTTCACGGGTGAGTTGATCTTGTACATATGTTGCACCTTTTGTAATTGCCCCTGAAACCCGTTGGCGGTTATCACGCATATCTGCAATCGTGATCTGTTTGGCATCTACTAGATGCTCAATTAAAAGTGGGAGTACACACTGTGAAACTGAACCTGCACCTAAAACCAGAACTCGATTCTCAAACCGTGCTGCCAATTAGGACCTCCCATGTCTTGGTTAACTTATAGCAAGTGAAGATTAACCTAATTTTTTAAAACCAATTACCGCCAGAGAAGTACTCCAGATTTGGTTCGCTTGGCCTCATACATCGCAGTATCTGCCCGTCTTAGAAACTCTGTCAGATCATGATCACTATCTATTGGTGCAAAGCCAATACTGACATCTATCTTGACCTGCTTTTGTGGCAGCGATACTGGGTAACTAAGGGTTGCCCTAATTGCTTGGGCTAACTCATTTGCTTCTTCTTCGGTTAGCTGAGCAACTACGCCAAACTCATCCCCACCTAACCTAGCTATTTGCCCACCAGCAGGCAGTGCCCTACTAAACCTAACTGCAGCCTGCTTAAGTAGTTGATCTCCAGCCTCATGTCCTAATGTGTCATTAATGCTTTTAAAGCCATCTAAATCAAGTATAAAAATATAACCACTTTTTAATTTCTCTAATTGCATCAAGAAATTACGCCGATTTGCTAACCCGGTTAATTCATCAGTTCTTGCTAATACTCGCTCAGTAATGGCGGTATTAGCCTCTTGTAGGGCAAGTGTCATTCGAATAAAGGCAAGTGCAATAGTAATAAAACCTGGCAGCAAAATAAAACTTGGGAAGTAACCAGGCTTCATTGCAGCAACTCCCAATAGGCAACTACTTGCAACCAAAGCGATAGTTGCAGCAGATGAGGAGATCTTTTCAAAAAATCTTATCTCACCAGTTGTATGAGAAAGTGATAATGAAATTAGTAGTAAACCTGCTATCCACCCATCATCGGTTATTGAACCAAACGCATACCTACCATTTAAAGTGAGCCAAATAAAAAGAAGATCTGAGAGAGCAAAGGCGGTTAAGCCAAGACATAAAAGCGCAGATCTCTTACTTAATGGATTAAGTAATGCGTAAACGAGAGCCATTGCCAAAATTACTATGTCACCAACTGGATAAAGAATTGAAATAAAGACTGTAAAGGCAGAGCCATCAAACTCAACCATTGCTGGCTTAAGTAAGAAAGCAGTTAGAACACTAGTAAACCCAACAGCAATTATTACCGAATCAAGTAGCTCTAATGCTGAAATTTTAACTCGTTGTGTAAAGCAGCGAATTATCCCAAGGAATATTAAAGGATAGAAGAGAGCGTATGAGATATCAGATAATGCCTCAGGAATTTTAATTTCAAAAAATGAATTCCAGGTAGAAAAGAATGAACCAAAACTCCAAATAATAGATGCAAGACCAATTGCAACAGCAGCAATTCGATCTGTAATAATTGGGGCATTAAATGCAATAACTGCCGAGAGTAATCCAACTAAATTAAAAATAATAAGATCGATAAATATGCCAGGCTCAGGAAAAATCCAACTTACTGTCAGGTGAATCACAAGGATTACACTGGCAATCCACTTCAATGTGGCGTACTGTTTAATCACTAGCAAATAGTAAAATATAAATTAATAGTAGAAAAGTCTTTTAGAAAGGTTTTATGAGTTCAATCTCTCGTCGTACCTTTATTTGTGGCAGCGCAGCTGTTGCAGTATTAGGGGCAGTACCAGCCGTTGCAGCCTCTGGAGTTAAAACACTATCTAATGGAAAAACTGAGGTTAGCCTGCTAACAAATACCGCACTTGGATCAGTTGGTGGGGTTGTTGAGTTGGATATTAAGAAGTATGGCAAGGTAGCGGTAGTTCGCACCTCAAAATCAACAAATGGCTATTCAGTCATTAATCTCTCATGTCCACATGCTGGTGTAATAGTTAAGCAAAACAATGGTGGTTGGCTCTGTGCACCACCAGGCCATGGATCTGAGTTTGCATTAAACGGTGCATTAAAGGTTGGGCCAGCTAACTCAGCACTGAAAGCAATTAAATTTACTGCAACAACAAAGGCTGTAACAATCGCTTAATTGCGATCACTACAGCCTTATGTTTTTAATCCTTAGTACTTAGGGTTGCACTTATCCTTAACAGTAGATTTAATCATTAGCATTAATGAAAATGTATTTTTAAACTCTTCTAATGCTGGGTCAATTGAGTCAACCACAGATTGAATTGCAGACTTATTTGAATCAAGTGCTGAGATTTTAGTAGCCAATGATGCAGAAAGAGCGTTGTACTTACTCTTTAAACTATCGCTAGCAGTTTTTACCGCCGCTGAAGTCAGGGCCGCAACCTGGGCATTAGCAGTTGTTAATACCTTTGTTGGAGTTGGCATCTGACCAATTTTTGCATTTGAATTACTTGGTTGATATATAACCCAATACTTAGTTGCACCAATATTTGCAGCAGTTGGTGCTTTATTTGCACCCGCTTTTACCGCGGTGTAGTAGGTAGAGGCGTAATAAACCACATCACCTTTTGCATATGAAATCAAAGCATCCCAGGTAATTAAATCTCTAAGGGATGCACCAACTGGCTCAATTTTTACCATTCTATCTAACTCAGCAGTTCGTATGGCATCTGTTGCTTCTTTATATCCAGCAACAAAATCAGTATTTAATTCGATACAGCCATCCCAAACCCAAGTTAATTTGGTTGTACTAAAAAATGGATTCTTCGCACACACATAATCATTTTTACCAATTTTTGTTACCGCCCCAGCTGTTGAGCAGGAACCACCTGAGGTTGCAGCTTGCGCTGGTGATGTAAATCCTAAAATTAAAAAGCCAGTTAGGAGCAATGCAGAAATTTTCTTATTCACTAAAACTCTCCTTAAATAGGTATGAGATGAGTCTACTTCAGCAAGTATCTAGCTCTACTGCAATTGCTGGGGTAAGTCGGTGAATTTGGTGTGAAAAATAACTAATTTCTAACGCTGCCTGCGTCTTACACCCATACCTAATTTACGCACAAGAGGACGAGGGGCAATCCTTGCAACTGTAGATAAAATTAAATACTGCCAACCGGGAATGCATATCACCTTACCTGCTTTGGCATATTTCCATGATTGTGCAACTACCTGATCAACTGTTAGCCACATAAAGTTTGGTAATCCACTCATACGCATCTTGCCACGTTGGTGAAACTCAGTTCTAGTAAAGCCAGGGCAAAGAGCTGAAATATTTACATTGGTACCTTTTAATTCAGTGTGTAAATACTCAGTAAAAACTGTTAAATAAGATTTAGCAGCGCTATAAGTACCACCTGCAATCCAACTAGCCACACTACTGACATTTACTATGGTGCCATTATTACGTTTAATCATCCCTGGTAATACTGCATGAGTTAACCGCAGTGGCGCAGTTACTAAGACATCTAGTAACTCTTGCTCCTTTTCAATCTGGGTGTCTATAAAGCTTTCCTTAATACCAAAGCCGGCATTGTTGACTAAGACTTCAATCGGCTTTGATATATTCGAAACCCGCTTTTCTACCCTTGCTAACTGAGCAGGCTTTGTTAAGTCAGCCTTTAAAGTTTCCACCTTAATTTTATAAGTCTTACTAAGCTTTTTAGCCACCTGATTTAATCTTGGTAAATCTCTAGCTACTAAAACTAAATCAAAGCCCTGTTTTGCTAGTAATTCAGCATATGCATTACCAATGCCAGCAGTTGCTCCAGTTATAAGAGCGGTACTCATTATTTAACTATTCCCTTAGTATCCTCATCGCGAATTTGCCAAGAGGTTCCATACTCCTCTAATAAATCTAAAAATGGCTTTGATTCAAACCACTCTGGACCATTAACGCCTAAAGGTTTCCAAATACCTTTTTGAATTAACTCCATAGCAATAACAGGATTAATTGCAGTCTGCCACACAACTGCTTGGTCGCCATACTCCTTCATAGACCATGCGTTGTCGATTACATTGTAAATATAGCAAGCCTTCGGATTTCCTTGTTTATCTAATCCCTTAATCAATGCACCAGCACAGGTCTTACCACGCATGCGCTCACCTAATGTTCCAGGATCTGGCAGTGATGCAGTTAGTAGATCACGAGGGGAGACACTAACTCCTTGCACATCAACTGTTTCCTTACGATCCATACCAAGCATGTTAATTGTTTTTAAAATAGTAATGAACTCAGCACCTAAGCCGTACTTAAAGTTAACCTTTTTGGCATCGATCTTTTGTGGAATAAGTACTACCTCTTCGTGCTCAACATTTACACACTCAACCGGTCCAATGCCTTCTGGGAAATCAAATATCTCAAGCTCTGAAAATGGTGTGGTGGTATACCAACCGCGACCATCCTCCCAAACAAGTGGTGGATTTAAGCACTCTTCAATTGTGGTCCAGATAGAAAATGAGGGAGCAAAATCAAAGCCCTCAACCCGCAGATTTGAACCATCCAAGATTGTGCAAGAATCAATTCGACTAAACAGATGCTCACTTGCATACTTTGCAAAAATATCACTCATACCTGGCTCTACACCCATACCAATTAGCGCATAAATCTTTCGCTCATCCCAGTTAAAGTCACGAGCAAACTGCTCATCACCTAACTTAACGCCAGTTTCAGTATATGGATAGTGGGGGTGCTTACGAGATAAAGACATTGCCATATCGATGTAGTTGGTATTTTCAATCTCACAAGCTAAAAAGATTGGCATTACAAAACGTGGATCAACTGCATTAATCACTACATCTGGATCAGCTTTGCGAATTAACGCTCTAATATCCTCAAGCTCTGCAGCATTAACCATCGCCGCTGAAAAGCGAGGATCCTTAACGCGAGCAACAGCTTCTTCGGCTCTTGAGAGGGTGCGATCTGCAATCACCATTGATTCAATAAATGAACGACGTGATGCGATATTAGCTATCGCTCTTCCTACTCCACCGGCACCTATTACGAGGGCCTTCATGATTTTCAACTCCAAACGAATTAGCCATATTCTACCCGTCCGTTAATTTAAAGCCTAATTTACGCATGTTTAATGATCAGTTATCTCTTTTTATTACAACTTATTATCATTAACCTATTAACTATATAAATAGTTAATAAAAGTAAATATTGTCCCCGTAGCTCAGTGGATAGAGCAACCGCCTCCTAAGCGGTAGGTCGCAGGTTCAACTCCCGCCGGGGACACAACTTAATATTTTTTTACTTAATGATTAATAGTAAAGCGCTTCATTGCTTTTGGTGCCCACCAGTTGCGCTCACCAAATAATCTCATTAATGCAGGAACTAGTAATGCTCTAACTAATGTGGCATCTAACATAATTGCAAATGCCACGCCAAACCCAAGCATCTTTATTGATGTCACACCACTTAACATAAAAGAGGCAAAAACTATTGCTAGCAAGCTAGCTGCTGCAGTAATAATTCGAGCCGACCTCTGCAAGCCAGTTGCTACTGATTCAATATTAGATTTACCAGCATCATGCTCTTCTTTAATTCGAGATAGTAGGAATAGCTCATAATCCATAGATAGGCCAAAGGAAACAACTGCTACCAAAATAATTGACCCAGTATCAAGGGTGCCAGTGGTAGTGAAATCACCAACTAGCCATTTCATATGGCCTTCAACAAATATCCAAGTTATCGCCCCTAGGGTGGCACCGAGTGAGAGAATATTTAAAATCACTGCTTTAATTGGCAAGATAATTGAACCAGTAAAGACAAATAGCAGAATTAGTACACCGAGAGCAATCCAGAGCAATGCCCAAGGCATTGTCTTAGCTATGCCAATTTGAGCATCGGCGTAATCAGCTGCTACGCCGCCAATTAATGTTCCCTCAGGCGCCCGTATCTTTCTTAACTCCTTAATTAAAACTTCAGCCTCTGGTGTTCTAGGCGGCATGGCGTGAATCGCAGTTACTCGAACATCATCACCTGAAACCTGTGAATTACCAATCCGCATAATCCCAGGAACTTGCGCAATCTCTGAGGTGTATTGATTAATTTGAGTTCCCATAAGAGCACCCTTTGGCACAATAATCTCAATTGGATTTCCCTCTTGGCCACCAAAGCGGTCGGAAATAACTCTTGCAGCAGTAGCTGCTGAATTACTAGCTGGCAGCACCCTTGAATCAACCTGTGAGAAAACAATATTTTTTATAGGAGCTGCAAGTACAGTCAAAAGAATTAGTGAGAGAGTAACAACGGCAACTGGCTTGCGCATAACAAATCTTGCAGTTTGTGCCCATCTACCATCCTCTTTAGGAGTAATTGCACTCCTTCGAATCACTACCTTGTCTATTCGATCTCCCAAGATAGCTAGTAAGGCCGGAAGTGCAATTAAAGAGCCGAGGACTGCCATTATTACAACCGTTACACCGGCATAACCAAAGGATTTTAAAAACATCTGCGGAAACAGTGTCAAAGATGCCAAAGTAATTACAATTGTCATTCCAGAGTAGAAGACAGTTTTACCTGCAGTATTAACTGTTTGTTTAATTGATTCATCTACTGATTTTCCAGCATGTAGCTCTTCTCGAAATCTATTAACAATTAAAAGTGAGTAATCAATACCTAAGCCAAGGCCAAGCCCGGTGATGAGATTTAACGCAAATATGCTTACTCCAGTAAATAAGGTGAGGAGGTAGATCAATAAAAATGATCCTAAAATTGCCGATACGCCAACGAGCAATGGCATTGCACTGGCTACTAGGCCGCCAAATACAAATACAAGTAAAATAAAGGTTAGTGGAATAGATATTGCCTCCGACAAGGCTAAATCCTTTGAAATCTTGCTATTGATTGCGTGGGCAAATACCCCACCACCACTGGCATAAATTTTTAGATTTTCATACTTGCCATCATATTTTTCTTGAATCCTCTTGCCTAAATCTTGAAAGGAGCTCCACTCATTATCTTCGCTGTATATAAAGAGAAACGCAGATTTACCATCAATACTTTCAAGTGTTGGTGAACCACCGGCTGACCAATAAGAAAGTGTTGAACCAACTCCAGCTTCAGCTTTTATTGCACTCTCAAGTTTTGTAGCAGTTGCAATTGCATCTGGCTTAGTAACACCATCTGGAGTCTCAACTACTAGAACTACCGATGGGTCTTTTACATTAAAAACATCAGTTAGATATTCAAAAGCTTTTGCCGAATCACTTCCTGGATCGGAGTAGCCGCCACTATCTAATCTGCTAAATACTGCAGAGCCGATAGCCCCTGCTGTAATGACAGAGATAATAAATAGTGAAAATATCAATTTTTTACGAGCAACAATTGCAGAGCTTAATTTTTCAAACACTTTTATCTCTTCTGTAGTAGTTAAAGCAGGTTAAGAGGGTAGAATTAATTATAATGAAAAGTGATAAAAACTCAGAAAAAAAGCAGGCAAGGGATATACAAACAGGCGGTGAATTTAGTCACCCTCTTCTTCCTAAAGTTACAAGTGATGAGATAGATCTAGATGTTGATACTGCTCGCGATGAAGAGATAGCTCAAGACAAACCGCCCCACCATAATTAATCCTTTGGTTTATTACTTGGCTTCTTCTCAGTTTTAGCCTCTGGCTTACTCTCACTTTTTACAACTGGCTTCTCACTCTTATTAGTAGGTGTTGTTCTGGAGTCTGTTTTATAAAATCCACTTCCTTTAAATACCACCCCAACATTGTTATAAACCTTACGAACCTCACCATTGCACTTTGGGCAAACCTGAATTGCTGGATCAGAAAATGATTGAACTGCCTCAAAGGCATGGTCGCACTCATTACACAGGTATTCATAGGTGGGCATAGGAGATAATCTTAAGGAGGTGGCAAGATAAGGGCTAACTGAGAGGCAGAGGTAGCGTGATGAAGCGGTTAATTCAATTATCTACTGCTCTAATCTTTACTGCAATCTCAATCTCTCCTGCTTTTGCTACATCAATTGTTAGCACCTCACCAACTGCTGGTTCGATATTAAGTGTTTCACCAACTGCAATCACAGTTAAGGCCAATGCCAATCTTGCAAATGGCGTAAATGATCTTTCAGTTACAGATCCAAAAGGTGTGCGAGTAGATGATGGATCAATCCAAATTCAAGGACCAGTTTTAATGGTTGGTTTAAAAGTGCTAACTATCTCTGGTCTATACACAGTCTCCTACACACTTATGGCGCTAGATGATTCACCGATAACCGGCTCCTTTACATTTTTATACAACGCACCTGCTGAAATGACATTACCAACCCCAGCGCCAACAGATACAACTGTTGCTCTACCAACCGCAAATAAGGCTACTGATATTTTTGTAATTGGCCTGCTAGTTTTTGCTTTTATTGTTTTAATCTTTTTATCTAGGTATGCAAGAAAAACTTTTGCACCCACTGCTAAAAGCACAAAAGTGTCAAGGAAAAATTCTCGAAGTAAGAAATTTTTAAAGTAGAGCGGTAGCGCGTTAATTGATTGAAATTCTCTCACCCATAAGTAAAGGTTTGATGCAGTTAACTGGGGTATTAAGTATTGGACTCTTATTAACAGTAGGTTTTCTAGATACAGATATAAAAGGAGCAATTAGTAATTTAAATCTAGCTAGGAAAACAAAAATTACAATCTCAGCATGGTTAGCAGCAACACTTTTTTTCATTTTAATTCAAATTTCCTATTTACTTGAACAATCAATTCCAGCCTCCTTTGATTTAACAGTAATCCGCTCTTACTTAACTCAAACCTCAATTGGTAAGAGTTATTTGATCCAGATAATTTGTATTATTACTTTATTACTCATCCCGCTAAAAAGATTATCCGCTTCCTATATCGCTCTTGCCGTTGCATTATTTGGAAGCGTTGCCCCACTTTTCCAAAGTCATGGCAGCTCATCTGGTCATCATGGCCTTGCAATCGGTGCGTTAGTAATACATGTAATTGCATTAAGTTTTTGGGTTGGTGGTTTATTTGGTTTAACTCAACTTGGTAAGGAGCAGAAATTAATTGCTCTTCCTAGATTTAGTGAGATTGCATTATGGAGTGCAATAACAGTTGCTGCTACTGGGGTAGCCACAGCTTGGACACGCTTAGATTCTATTTCATCCTGGCAGAGCAAGTATGGGGCAATCACCATACTTAAGATCTTTTTGACAATTACTTTAATTGGTTGCGGTGGCCTACACCGCAGATGGATTATCAAATCAGATTTCCCCTCAATATTTAGATTAATAACTGCTGAGGTAGTAATTATGTTTATAACAGTATTTGTAGGGAGTTGGTTATCTACTGTTACGCCTCCGGCCAAGGAGATAACCTCATCTACTGCACTTCTAATTACTGGAATTCCAATGCCAGATGCTCCAACATTTTCTAATGTTTTATTTGCTTATGATGCAGATGGCTTAATGCTTGGTCTATTAATACTTGCAGTCGCACTTTATATTAAAGGCGTAGTCATTCTTAGAAAACGTGGAGATTCCTGGCCAGTTGGTAGAACAGTTTCATTTGCAGCTGGAATTGCTCTGGTTGATTTTGCAACTAGTGGTGGCTTAGGACTCTATTCACACTTTGCTTTTGCAAATCATATGCTGGCTCATATGGCGCTGGGAATGGTTGCCCCAATTGGAATTGTTTTAGGCGCACCAATTACTTTAGCCCTTCGCACCTTACCCAAAGGCAGAAATAAAGATGAGCGGGGTGTGCGAGGATCATTTATTGCATTACTACATTCAAAAGTAGCAGTTTTTTATGCAAACCCAATAGTTGCCCTTGCGATATTTGATGGCTCATTATTTACTCTTTATTTCACCCCATTATTTGGAAATCTTATGCAAGGCCATAGCGGTCACTTTTTTATGTCAACTCACTTCCTGCTTACCGGTATCTTATTTTTCCAAGTAATAATTGGGATAGATCCACTACCACGTAAGGTGCCGCACTTAGTTAAGATAATAATAATTTTTGCTGCTATGAGTATTCATGCATTTTTCTCAATTGCAATTATGTCTGCTACTACTTTGATTGATAATGGTTACTTTGTATTACTAGAGCGGCCATGGGCAACAGATTTATTAGCTGATCAAAAACTAGGCGGAGCTATTGGTTGGGCATTAGGTGAGATTCCAATCCTGCTTGCACTTATTGCAACTTTCCTGCAATGGTTGCGCGAAGATAAGAAAGAAGTCGGCCGAATTGACCGGGCCGCTGATCGCGCCGCTGCAATGGGTGAGGATGATGATCTTGCGCGATATAACCGTTACTTAGCTCAGTTAAACAAAGGTGATAACTCTGAATAGAATTACCCCATGTCAATGAGTTCAGATATGCCAGCATTATTTGGGGCAGAGTATCAAGCGTTGCGGGAAAGTGTCTCCGCTCTTGCTACAAAAAAGATTTCACCATTTGCCCGTGATGTTGATGAGAACTCACGTTATCCGCAGGAGGCTGCAGATGCACTTCAAGCAGCTGGCTTAGCCGCTGCACATGTGCCAGTTGAGTTTGGTGGGCAAGGTGCAGATGCACTTGCTACTGTAATTATTATTGAAGAGGTAGCAAGAGTATGTGGTGCTTCATCATTAATTCCAGCAGTTAACAAATTAGGTTCTGTGCCATTAATAATTGCTGGCAATGCGCAGCAAAAGAAGAAGTATTTAACCCAGTTAGCAGCTGGTAAAGGTTTTTCATACTGCTTATCTGAATCTGAAGCCGGCTCTGATGCTGCAGCAATGAAAACTAAAGCGGTAAAAGATGGGAATGATTGGATTTTATCTGGCAGTAAGAAATGGATTTCAAATGCTGGTATTTCAGAGTTTTATACGGTGCTAGCAACAACTGATCCAAGTCAGGGTGCTAAAGGCATCTCAGCTTTTATTGTAGAAAAGTCTGATGCAGGCGTTTCGTTTGGTGCACATGAGAAGAAGATGGGCTTTCGTGGCTCACCAACTCGTGAGGTCTACTTCGACAATGTAAAGATTAATGATGACCGCAGATTAGGCGAGATTGGAACTGGCTTTTCACTTGCAATGCAAACTCTAGATCACACTCGAATCACAATTGCCGCCCAAGCACTCGGTATCGCGCAAGGTGCATTTGATGTTGCCAAGAAGTATTCACATGAGCGCCAACAATTTGGTAAACCAATCTTTGATTTTCAAGCTGTGCAATTTATGTTGGCAGATATGGCAATGCAAATTGAAGCAGCACGGCAATTAACCTATGCCGCAGCGGTTAAAAGTGAACGAGGTGAGAGTGATTTAACTTTCTTCTCTGCCGCAAGTAAATGTTTCGCTACCGATGTTGCAATGAAAGTGACTACTGATGCAGTACAGGTACTTGGTGGCTATGGATATGTAAGTGATTATCCAGTTGAGCGGATGATGCGTGATGCTAAGTTAACTCAAATTTATGAAGGTACTAATCAGATTCAAAGGGTAGTAATGGCGCGAAATCTTGAAACTTTAACTAATTAAAATCTAACAACAATCACAGGTGTAGCAGCAGCACTTACTTTCTGATCATGTGGCTCTACTGGCAGTATCTCACTAGTTAATTCACCGTAATGTAGTAAGGCAATCTTCCAAGCATTACTTTTCGCCAAAGCTCGATCATATGAGCCACCACCTTGACCTAATCGATTACCAGTGCGGTCGATGTGAAGGGATGGCACAATAATTACCTCAAGATTTGGCTCAGCTATAGCTTCACCAATTGGCTCAAATGCTTTGCCTGATTTTTTTAACTTTTCTTGTGATCCATCCCACGCAACCCATTCAAGATCATTATCTTTTAATACTCTTGGTAAAAAGAGATTTTTACCAGAATTGATTAATGTTTTGTTTAAATCAGATGTCTCAGGTTCAAACTCATAAGAGATATAGGAGCCAATGTTGTTTGCCGCATTAAATTCACCAGATGAAAGAATATGTAGCCAACTTTCTTTTGCAAACCGATCCTGGCGCTCCTTTCGATACTGCTTGCGCAGATCTGATTTATTATTGGTATTTCTCATACCCCCTACCTTAATTTAAGGCGATAGCAAAGTAGGGTTTAGGTATGGATCAACTCACCTCAGTTGGGCAATTACGAGAAGAGCTACTAGAGCTTGCCCAACCACTAGCCGCGCTTGATCTTCCCTTGCTTGACGCTCACGGAGCAACTTTGGCAAATGACTTACTGGTTAACGAAAAAGCATTATTAAAAAGTGGTGATCGAATTGGCTCAACTCAAATTGCACTTGCTGCCTCCCTTGGTTTAGATCGCCTGCCATGTCGACCACATCCAAGAGTTGTAATTATTAGCGCCGGTGATGACTTAGTTGAACCGGGAAGCAAGTTAGCAAGTGAAGAAGATGAGTTTGAAAGCAACTCCTGGTTTTTAACTACCTTTATGCGTGAAGCCGGTGCACATACTTTTAGGGTCCATACAATCCCAGAGACCCATGAGCAGTTAAAGATTGTTATTGAGGATCAGTTAGTTAGATCAGATTTTGTAGTAATAAGCGGAGAATCTGGCGATGAGTCCTTTGATTTAATTACATCTGTGCTCTCAAAGTTAGGAAAGATAAAAATAGTAACCCCAAACCTTACTGAGAGCGGTAAACATAATTACGGGCTAATTGGTCCAGATAAAACACCAGTTGTCACTTTACCGGGGGATCCAATTGGAAATTACTTATCAGCTGAAATTTTTATTCGGCCAATGATCTTAAAAATGCTGGCAAAGAGTGAGATTAACCGAACAGTAAAAAAAGCAAAGCTAAGTAAAGCGGTGAAATCAGTTGCTGGTAAAGCAAGTTACCTGCGAGCCACTTTCAACTCAAACGGCTCAGTAAGTGCACTTTCAGATCAAGAATCACTCTCCACGCTCTCTGAGGCTAATTGTTTGATTGCTTTAAATGAAAAAGATGAAACACTTAGTGCAGGTGATCTTGTAGAAATAGTAATGATAAATGAGGGCTAATCTTGAAAAAATTAATTGATCATGAGTTAATTTTAAAACCAATTAGATTTAGAGATAAAGCACAATGGGATGGCGTTCGAGCAGTTAATCGAGATTGGTTATCGCCATGGGAGGCAACTCGACCAAATATTGATCACAAATCACCACTTCCTTCTTATTATGGAATGGTAATGCAATTAAATCGTGAGATCAGAGCAGTTCGCTCTATTTCACTTGGCATTTGGCTTAAGGAAAATAACTCACAAGTTTTAATCGGTCAAATTACCTTAGGTGGAATAATTTTTGGCGCGATGCGTGGTGCTCATATTGGGTATTGGATTGACCAACGTTATGCAAACCGTGGTTACACCACCCGAGCAGTTGTGCGCCTGACTAAGTTTGGTTTTGAAGAGCTTCGGCTGCACCGGATTGAAATTAATCTGCGGCCAGAGAATGAGGCATCAAAGCAGGTTGCAATAAAGGCTGGTTATTTATTAGAGGGAGAGCGTAATAATTACCTACATATTGCCGGAGATTGGCGTAATCACATTACTTTTGTTAAAGAAAATCCAGTTATAAAGTAAAAGAAAAAATCGGACATACCTGCTCAATTCCCCTTAAAAGTATCGCCTAACATTTATCGTTATCCTTTATGGCATCCGGTTTTATCTATTTGATCATCATGGGCATGTGGGTTGCTTACTTTTTGCCCCAGTGGATCAGTAAACATGAAGATACATCTGGTAAAGAGATTGAACGATACAAAAACGCGATGCAGGTTGTTGCTGAGAATAATGGCAGTGTTAAAACTGAGATCTCAGGTGAAGAGAAAAATAAAGTTTTCTTTCAACGTCGATTAATTTTTGGCTCCTTGTTAACACTTAATTCTTTATCTGTATTTTGTGCGGTTGTTGGTTTCTTAGCTTGGGTGACAACGTTGGTGCCGGTAACAGCTTTAGTTATTTATTTTGTAAGTATTAGAAAACAAGTAGTTGCCTCACAATTAAAGAGCCGAAGACTTAAAGCGATTGAGAAAATAACAAATAGTAAAATTCCAGCCCCGGTTATTCCAGAGCGAGTTAAGGAGAAAAAATCTAATGAGCATTGGATTCCTTTTTCTGAACGACCTGAGATTATTGGTGTAGTAGTTGTTCCCAAAGATCGCAAGGGATGGCAGCCAAACCAATTACCAAAGCCGGTTTACACCACAGCTGCTAAAGCAATTCCTAGTAAGCGAATTATTGATTTAACTACACCAGGTGAGTGGAGTGCGCAGCAGAAGCTAATTAAGGAGCTCTCTGGCCGTGATGATGATTTGTTTGATCAGACAACATTAATTGATCCTATTGAGAGTGATAAAGCGGTAAACCAGTAACTTAAATCCAACTAGTAAGCCACATTCGATCAAGCCAATCACTATAAGGAATTTCAATTCCTAGTAGTACTGGTAGGAAAAATAAGAAATTAATTGCAATTAATAGCAAAAATATAGATATCTGCTTTTTATAATCACCTATAGAAAGCAGCAGGTTAAAGCAGTAAATTAAGGCCAGAATCAGAAATGGCAGAATGCTAATTGCATAGAAGTAAAACGTAGTTCTACTTTGCATAAAAAACCAAGGCAGGTATGTGCCGGCAAAGCCAGCGAGAATAAGGGCAGTAACTCTCTCTCTTTTAACTATAAAAAACCCAGCTGCAATTGCAACAGCAAAAATGGCGCTCCACCAAAGAAGTGGGGTGCCGATTGCCAAGATCTCCTGTGCACAACTATCAACCCCACAATTACTTGGTGATTCATAAAAAAAGGATGTGGGCCGGCCTAGGATCAACCAACTCCATGGATTAGCGCTGTATGCATGCTTATCACTTAGATTTTGGTGAAAATTTAAGATCTCACCGTGGTAGTGCCAGAGTGAGCTAAATACATTAGAGGTTGAATTACGTGACCAACCAGTGCTGGTAAGTAGCCACCCACTCCAAGATAGTAAGTAAACAGCTAAGGGTAGAAATACAAATTGACCAACCCGTTTGATCCATTTCATCGGCTCAATCGCCCGAAGATTTAAGGTAAGGATTAGTAGAAATGGAATTAAGAAAACACCACTCCACTTTGTTGCAGATGCCAGGCCAATTGCTAGTCCACTTAACCAGAGTTGTTCTTTGATTAAAAAATAAAATGAGAGCAATATGAAAAACATTAAAAATATATCAAGTAGCGCGACTCTAGACATAACTAGATTCAAACCATCTAATGCCATTAAAGCGGCCGCAGTGTTACTTAAAAAATGAGAATTAAATAATTGCTGAACAATTAAATAAATAAGAAGAACTGAGGCGGTGCCAATTAAGGCAGCACTGATTCGCCAGCCAAACTCGTTATTGCCAAAGAGTTTTATACCAATTCCAATTAACCACTTACCAAAGGGTGGATGGACCACAAACTCAGCCCCACCTTGGCCAGTTAACTCAACACCATTACTTATTAATGAATTAGCATTTTTTGCATAGTAAAGCTCATCGAAGATATAACCCTTAGGAAGATTTAATCGCCAAAGCCTTAAGCTGAGTGCAAATCCAATAATTAAAGAGATTGGTGCAATTTGCAGCAGGCGGGGGCGGGTCATGGGATCAGCCTAAGCCAGATGAGAAAGCCAAGAGCAAAATTACCTGAGAGAATTATCAGATGTTAATTCTTGCACACCTGCCGATCGGTGATATTCGGGATGTATCTGCGCATCTAATCCAGGTGATTCAAAGTGCGCAGTATGTTGCAGCTGAGGATTCTCGCAAGTTTGCCAGGTTGTGCCAAGAGTTAGATATTAAGCACAATGCCAAAGTAATATCTTTTTTCGAAGGCAATGAGAGTGAGCGCATTGAAGAGTTAACCACAATTCTTAAATCACAAAAAGATATTTTGGTGGTAACTGATGCTGGTGCTCCAGGAATTTCAGATCCAGGTTACCGATTAATTAGAGCAGCTCTTGCTTCAAATATTCAAATTAAAGTATTACCTGGACCAAGTGCAATTACAACAGCGTTGTTACTTTCTGGGCTACCAACAGATCGATTTTGCTTTGAGGGTTTTCCACCAAGGACAAAAGGTGCCAGAGGTAAATGGTTTAACGAGATTGCGCAAGAGGAGCGCACTATTATTTTCTTTGAAGCTCCCCACCGGATTGTTGAATCATTGGTAGATGCCGCAGAATCTTTTGGCACAGATCGCAATGGTGCAATCTGCCGCGAGATGAGTAAACATTATGAAGAGGTAGTACGTGGGCCACTCTCTGAATTAATTATTTGGGCAAAATCTAAGGATATTTTGGGTGAAATAACTGTAGTAATTGAAGGCTTTGATCCAGGAAGCAGAGAGTTTGTTGCTGCTGATTTAATTAAATTAGTTCTAGCGCAAGAGGCAGCCGGTGAGAGTAGAAAAGAGGCAATCTCACTAGTTGCGAAGGAAAGTGGTATTTCAAAGCGAGTTGTATTTGATGCCATGGTTGCCTATAAAAGTGGCGATAAGATCTGACCATGGCTGAGAAATCATTTTATTTAACAACGCCGATTTACTATGTAAATGACGCACCACATATTGGTCATGCCTATACAACGGTGGCAGGTGATGTATTAACTCGGTGGCACCGTCAGCGTGGTGAATCTGTTTGGTACTTAACTGGAACTGATGAGCATGGCCAGAAGGTATTAAACACTGCCCAAAGTAATAAGGCTGCACCCCAAGATTGGTGTGACAACTTAGTTGAGTCAGCATGGAAGCCAGTCTGGAAAGATTTAAATATTGCTAATGATGATTTTATTCGCACCACAGAGCCGCGTCACACCGAGCGAGTACAGCGATTTTTGCAAAGCCTTAAAGATGCTGGCCATATCTATGCCGGTAAATTTGAAGGGCCATATTGCATAGGATGCGAAGAGTTTAAACTTCCAGGTGATTTAGATGAGGGCAAGTGCAAGATTCACTCAAAGCCGGTTGAAATGCTTAGTGAAGATAACTGGTTTTTTAAGTTATCAGCATTTAGACAACCATTACTTGATTACTACAAAGCAAACCCTGGCGCATGTGAACCAGCAAGTGCTCGCAATGAGGTAGTTTCATTTTTAGAGGGTGAGGTAAGAGATCTCTCTATCTCTCGCTCCACATTTGATTGGGGAATTCCAGTTCCTTGGGACACCAAGCAGGTAATTTATGTTTGGTTTGATGCATTGTTAAATTATGCAACCGCAGTTGGCTTAGGGGATGAGCCCTCATCTGCAGGCGGTAAGAAGTTTGCTAACACCTGGCCAGCTGATGTGCATTTGGTAGGTAAGGATATTTTGCGCTTTCACGCAATTATTTGGCCGGCAATGTTAATGGCAGCTGGATTACCAACTCCTAAAAAAGTATTTGCTCATGGTTGGCTATTAGTAGGTGGTGAAAAGATGTCAAAGAGTAAGTTAACTGGAATAAAGCCAAGTGATATTACAAAAGATTTTGGTGTGGATGCTTTTCGCTACTACTTTTTGCGGGCAATTCCCTTTGGGACTGATGGATCATTTTCTTGGGAGGATATGGCAGCTCGCTATACCAGTGAGTTAGCAAATGATTTTGGTAACTTAGCCTCTCGGTTAATTGCGATGATTGAAAAGTATTGCGATAACAAAATACCAGCGGTAGCAAAGGATAATGATTTAGCTACCATGCTCACAAAAACTGTTAAGAGCGCAGATGATGCAATTTGTGCCCTTGATTTCCAGGGCGGTATTAATTCAATTATGGATTTTTGTAAGCGAGTAAATGGTTATGTAACTGAGCAACAGCCGTGGGTGGTTGCTAAAGATGATTCACTTAAACCAAAGCTTGATGCAATTTTATATAACACTGCAGAGTCACTGCGCGCCTTAGCAGTTTTACTTCATCCAGTAATGCCTGAGGTAACTGAGAAACTTTGGCAAAGCCTTGGCGCACAATCTTCATTAGGAGATATTGGTAAGCAACAAATTAGTAAGGTAGCAGATTGGGGCCAACTTCCAGCTGGAAGTATTGTTACAAAGACAGATGTGCTCTTTCCTAGATTAGAAGAGGCTAAGTAATTTATGGCAGATCGTCACAACCGCGATCTTGATCGAAAGCCGGCCGTGTTGCCAGCACCACTTAATAGTAAGACTGTTGATTCACATGCACATCTTGAGTTAATTCATAATAGCGAGCCAGATTCACCATTAATTAAGCAGATATTAGATGAGGCAGCATCGGTAGGTGTTGATCGAGTTGTACAGGTTGGCTATTCAGCAGAGCAATCTGCTTGGTCAGTTAAGTGCGCGCAATCTTTCCCGGGCAGAGTATTAGCAGCGGTAGCACTCCACCCAAATGAGGCACCAGTAGTTGAGGACATAGAAAAAGATTTAAAAATAATTGAGGATTTAGCATCACATCCAAGAGTGAGAGCAATTGGTGAGAGTGGACTTGATTTTTTTCGCACCCCACCTGAATTGCAAGATAAGCAAAGGTACTCATTTCGCCGTCATATAAAGATGGCAAAGGATTTCAAAAAAGCATTAGTAATACATGATCGCGACTCCCACCGAGCAGTACTTGATTTATTAATTGCAGAGGGTGCTCCGGAAAAAACTATCTTTCACTGCTACTCCGGAGATGCTGTAATGGCAAAGGAGTGCATCGCAAATAATTACATCCTCTCCTTTGCTGGCACAGTCACCTTTAAAAATGCAGTTAATCTGCGGGAGGCAGTAGTGTTAGTACCAATTGAGCAATTGTTAGTTGAAACAGATTCACCATTTTTATCTCCAATGCCAAATCGGGGCGCACTTAATACCCCAGCTCAGATTCCAAATACCTTGCGGGTGATTGCCGATCTGCGGGGTGAGTCAGTTGATTACCTAGCACAAGCGATATCAGAGAATGCCGAACGTATCTTTGGTACTTTCTAATGAGTAATCTACTGGGAGCTGCTGAGATTAGATCACTTGCAGCCACTCTTGATTTAAAGCCAACTAAAAAGCTAGGTCAAAATTTTGTAGTTGATGCCAACACTTGTCGAAAAATTGTTAAGTTAGCAGAGATTGATAATAAAGATATTGCACTAGAAATTGGACCTGGATTAGGTTCACTTACCTTGGCATTACTTGAGGTTGCAAAGCAGGTTATGGCAGTTGAGATCGATGACCGACTAGCAAAACAATTACCAATTACTGCAGCAGCACATGGATTTTCTGATAATAAATTAATTGTTCTTAATCAAGATGCAATGGGATTAACAAAGTTACCAATTAATCCAACTGTTTTAGTTGCAAATTTGCCATATAACATCTCAGTACCAGTACTACTAACTCTCCTTGAGCACTTTCCATCAATTACTCGTGGAGTAGTGATGGTGCAAAGTGAGGTAGCTCAACGATTAGCGGCTGCGCCAAATAATAAGCAGTATGGCAGTCCAACTGTTAAAGCTAATTGGTGGACATCATTAAATTTATCTGGCTCAGTTGCCAGATCAGTTTTTTGGCCAGTTCCTAATGTTGATTCGGCACTGGTTAGATTTGATCGCCACACCCCGCTTGGGAATGAGAGTGAGCGCCTTGCCACCTTTGCAATTATTGATCACGCCTTTGCTAAGCGGCGAAAAATGATGCGTAGTGCAATAACACAAATCTTAGGCAGTGATACCCAGGAGTACTTAATTGCTGCTGGTATTGACCCAACTATTCGTGGTGAGGCGCTATCAGTTGATCAGTTTTTTCAGATCGGCAAGCAATTAATTAAGCACAATTCCAGCAAGTAAGTTATTTAACCAATACGCTCAAGCCCATGAGATCTAGGGGTGTAGTTGCCAGAGTGCCAGCTAAGGTAAATCTGCAATTATCAGTTGGCCCATTAGGCGCTGATGGCTATCACGAGGTAACTAGTGTATTTCAAGCAATTTCATTATTTGATGATGTAACAGTTGCAACAGCACTACCTGGCACCGGTATCACAATATCTATTACTGGCGATACTGCACATGGCGTACCAACAGATAGCAGTAACTTGGCGATTAAGGCTGCGCAGTTAATGGCTAAAACTTATGATCTACCACCAGATCTAATTATTAAATTAAAAAAAGAGATTCCAGTAGCAGGTGGTATGGCAGGTGGTAGTGCTGATGCGGCTGGAGTAATAGTTGGCTTAGATTCCCTATTTGAATTAGGTATATCTAGAGATGAAATGGAGTCAGTCGGCAGCAAAATTGGTAGCGATGTGCCATTTTCTATCTGTGGTGGAGTAGCAATTGGTACTGGTCGAGGTGATCAAATAACACCCGCCCTTGCAAAGGGAAGTTATAACTGGGTACTTGCCCTATCTGGTCAAGGATTATCCACGCCATCGGTTTATCAAGAGTGTGATCGCCTGCGCGAAGGTTTATCAATTGCCACCCCACAAGTTAGTGAGCCACTAATGCAAGCATTACGTGCTGGGGATGCAAAAGCTTTAGGAAAAGCGTTAAGTAATGAGTTGCAATCTGCTGCATCTTCATTACGGCCAGCACTTCGCTTAGTTTTAGATGTTGGAGTTGATTACGGTGCACTTGGTGGAATTGTCTCTGGCTCAGGTCCAACTGTTGCTTTCTTGGTTACAGATGATGAGCATGCAATGGATTTAACCGTTGCATTAAGCAGTAGCGGGGTTGTTTCCTCAGTTGTAAGAGCAACTGGACCTGCTGCGGGCGCACGAATAATTGAAAGTTTTTAATTTAACCAGTTATAAGGGATAATTCAGGTTCCGCCATTGTGTAGTGGCTAGCACATGAGCCTTTGAAGCTCAGGGTCCAGGATCGATACCTGGTGGCGGAGCCACCAAGTAAAGGGGGTAACAGATGAGCAAGATAGAGCTTGTCGTTGTCCTTGCGGCCGGTGAAGGCACCCGAATGAAATCAAAGAGTGCAAAGGTGCTGCATGAGATTGCTGGTCGAACAATTATTGAAAATTTATTAGCAGCGGTCAAACCGCTTGAGGCAAAAAACTTAACAGTTGTAGTTGGCTCTCATAAGGATGAGGTAATTGAGCATCTTGCAAAGATCGCGCCAAAAGCAAAAACTGTTTTTCAAGAAAAGCGTAATGGCACAGGTGGGGCTGCTCAACTTGCGCTCGCTAGCCATAAAGGTGATGGCACAGTATTAATTTTGGCAGGTGACACACCACTACTTACTACCCAAACCTTGCAGGAGTTTATTGAAGTTCATCAAACTCAAAAAAATAAGGCCTCGGTTTTAACCGCACTACTACCAGATCCAACTGGTTATGGTCGAATTATTCGTGGTGATGATGGTGTAATTCTAAAGATAGTAGAGGAAAAAGATGCAACCGAGTCTGAAAAAGATATTGATGAGATTAACACCGGAGTTTACTTATTTGAATCAAAGGTATTAAGTGCGGTAATTTCAAAGATCCAAAGTAATAACTCACAAAAAGAGCTTTATCTAACCGATGTAATCTCACTATTAAATGATCAAAAAGAATCTGTGCATGCAATTGTCTCAAATGATTACACTGAAACTCTGGGAATTAATGACCGCACCCAATTAGCGGAAGTAACAGCAATTATGCGAGATCGAATTAATAATCAACATATGTTGGCTGGGGTTTCAATTATTGATCCAACTACAACCTGGATTGATGCTGGAGTTAAGATTGAAGCAGATGTAGTTATTTATCCAAGCAGTGCAATAAGTGGTGAAACTGTTATTAAATCTGGCGCAATTATTGGCCCCCGAACCACCTTAGTTGATTGCGAGGTTGGATCCGGTGCTTCAGTAATTGAGAGCTTTGCTACTAAATCTGTGATTGGTGATGGCGCCAAGGTTGGGCCATACACATATCTGCGCAAGGGAACTGTGTTAGATAGTGATAGTAAGGCTGGGGCATTTGTGGAGATTAAAAACTCCACAGTTGGTAAGGGATCAAAGGTGGCTCACCTTTCCTATGTTGGGGATGCGCAAATTGGGCAAGAGAGCAATATTGGCGCAGCTACTGTTTTTGTTAATTATGATGGGGAGAAGAAGCATCAGACCAAGATCGGTGATCAGGTCCGGATTGGTAGTGACACCATGCTGGTTGCTCCAGTAACCATCGGCGATGGTGCCTATACCGCAGCTGGATCTGTGATTAATGAAGATGTCCCAGCAGGTGCGATTGGAATAGGACGGGCTCGCCAGGTAAATATCTTGGGCTGGGTACTTAAAAAACGAAAAGATAGTAAATCTGCAGCAGCGGCAAAAAAAGCTGGTGCTAAAGAGTAAGTAAATTCTAGTAGAGTTAAGGCAGATTCACCACAGCGAGGGGGAAGCTAAACTGAACGAAATCCGCTTAACCTCCGAAAAAAGTTTGCGTTTATTTACTGGTCGGGCCTACCCAGAGCTAGCAGATGAGGTTGCCGCCGAGCTTGGCATTCCAATTACCCCAACCTCTGCATATGACTTTGCCAACGGTGAGATATTTATTAGATTTGAAGAGAGTGTGCGCGGCAGCGATGCATTTGTATTACAAAGCCATAGCGCACCAATTAATAAACAAATAATGGAGCAGTTGATAATGGTGGATGCATTAAAACGAGCATCTGCAAAAAGAATTACGGTAGTCCTACCATTTTATGGTTATGCCAGACAGGATAAAAAACATCGAGGACGAGAGCCAATCTCAGCTAGATTAATGGCAGATCTTTTTAAAACTGCAGGTGCTGATCGCCTAATGTGTGTGGACCTTCACACCTCACAGATCCAAGGATTTTTTGATGGACCAGTTGATCATCTTTTTGCACTACCAATTTTAACAAATTATGTAGGCAGCAAAGTTGATCGCAAAAACCTAGTTATTGTCTCACCAGACTCAGGTCGGGTAAGAGTGGCAGAGCGGTGGAGTGAGTTACTGGGCGGCTGTTCAATTGCTTTCATTCACAAGACTCGTGATCCAAGAGTGCCTAATGAAGCAGCGGTTGGCAAAGTAGTTGGTGATGTTAAAGGAATGACCTGTGTAGTAATTGATGACATGATCGATACTGCTGGCACCATTACAAAAGCAGTAGATGCTTTAATTGAAGATGGTGCTAAGGATGTAATTATCGCTGCTACCCACGCTGTGCTTTCTGGGCCAGCAGTTGATAGATTAAAGAAATCTAGAGTCTCTGAGGTAGTAGTAACTAATACCTTACCGATTCCAGAGGAAAGCAAATTTGATAACTTAACCGTGCTCTCAATTGCTCCTCTTCTTGCTCGGGCTATTAAAGAGGTCTTTGAAGATGGCTCAGTTACAAGTCTTTTTGATGGGCATAGTTAATAACAGAGTTTAAAAATCAACTTGCGCCCGTAGCTCAACTGGATAGAGCATCTGACTTCGGATCAGAAGGTTCGGGGTTCGAATCCCTGCGGGCGCACCATCAATTTGTCCTTTTACCTACTAATTGGCTACTCTTACGCTTCGTTCCGCGAGGGATAAAACCGTTATCGAGGGAGAAGTAAAGTGGCTGAGATTTCAATTAAGGGCGCACGCCGAACTGAGTTTGGTAAAGGTGCATCTCGTAGAGCACGCCGTGATGGATTTATTCCGGCGGTAATTTATGGTCATGGTGAGAAGCCACAGCATGTTGCACTTCCTTCTCGTGAGTTAGGCATTGCACTTAAAACCTCAAACGTTTTGATTGATGTTGTATTAGATGATCACACAGAGTTAACACTTCCTAAATCTGTTAGCCGTGATCCATTAACAGGTCTACTAGAACATATTGATTTAGTAATTGTGCGCCGTGGTGAGAAAGTTATTGTTTCTGTTCCAGTTCACACTGAAGGTAAGTATGACCAAGATGGTATTTTGGAACACACAAATAACTCAGTTGAGGTTGAGGCAGATGTAACCAGCATTCCGTCATTCTTGATGTTAAGCATGGAAGGCATGATGGCTGGTGAATCTAAGAGCGCAGCTGATGTAGTTCTGCCAGCAGGAGTTAAATTAATAAGTGATCCAAAGATGACTGTTGTTCATCTATCTGTTCGCGCTGCTGAGGAAGAGGTTGTAGTTGTTGCAGCTCCTGCTGAAGGTGATGCCGCAGCCGCCGCTCCTGCTGAAGGTGATGCCGCAGCCGCAGCTCCTGCAGCCGATGCTGAGAAGAAGGATGATAAGAAGGACAAAAAGAAGTAAGTAGAGGCTAGCCTTAACTTATGGCCGATCGTTGGTTAGTAATTGGACTGGGAAATCCAGGGGATGAGTATGAAAAAACTCGCCATAATGTCGGGCAAATTGTTTTAGATTATCTATCTGCTGGACAAAAATTTTCTGCCCACAAATCAAGAATGCAAATCTGTGAGGTTAAGTGCGGCAGTGATATTTTAGTTTTAGCTAAATCACGTGGTTTTATGAATGAATCAGGTGGCCCAGTTAAAGCACTCGCTGATTTTTATAAGGTTGAAACTCTTAAAATAATTGTCGTTCATGATGAATTAGATCTGCCCTTTAATACATTACGGATTAAGCAAGGCGGCGGTGATAATGGACATAATGGTCTTAAGTCACTCACCTCATCTTTTTCTACTGCAGAATATTATCGAATTCGAATGGGAATAGGTCGGCCAATCGGTGAGCAAGATCCAGCAGATTTTGTTTTAAAACAATTTGCTAAGGATGAAAAAAAAGAATTACCGCAGTTTATGCAACGCGGAGCTGATGCGGTTGAATCACTAGTATTAAATGGTCTAGATAAAGCTCAGAGTAGTTTTAACGATTAAATCAACCAGTATTACGAAGACCAGCTGCCACACCATTAATAGTTAAAAGCAGAGCACGGGTAAGCAATGGGTCAATATCTTTTTGATTACGGACCCGCTTAAGCAGAGAAATTTGCAGCAGTTGTAAAGGCGCAAGGTAGGTATCACGCACTTGTAGCGTTCTAGCCAAAATGGGCTGATTTCCTAAAACTTCAGATTTATTTGTTATTAATAGTAACTCTTTAACGGTTAACTCAAACTCATCTTTTATTTGATCAAATATTTTATGAAGTGATGGATCAACCAATGTTGTTACATAACGCTGAGCGATAGCTAAATCAGTTTTCGCTAAGGTCATCTCAACATTACTTATAAAGGTGCGGAAGAAGTGCCAATCTTTAAGTAGGGTTTTAAGTAGATCGGTCTTACCTGCCTCACGGGCTGCCTTAAGTCCGGAGCCAACTCCATACCAACCCGGCACAATCTGGCGAGATTGTGTCCAGCCAAATACCCAGGGAATTGCTCGCAACGATTCTAAACCGGCGGATGCATCTGGCCGCTTTGATGGCCGTGAGCCTAAAAACAGGTTTCCAAGCTGTTCAACAGGTGTTGCAGCATAAAAGTATGCGGGTAGATCTGGTTGATCAACTAATTTTCGGTAAGCAGAAAATGCATGCTCACTTATTAAATCCATGCACTCATTCCAACTATTTAGATCATCAATTGGTTGTCTTGGCTTTCGATTTAGCACTGTTGCCTCAAGGGCAGCTGCAAGTGTTAACTCTAAATTCTCTTTTGCTAGCGCTGGAAGAGCATACTTATCGGAGATAACCTCACCTTGTTCAGTCATCTTTATATGACCATCAATTGATCCCCAAGGTAGTGCAATTAATGCATCATATGTTGGTCCACCACCGCGGCCAACAGAACCGCCTCGACCATGAAATAGCCGTAACTTCACACCGTGTTTAATTGCCACATCGCGCAACTTGCGTTGTGCTTTATGAATCTCCCACTGACTAGTTGTAATTCCAGCATCCTTGTTTGAATCAGAGTAACCAAGCATTACCTCTTGGAGGTCACCGCGTAATTTAACAATTTTTCTATAGCTAGGGTTACTTAGTAGCTCATCTAATATTTTATCGGCTGCTCGTAATTCAGCAACAGTTTCAAGAAGTGGCACAAAGCCAATCTTTGCAAATGGCTTTTTATCAGTTAATGAAACTAAGCCAGTTAATTTACCAATCAAAACTGCAGCCATCACATCATTTGCCGATTTAGTCATAGAGATGATGTAGCTCTCAATTACCTCAGCACCATATTGAGTTATTAACTCATCAATTGCCATAAATGTATTTAGGCACTTACTTGCTGCCTCATCGAGGCCTTTCATATCTGCTACTTTTTCCGCTAACAACTCTTTATTTATTACCTCACTACTTGAGCTGCCAAATAATTGAGCCAGTAAGTGGTGGTGCGCATTAGAGTGTTCTCGAATATCCATCGTGGCATGGGTTATGCCAAAAGCTGAGATTGCTCTAGTAATTCGCTCAAGTAGGCCATTTGCAATCAGCTGGCCATTATGTGCCAGTAGTGATGAACGCATAATTTCAAAATCCGCTAACAACTCAGCAGTATCTAAGTAATCTCGGCCAACAACATGAGCTGTGCCATTTGCATGCCGGACTTGAGTGAGCGCTAACTTATGCCTAATTGCGGTAGCTTTTAATCGGTATGGCTCCTCAACATTAATTCGCCGGTACCTATCCTCAATCTCTGGCAACAATTGCAGATCTTTAGCCACAGATTTCTCTAACTCTGTTGAGACACCTGCTAACTTAGTTGAAACAGAGAGTTCTTGGCGCAGCACATCTAAATGCCTAAATACCGTGCGAGTAAAGTGTGCATTTTGTAAGCGGATGGTTGCCTTAGTTACATCAGCGGTTATGTGTGGATTACCATCACGATCACCACCAATCCAGGTGCCAAATGAAAGTGGCCTTGCAGTAAGTGATAGATCAACACCTAACCGCTTAACCTCATTTGCAAACTCCGCCAGCACCTCTGGCACAGTCTCAATTAGTAATTCATCAAGGTAGTAAATTGAATTAACCGCTTCATCTAGTGGCTCTGGCCTACCCAAGCGAAGCTCATCTGTTTGCCAAAGTAAATCGATGCTCTCGGCCAACCGTTGGGTTTGCACCTTACCTTCAGATGTTTCTAGTAACTGCGCGATTGTTGTCATCTTACTTAGCACCGACCGTCGTGCCGCTTCAGTTGGATGAGCGGTGAAAACTGGTCTGACTGAAAAGTTATCTAACCAACCCTGCAGATCTTTAGTATCAAAATCTTTATTGGTTTTTTGCGCCAATAAAATATTATCAACTGCTCGGCTTAGCCAAGAACCACCAGATTTATGCTCGGCTGCTAATACCTTAGAGCGATTTACCTGCTCTGCCACATTTGCTAAATTAAAAAAGTTACTAAATGCTCTAACTAATGAGATAGTTTGTTGATCAGTTAAATTATTTAAGATCTCATCTTGGCCACCAGCTCGGCCAGCAAGTCTTACCGACTCCACCAATGAAAGTAATTGCTCACCCTCTTGCCGCACCAGGGTTTGACCTAATAAATCTGCTAACCGTCGAACATCATTACGTAGATCTGTGTTCTCCGAGGCTGCACTCATGGCGTAATCATTACAGGTAATCAATTAAGCCGGCGCATCTTTATGGCTAATGCCGCCGCAACGAGGCGTTAGAATTGCCTTGTTAACCCCCCTTCATTTATGGAGCGGGGGTATGTGGCGTTTAATTGCAGAAAGGGGCGGTGATGATAAATCTTTTTTCTATTCTTACCCCACCTATTGAAAAGTACATACTGCAATCAGATGAGTTAGTAGCCCCAGCAGCCACCCATGCACTTCTGGCAGCGCATGCAAACTCGCCACTACTTCTGGTTACAACCTCAACTCGGTTAGCTGATCAACTATCTGCTGAGATCACCTCATTAATTGGCGAGGATCTAGTTACCAATTTTCCACCTTGGGAGACATTGCCCCATGAACGATTAAGTCCGAAAGGTGACACAGTAACGGCAAGATTTAAGGCGTTAAACCAGATAACTAATAACCAGATAAAAATTGTTGTTTGTTCAATTAGAGCACTCCTACAACCAATTATCGCTAATGATTTGAGCACATCGCAAATAAAAATTGCATCTGGAAAACAAATTGTGATGGCTGATTTAATTAATCAATTAAGCAAGTTTGGCTTTACCCGAGCAGATTTAGTTGAGCGACGGGGTGATTTTGCTATTCGAGGTGGCATATTAGATTTATTCCCAGCAGATCAAGAGCATCCAGTGCGAATAGATTTCTTTGGAGATGAGATCGATAATCTATCTTTTTTTGCAATTGCTGACCAACGCTCACTTAGTAAAATTACTCAGGAGCTAATTATCTATCCATGCCGTGAATTACTTCTTGATGATGATATTAAAAAACGAGCTGCCGATTTAGGTAAGCAGTTTCCACAACTTACTGAGCTAACGGAAAAGTTAACTCAAGGCATTACCTTTGAAGGAATGGAATCACTTGCGGCAGGCCTAGTTGATCAATTCAAAACAATTTTAGATTTTCTTCCAAAGAGTGCTCAAATTTGGTTTATTGATGAGCCAAGACTTAGATCAAGGGCTGCAGATCTAATTACAACTAACCAAGAATTTTTAGCAGCGTCATGGTCAAATTTAGCGTGGTCAGATGATAAAGATTTAGCACCACCCCTTGATCTAAGTAAGCAACTAGGCAAAGGAGGTTTTTATGAACTATCAGAGATTGAAGATTTAGCTAGCAAGCAAAAGGTTTCAATTCGCACTCTTAATCTTTACCCAAGCACACCAGATGATCTAATTATTGATTTTTTTGATGATCTAGAAAGCTATGGAAATAAGTATGAGAAAGCAATATCTGATATTCAACAATGGCGTAATGATGGGTTCCAAGTGCTCTTTACCGCAGCCGGAAGCGGCACCTTAAAGCGCTTTGCAGAGTTGTTAAATTCCTCAAATTTACCCAATCAAATAATTACCAAAGTTAGTACTCCAATAGATAGTAATTTAATCTACTTAATTAAAACCGATCTGCAACATGGATTTATTAGTAAGAAATATAAGTTTGCACTTATAACTGACAAAGATATATCTGGGCAGCGATCATCAGATAAAGATTTAGCTCGCATGCCATCTAGGCGCAAAAAAGCAATTGACCCATTGCAGCTTAAAACTGGTGATTATGTGGTTCACCAGCAACATGGGGTTGGTAAGTATCTGGAGTTAATTAATAGAAATCTTGGCGGAGTATCTAGAGAGTATCTAGTTATTGAGTATGCCTCATCAAAGCGTGGCCAACCAGCAGATCGATTATTTGTCCCAACCGATACGTTAGAGCAGGTTACAAAGTATGTAGGCGGTGAAGCACCAGCGCTGCACCGAATCGGTGGTGGTGATTGGCAGAACAGTAAACGTAAAGCACGGAAGGCGGTTAAGCAGATTGCTGCAGAGTTAATCCGACTCTATGCCGCACGAATGAGTGCTCCAGGTTTTGCATTCTCACCAGATACACCGTGGCAAAAAGAGTTAGAGGAGAGTTTTGCTTTTGTTGAAACTATTGATCAGCAGGCAACTATTGATGAGGTAAAACGGGATATGGAAAAACCAAATCCAATGGATCGAATAGTTTGCGGTGATGTGGGGTATGGAAAAACTGAGATAGCGGTACGGGCTGCTTTTAAAGCTGTGCAAGATAGTAAGCAGGTTGCAATTTTGGTTCCGACTACTTTACTTGTGCAACAACATTTCACTACCTTCTCAAATCGTTACGCTGGATTTCCAATACGGATAGCAGCATTATCTAGATTTAATACACCACGAGAAAGTAAAGAGGTGATAGCAGGTCTTAAATCTGGGGTGGTTGATGTGGTAATTGGAACCCACAGATTACTATCTAAAGATATTGAGTTTGCCAATCTTGGGTTATTAGTTGTTGATGAAGAGCAAAGATTTGGCGTAGAACATAAGGAAGAGTTAAAGAAGGCTAGAACGAATGTGGATGTGTTAGCAATGTCTGCCACACCAATTCCAAGAACATTGGAGATGGCAATTACTGGAATAAGAGAGATGTCTAATATAACTACACCCCCTGAGGAGCGACATCCAGTTTTAACTTATGTTGGTCCATATGATGAAAAGCAGGTAACTGCAGCAATTCATCGAGAGTTACTAAGAGATGGTCAAATCTTTTATATTCATAATCGAGTTGAAAGTATTGATGCAGTGGCGCAGCGAATCAAAAAGCTTGTACCGGAGATAAAAATTGGTATTGCGCATGGCCAAATGAATGAGCGGGTATTAGAGGAGGTAATTCTCGGTTTTTGGAATCAAGAGTTTGATTTGCTCTTGTGCACAACCATTATTGAAAGTGGAATTGATATTCCTAATGCAAATACCTTGATTGTTGATAGATCTGATTTATTTGGACTGTCTCAGCTTCACCAATTACGTGGCCGGGTTGGTAGAAGCAGGGAGCGAGCCTATGCATATTTTCTTTATCCAACCGAGCAACCAATCACTGAGTTAGCCCATGATCGGTTAACTACAATCGCAACCAACACAGATCTTGGTGCAGGTATGCAGGTTGCACTTAAGGATTTAGAGATTCGCGGTGCTGGTAACTTATTAGGGGGTGAGCAATCTGGTCATATTGCCGAGGTTGGCTTTGATCTTTATATGCGCATGGTTGCCGATGCAGTAGATGAATTTAAAAGTGGCTATTTTGCGGAGAAACCAAAAAATAATGAGTGCAAAGTTGAATTACCAATTAATGCTCACCTGCCAGTTGAATACATTGAATCAGAGAGATTGCGGCTAGATCTTTATCGACGTATGGCAGATGCACAAAATGATGATGCGTTAGCTGAGATTAATTCAGAGCTAATAGATCGGTTTGGTCAATTGCCAGAGCCAGCAAAGGAGTTGTTAGCAGTTGCATCACTTCGCTTATTTGCTAAGAGTTTGGGATTAACAGATATTGCAATTGCTGGGAAAAATCTACGCCTATCCCCAGTTGTGTTAGCAGAATCTGCACAACTGAAGTTGGCTAGGCTTTATCCTGGCTCTATCTATAAAAATGCCACTCAAATCCTGCTAGTTGCAAGACCCATTAGTGCCAATTGGATAGATACACCAGAAGTAGGGAATACTTCAACCCTTGAGTGGGTAGATAAAGTTCTACGCAATCTGATCAAACCAATCACTACCGATAAAACTAACTAGAGATAAGAGGAAGCAATTGTTTAAGAAATTAGCTGCTGGATTAACAGTTGTATTACTTCTTACTAGCTGTGGTGGGATGAGTTCTGGTGTAACAGTTGGTGGTAAAGAAATAAAAGCTACTATGATTCAAAAATCAGTTGATGAAATTCTATCCGCCCGTAAAGGTGTAGATACTTCACAAATGCAGTTAATTGAAGGAGCTGAACTACTTCGTAACCAGGCACAATTTTTAATTATTTCTAGCATACTAAACCAAATTGCACTTGATAAGAAGTTAACGATTACTGCAGCTGATGTGGCAGCACGTAGGGCAAATATTATTTCTCAAATTGGTGGCGAGAGTGAGTTGCCTAAGGCATTAGTTGGTGCAAGTTTGGCTAATTCAAATCTTGATGCATACTTAAGAATTCTTATTATTTCAGAGCGTGTAACTGCAGATGTTATTAAATCTGGTGTGCCAGAGGACCAATCCTCTGCTGTTTTGACAAAATTAGTAACCGATACCGCTTCCAAACTTAGCGTTAAGGTAAATGCTAAGTATGGAAAATGGAATCCGGAAAGTGCCACAATAGAAAGTAGTGATGCAACTGGCGGCGCAGTAACCCCACTTCCATAAGTAAGTAGCAAATTAATATGAGTTCTGAATTAACTCGCCTTCGCGAGGTAATGGACAAACTTCGCTCACCAGGTGGCTGCCCCTGGGATAGCGAACAAGATCACACCTCACTTCTTAAGTTTTTGCTTGAAGAGTCATATGAGTTTATTGAAGCGGTGGAAGATAAAGATCAAACCGCCATGCAAGAAGAGCTTGGTGATTTACTACTACAAGTTTATTTTCACTCTCGGATTGCTGAAGAAAATACCGATCAGCCATTTAATATTGAGGATGTAGCAAGGACAGTGGCTGATAAATTAGTTAGACGTCATCCCCATGTTTTTGGTGATAGTAAGGTTGAAAATAGCGCAGAAGTTCTTGCGAATTGGGAGGTGCAAAAAGCGGCAGAGAAGGGGCGAACCTCTGCTATTGATGGCATACCACTTGCTCAACCAGCATTATCACTTGTTACAAAATTGCTTTATCGAGCAGAGAAGTTTAATTATCAACTACCAATTGCAATGCCACATAAGATGGCAGATGAAATTAATCAAGATCAATTTGGCCAATTACTGCTTGGACTTATTTCACAAGCGGTCAATAAAGGCTTAGATCCAGAGGCAGCCCTTCGAGGGGCGGTAAAATCACTAATTACGCAGATTCAAGCACAGGAGACAAGGTAGAATTAACTCATTCATCAGAGTTTAATTAATAGTTAGCAGGAGATATTTGTGGCAAAGATTAAAGTAGTTCACGCCAGAGAGATTTTAGACTCACGAGGAAATCCAACTGTTGAGGTTGAAGTTACCTTAGATGATGGCACAATCGCGCGCGCTGCAGTGCCAAGTGGTGCCTCTACTGGTGCATTTGAAGCAGCAGAACTTAGAGATGGTGGCAAGCGCTATTTAGGTAAAGGCGTTGAGGGCGCAGTCAAAAATGTTAATCAGAAAATAGCGCCTATGCTAATTGGCGTTGATGCAAAAGAGCAGCGTCAAATTGATGAAAAAATGATTGCATTAGATGGCACAAAAAATAAATCAAACCTTGGCGCAAATACAATTTTAGGTGTTTCACTTGCAAATGCTAGAGCTGCAGCAGCAAGTGCTGAGATATTTTTCTTTAGATATATCGGTGGCTCTACCGCAAAGACCTTGCCAGTGCCAATGATGAATATATTAAATGGCGGAGCTCATGCTGATACTAATGTTGATATTCAAGAGTTTATGGTTGCACCAATTGGAGCAGAGAGCTTTAAGGAATCCTTACGGTGGGGTGCTGAGATTTATCACAGCTTAAAGTCAGTACTTAAGAAAAAAGGCTTAGCAACAAGTGTTGGTGATGAGGGTGGTTTTGCCCCTAATCTTGCAAGTAATCGGGCAGCACTTGATTTAATACTCGAAGCAGTTGAACTTGCCGGTTTTAAAGCAGGTAAAGATATTGGCCTTGCCATGGATGTGGCGGCAACTGAGTTCTTTGATAATGGCACATATAAGTTTGAAGGTAAGCAACTAACCTCAGATCAAATGATTAGTTACTACGCTGAATTAGTGGCGGCATATCCATTGGTTTCAATTGAAGATCCGCTAGATGAGGATGATTGGGCTGGCTGGGCAAAATTAACATCACAACTTGGCGAGAAGATTCAGATTGTTGGCGATGATCTATTTGTGACAAATCCAGAGCGAATTTTGCGAGGCATTGAAAGTAAGACCGCTAATGCGCTATTAGTTAAGTTGAATCAAATTGGCACATTAACTGAAACTACTGATGCGGTTAATTTAGCCCATAAAAATGGCTATCGCACAATGATGAGCCATCGATCTGGCGAAACTGAAGACACCATAATTGCTGATTTAGCAGTTGCATTTAACTGCGGTCAAATTAAAACTGGTGCACCAGCAAGATCTGAACGAGTCGCTAAATACAATCAACTATTAAGAATTGAAGAGGAGTTAGGTAGCTCTGCAGTTTTTGCAGCTCGTGCTGCTTTTCCTCGCTTTATAAGTAAATAAAATGAGCCGCCGGAGATTTTTCGCAGCAGGTGTAATTTCTGCTTCTCGTAAATCTATTAAATCTGGTCTTAAACAACGCGGACTATCTAACCGGGCATTAATTATTGGTATTACATTATTTGCCCTTGCGGTAACACTTGCACCACCAATCCAACATTACTTTACTCAAAAGGCGCAGATAAACTCACTGCACACTCAATTAGCAGATAATAAAGCGATGCTAGTTAAGGCAGCTAATGAGTTAGCGCAATGGGATGACCCAGAGTATGTAGCAAGCCAAGCTAGAGCTAGATTACATTTTGTTTTTCCTGGAGAGCGTCAATACATAGTGGTTGGAAATGAGGCGATAACAAATACCGATGAACAAACTAAGGTTTCCGAGCAACTTCCAGTCGGACTTCCTTGGTATGCCAGATTAGTTTCATCAATTACAAGTACAAATGTAAATCGCTAAGATGGTTAAGCCACAGAGTGAATTTATAAGAGAGCGGCCAACCGAGAAAGATTTAGAAACTGTTGCTGCTCAATTAGGTAGAACACCACGAGATGTCTCTGCAGTTGCCCATCGCTGTCCATGTGGTGCACCAGATGTAGTAGAGACACCACCTCGATTAGCTGATGGCACACCATTTCCTACCTTTTACTACGCCACCTGCCCCAGGTTAACAGGAGCGGTATCAACCTTAGAAAGCTCTGGCTTAATGGGGCAGATGAATGAACGATTACAAAATGATGCTGAGCTTTCTGGTAGATATAAATCAGCACACTTAGATTATGAGGCTGCTAGATCTGCATTAGCAAAACAAGAAAAAATAGATGTACCAGAGCTTGCTGGTGTTACTGCAGGAGGCATGCCTGATCGAGTTAAATGTTTGCACTCACTTATCGCCCACTCACTAGCTGCTGGAATTGATGTAAACCCGCTAGGAGATGAGGCGCTAATTGCACTAGATGATTGGTGGCTTACTAAGCCATGTTCTGTGCTTAGTAATTTAATTGATGAGGAGGGAAAGTGAGTCGGGTAGCAGCAATTGATTGCGGCACAAACTCAATCAGGCTATTAATCGCCGATATTACAAATAAAAATTTTCATGAAGTAATGCGCACAATGGAGATAGTCCGACTTGGCCAAGGTGTTGATCAAAACAAAGCATTTCACCCAGATGCAATTGCCCGGACCCTTGCTGCGGTAAGTAAGTTTAGAGATCAGATTGCAAGTTATGGAGTTGAAAAAATTAGATTTTGTGCCACCTCAGCTACAAGAGATGCTGCAAATCGGAATCTATTTATTGATGGGGTACGAGATATTTTAGGAGTTGAGGTTGAGGTAATTCCAGGAGAAGAGGAGGCCGCTCTTTCTTTTATGGGTGCAACAACGGAGTTAAATCAAAGTGATGGCCCATTTTTAGTAGTTGATATTGGTGGTGGCTCTACCGAGTTTGTTTATGGTGATAACAAAGTTATCTCTGCCAAGAGTGTAAATATTGGATGTGTTCGGATGAGTGAGCGGCATTTAAATACTCAACCTCCTTCGATGTCACAGATTGCGCAAGCAATTGTTGATATTGATATTGAAATTGCCCAAGTTGCTTCGGTTGTGCCAATTACAAATGCAAAGTGCTTAGTGGCAGTAGCTGGCACGGCAACAACAGTTGCTGCTGCAGCACTTAATTTGCCAGAGTATGACCGGCACCTGATTCATCTTTCTAGAATCACTGCCCAATCAGTTCATAAAGTAGCTGGTGGTTTTCAATCAATGAGTAAAGATGAGATCACATCCCTTGGTTATATGCATCCAGGTAGAGTAGATGTGATTACTGCAGGCTCCTTGATTTTATCTAGAGTTATGGCCGCTACCGGTGCAAGCGAGTTTGTTGCATCTGAGTCAGATATTTTGGATGGAATTGCTTGGTCTTTAATCAACTGAGCGAAGAATCAGATGGATTTGGCGGCGGAAAAGAGAAGGTAGATTTACCCCCTGAAGGTTCGCCCCTGTAGCCCAATGGCAGAGGCATGCGACTTAAAATCGCACAAGTGTGGGTTCGACCCCCACCGGGGGCACGCTCATTACCTGCGAATCTTCAGCAAAAATTAAGTTTCAACTAGCCAGTAGCAATGGCAGAGGGAATTGAGATTGATTAATATTTGTTTACTACAAAGGCAAGCAAACCAAAACGCATAACCTACTTACCCATATCAAAGGAGAAGAATGAAGAGCTCAAACCCTGTACTTGGCAAGGCATTTGGTCAACCATCAAATAATCAGGTTGAACTATTGGAGTCCACCTTTAATGCTCCAGCCGCCTCATCAATTCGAACAGGTCGCATGACAATTGAAGATGTCATCGCTAAAACTGGATTTTTATTTACAATATTAGTTGTAGTTGGTGCATTCGCTTGGAATGCAAATTTAGGACAGGGCGCAGTACTAATTGGGTTCCTTGGTGGTTTTGGTCTGGCAATGGCAATTAGTTTTAGTAAAACAATTAGACCACCATTAGTAATTGCATATGCCGCCCTTGAAGGATTAGCACTTGGCACACTAAGTCATTTCTATGAATCTGTTTATCCTGGAATTATTAGCCAAGCAGTAATTGGTACTATGGCTGCCTTTGCTGGGATCTTGATTGCTTATCGAAGTGGCAAAGTTCGCGCTACTCCACAATTTACCCGCGTTATCATGGGCGCAACTATTGGTTACTTCATCCTTGGTTTTATCTCGCTAATTTCATCATTCTTTGGTGTTGGTCGCGGTTATGGTTTCTATGGCGTATCAGGTCTTGGTTTACTACTAGCAGTTGCTGGCGTTGGCCTAGCAAGCTTCTTCTTAGTACTAGATTTTGATCAGATCCAACGGGGTGTTAACTCTGGTGTGCCAGAGCAAGAGTCATGGCGTGCATCATTTGGTTTGATGGTAACTATCGTCTGGCTATACCTTGAGGTACTGCGCTTACTTTCAATATTGCGCAACAACCGCTAAATAAACTTACTTAAACAGGGGTTGTGAGAGATCACAACTCCTGTTTATTTTTATCAATAATTAAATCATTTTTTAAATGCGACATCCTTGTTTCTGGCAAGATTATCGCTAGTAAAATAGTAATTACCCAAATTCCAGCAGAGAATAAAAATGCAGTTTGGTAACTGTAATTATCAGTTAAAAATCCAACCAATATTGGCCCAACAATCATTCCGGCATCTCCGGCCATTTGCCAAGCAGCAATTACCTGACCACCTCGGCCACGGATAATGTCACCAACCACACTGCCTGGTGCTGTGCCAACAAAGGCGCCACCTAGACCAAAGAGTGCCATTGAAATAAAGTAAAGAGTTGGATTGGTAGTAAAGGTGAGCATTAAGATTCCAAATAAAACCACAATGCTGCCAATTAATAACGCAGCCTTCCTACCCTTCTCATCTGAGAATCTGCCTGCTCTGAGTAAAAACAAACCTTGAATTAGTGCACCAATTGTTATGCCAAGACCGGCAACTGATGCAGTTGAGCCAAGCTCTTCAGTAACAAAGAGTGGCAAAATTGATGAACGCAATCCAAATAAGACCCAGTTATTTATAAATGCTAAAACTAGCGCAATTTGATATGGCCGTAATTTAAAAGCCTCACCTAATGTAGTGTGACCAATTTTGCTTGTTGCTTCATCAACTTTAACTCCTAACCGCTTTTCACTTAAAAAAACTAAAGCGGTAACTCCAGCCATAGCAAGGGTTATTGAGTAAACAAAAAATGGCGCCCGTAGTGAAATACCAGATAAAATTCCACCAAATGCCGGACCTGCCACACCTCCAACTAAAAAGCCACCGTTATATAGTGATTGTGCCCTTGCTCGATAAGCATCACTTACTGATCTCATTAATAATGAGCCAGCAGATACTGAGAACATTGAGGAACCAAGTCCACCTAAAGTTCTAAAGGTTAGAAGCTGGCCGTAACTTTGAGAGAGAGCAGTAAGTAATGTAAAGAAGGAGATCATAAATAAACCAAAACCAAGCACTGCCCGCTCACCAAATCTATCCACTAATTTTCCAGAGATAAGCCCTGAAGAAAAGCGCATAATTGCAAAGCTAGAGATAATTAATCCGATTGCGGTTTTACTAACTCCAAACGATGAAGCAAAGATTGGTACTGCTGGAATTATTAACCCAAAGCCAACCGCTACAAAAAATGCAACTGCAGATAGGACAGAAACCTCTCTCGGTAACTCCGAGAAAGGATTCTTACCTAATCTATTTAGATTTATTTAACCAACCGCCTCACCAGCTGCTTCGGTGCGAGCAGCATGATGAGCTGTGCTGCCTTGTAGTGGTTTTTCCTTTAAGAAAAAGGCAAGTACAAAACCAATAAAGGTTATTGGTGCTGCAGCAAGAAATACCATATGGAAGGTCTGAGCAAAGCTATGCAAAACAGTTTCTTTAACTGCAGGTGGCAGCGTAGAGATAATTGAGGTATTTGTCGTAATTACATCTAATTTAGCTGGATCAAATCCATCGAGTGCTTGCGGACTTGTACTTTGCAGCGAAGCGATATTTTCTTGTAAGTAATATGCAGCTCGATTACTAAATATTGTTCCAAATATCGCTGTACCAAATGCTCCTCCCAGAGTTCTGAAGAAGGTATTTGATGATGTAGCAATTCCCATATCCTGGAAATCAACTGAATTCTGCAGCGCAATTACAATGGTCTGCATAGATAGACCAAGACCTGCACCAACTAGAATTGCATAAATTGAAAGCACACCAAAGGAAGTATCAACATTTAATGTTGACATCAAGATTAATCCAATAGTCATTAAGGCTGAACCAATAATTGGATAGATCTTATATTTACCCGTAGCCGATATCTGCTTTCCGCTAAATATAGACATGGTAACAATTCCAAGCATTAATGGAATCAACTTAAGTCCAGCAGATGTTGCAGAGTTACCTTTAACTACCTGTAAATACAGCGGTAACATAACAATTGCACCGAACATACCAGCACCGATAATAAAGCCCAGTGCAGAGGTTAAAGAGAATGTTTGATTTTTAAATAATCGAAGTGGCAAAATTGGTTCTTTTGCTCGGGTTTCCTGCCATAAGAATAGAAGTGTTAAAAATATACCCAACCCAAAAACCATAAGAGTTTTTGGATCTGTCCAACCATTTTCTGGACCGTAGACAGAGGCAGCTAACAAAACAGCGCTAACTGCAGAAACTAAAATTAACGCACCAAGGTAATCAATCTTATGTTCGCGCTTAACCTTTGGAATATGAAGTACAGCTGATGTAATAATTAAAGCTAAAATTCCAAATGGAAGGTTGATGTAGAAAATCCAGCGCCAGCCAGTGATGCCTAAGATTGTTGCGTGGTCTGAGAAAAATCCACCTAATAAAGGACCAGCAACTGAAGAAAGTCCCCAAACCGCACCAAAGTAACCTTGATATTTTCCGCGCTCACGTGGGGAGACGATGTCACCAATAATTACGAAGGTAAGTGCCATTAGTCCACCAGCACCTAAACCTTGCAGCGCACGAGTGAAAATAAGTTGAGTCATATTTTGAGAAGCACCAGCTAGGAATGAACCAATTAAAAATGTAATAATTGCAAACTGAAATACTGGACGTCTACCGTATAGATCAGAGATCTTTCCATATAAAGGTGTAGATGCAGTTGATGTTAAAAGGTATGCCGTAACTACCCAGGTGTAGTGGTTTAAGCCATTAAAATCTTCAACTATAT
>SESD01000149.1_pt1 | contig 42134 bp, 44 predicted proteins | sample 3171411 | NCBI WGS metagenome assembly SESD01 (sample SAMN06051880, study PRJNA518727) | freshwater metagenome | biome: subpolar coniferous forest; feature: holomictic lake; material: water; isolation source: holomictic Lake 442, 16.5 m depth | place: Canada: near Kenora, Ontario | collected...
TGAAAGAGTGTAACTATGAAAAAAAACAAACACTTATTGAAAGGTGGCTTGTTGTTAGTGCTAGCCGCTATAAGTTTATCTGTTAATGCCCTAGAGAAACCACAGACTATGGACGATATGTGGAAAATCATTCAGGCACAACAAAAGCAGATTGACGATATGAAATCTGCACTGCAAGCTGCGACTCAGACCAAAGTAACTAATGTCGATGCGACTAAAGCCGAGCCTCAAGCTACCGCTGAAGTAAAAACCACCAGCAACGAAGTCAAGACTCTCAAACGTAAAACGGATGTTTTGACTCAGGAAGTTGAAAAGTTACGCACCAATTTGTCTATCCCCGAAGAAGCAAAATATAAAAGTGCTTATGGTATGGGGCCTGCTGCTTCCAAGGTTTATGGCGCTGGCAAAGGCTTGTCTATTGGTGGTTATGGTGAGGGTAATTATTCAGCTAAAGTCGGTGATAGAGGCACAAGCAATGACACTGCAGACATGGAAAGAATGGTTATGTATGTCGGCTATAAATTCACCGATAAAATATTGTTTAACAGTGAAATTGAGTTTGAACATGGCTCAACCGGTGAAGGATCGGAAACAAAAGGCGAAGTTTCCGTCGAATTTGCCTCTCTGGATTTCTTTATGGACCAAAGAGCCAATGCCAGGGCCGGTTTAGTATTAATGCCGATGGGTTTGGTTAACCGGATTCATGAGCCGCTGTTTTACTTTGGTAATCATCGGCCTGAAGTTGAACAACGCATCATACCGAGTACCTGGCGCGAAATGGGTGCAGGTTTGTTTGGCGCTATTACGCCAAATCTGACTTATACGGCTTATGTGGTTAATGGGTTGGATGCAACGGGATTTACTTCAGATGGTATTCGCGAGGGTCGTGGCGGCGGTAGTAATGCCAAAGCCGAAAACTTTGGTTATGTAGCACGTGTGGATTATGACCCAGATGCGTTACCTGGTGTTACGGTCGGTGGTTCGGGCTATCTGGGAAATTCTGGGCAAAATCAGACTTTTGCCGGACAAAAAGCCAATGTCTTTACGCAGCTTTATGAAGCTCATGTTCAGTGGAAATATCGCGGACTGGAGTTTAGGACCTTGGGGTCATGGGGATTTATTGGTGATGCTGGGGCTTTAAGTCAAGCAAATATAGGTATCGCAAATAGAGCTAATCCTACCGATGTCTCAGGGCTAATTGTTGGTTCACAAAACTACGGCTGGTATTCAGAAGCTGGTTACGATGTATTGCCTTTGCTTTGGCAAGATACCACCCAATATTTGGCGCCGTTCTTTCGTTATGAAAGGCTTAACACTATGGCCAAAGCTCCAGCGGGTTTTGCCAGCGACCCAACGAAAGATTGGCAAATCTTTCAGGTAGGTTTGCAATACAAACCTATTCCCAATGTCGTGATCAAGGCGGATTATCGTAATTATGTCGCTAAACAGGGCCCGTTGCCGGATGATTTTAATCTGGGCTTTGGATTTATTTTCTAGTGATTCGCTTCGTAGATATGAAAGCTAAACTAAGTTGGGCGTACCATGCGCGCCAAACAACGACGTTTCCAGGATTTAGGGTTCTGTAGGGTGCGCATCGCGCACCTTTTACTTAAAAACGGATTGTGAAACTTTATGTCGTGCCTGCTATGCCGATCAATTATTTTAAGTAAAATCCATTCTTTATTGGTGGTGTTAAACTATCCCAAGTTATCCTGTTAAATTTAATAAACTCCACAACGAGAACTACTATGAAAACAATCAGACTAGGAGGGATTTTTATTCTCTTTTTAGTGTTGTTAGGTACTGTAAACTCCAGCTTTGCCAAAATATTTTTCAGTAAAAATGAGGCGCTGGAGTTGGCATTCGGCAAAGATGTTCAAGTTGAACAATTATCGCTATTTCCCGATGAGCAACAAGCCGCGAAGATTCAGGAAATAGCTAAAACCAAGCTTGAATCAGGTCTGTTTACCTTTTATGTAGGCAAAGAAAAAGACAATGTTCTTGGATATGCAGCGCTTGAAACTGTCACAGTTAGAACCAAACCGGAAACATTGATGATAGTGCTAACACCAGAGGGAGAATTGCGTAATATCACCACGCTGGCTTTCCATGAGCCACCAGAATATCAGCCGCCTGAGCGTTGGTTCGAGCAACTATATAAGCGGCCGCTAGCTGATATGGATTTTAATAAGGGCGTTGACGGTATCAGCGGTGCGACTTTAAGCACTCGCGCGACTGTCAGCAGTGTTCGTAAGGTTATGGCGATTTATCAGGTTTTGGTAAAAGAGCAGGGTAAGCATTAATGCGTTATTTTGTAACTGGGGAACAACATCGAAAATCCTTGTTAAACACCTTGGTGTTAATGTTCTTGGTGTATATCGCATTATTATGGGTCAGTAACGGCATGATGTATTTTCATCATATGGATTTAACTCCGGATTCGGTTATTGCCTATTATCTGGGTTCAGAAGAACAGTTTACCCAGCCACGCAGCTATCAGGGAATGTTGGAAGTCTCGCATTTTCATTTGTTCTCGATGGGCATGCTGGTTCTGACTTTGACTCATTTAATGCTGATGACCGAGTTCTCAGTAAGGCTTAAAATCTGGCTTAGTACCTTGACTTACGGTGCCGCGCTGGCTGATGAGGCAGGTGGCTGGCTGGTTAGATTTGTCGATCCACTGTTTGCCTATTTTAAAATTGCGGCTTTTGTCGTGCTTGAATTGTCACTGGGCGCATTGCTGCTGGTGGTTATTACTGCGTTGGTTCGTGCCAGAGTTAAAATGGGAAAAGTCAGCACCGAATAATTATTTGGTGTATTCAAAAAATAACACTTCTGGTAATTGCTATTTTCAACCGACACTTTAAATTACCAGACAAGTCAGCCTATTGGCAATTGAATGAAGGACGAATTTTTATAGGTTTATTTGTAATGATCTGTTTAAATTTGATGTGCAAATTAGACAGGAAACCTACAGGACATGAACCTAAGCCAAATAGAATTACTTCGAATTCTTCAGGAAAATGATTTTAGCCTTTCAAAAGCGGCCGAAAAAATGCATATCGTGCAATCAGCGGTTAGTCGGCAATTGCAGCTTTTTGAAGCAGAGCTAGGGTCCCCAGTTTATGAAAGACAGGGTAAAAGACTGGTTGGTTTGACTACCTTGGGGCAACGCATCATCGAGCAGGTTGCCACGATTAATCTCGCCAAAAACAATATACAAACCATCGCTGCTGATTATGTCGACTGTACTCAGGGTGTTTTACAAATTGCTACAACGCATACTCAGGCAAAATACTTTTTACCGAAACCAATCCTGAGCTTTAGGAAAAAATATCCTGGTGTCAGAATTTACATGGTTGAAGCCTCACCGGAACAATTGATTAATAAGCTACACACCAGAAATGCGGATATTGCTATATGTACGGAAAAAGTCGCTGAAGATATTGAGTTGATCGTTAAACCTTGTTACGAATGGCATCATGCAGTGGTGGTGCCAAAAAATCATCCGCTAAGTGAGGGAGAGCTTTCTCTTGAACGACTGGCGTCCTACCCCATATTGACATACAGTTTTGGTTTTACTGGGCGCTCAAATATTGAGATTGCGCTTAAAAATACGGGCATGGAGCTTGATGTTATCTTATCTGCTGCAGATACCGACGTGATTAAAACTTATGTTCGTCTGGGAATGGGTGTCGGTATTATTGCTGGCATGGCTTATGATCCTTTGGTAGATCAGGATCTGATTGCGCGGGATTTATCGCTACTGATTCCCTGTTCAAGAACCAAGATCGCCTATCTGAAAAACAATTATTTGCCTTTATATACTCAGCACTTTATCGACGAGATGCTGCTTGCGGCCAAGGAAATGAGTATCTCCAATTGGCTATAGGCTTGAACTGCCGTTATTCTTCCCCAGCCATTAAACGCTGAATGTTGCTTTTATGTCGCCATAATAAAAAAATCATCATGATGACTGACGCGATAACAAAAGCTTCATTTCCCGCAATAAACCAGGCAAAAACAGGCGATAGGATCGAAGCAACTAATGCCGATAGAGACGAAATTTTGCCCAACTTATAAACTAAAAACCAGGTCACCATAAAGGCAAGACCCAGGAGCCAGGAATAGCCCAGAAGAACACCGACTGATGTGGCGACCCCCTTGCCACCTTTAAAGCCGAATAAAATAGGATATAAATGCCCCATAAAAGCTGCCAAGCCGGTTATAGAGACCAGTTCTGTGGGCAATCCGGATGCTTTTGCGAGATAGACCGGAATTAAACCTTTAAGCATATCGCCCAACAAGGTAATCGCGGCCGCTTTTTTTCCACCAATACGCATCACATTAGTTGCGCCTGGATTACCCGAGCCCTGTTCGCGAGGATCAGGTAAGCTCATCAGGCGACAAATTATGATAGCACTTGAAATTGAGCCTATTAAATAAGCAGCGGGAACAAACAACCATTCGACCATTGGGTAACCTTTATTATTTTGAACTTGAAAGCTTAGACCGTTTCCTTGATACTTACCGGCTGCCTGGACAGCTATTTGCTCCTGCAATATCTGCAGGTACTGCATCAGTGTGGCATAGGCAGACGATAGGTTGATACAGGAGCACAAACCAAGCGACTTTTAAAAAACATGCATCATAACCGGAAATCATAATGGACATCATATTTTTAGGCGGTCTGGAAATTCAAACCATCATTGGCATTTATGATTGGGAAAGAGTAACCAAACAAACAGTGATTCTTGATATTGAAATGGCTTTTGATATACAAAAAGCGGCTGAAACCGACGACATTCAATACGCACTTGATTATAAAACAGTTTCTCACCGCATTATTGCTTTTGTTGAGGGCAGTCAGTTTTTGCTGGTTGAAAAATTAATATCGGAAATAGCCCATATCATCCGCAACGAATTTAATGTGTCGTGGGTGAAAATAACCCTCAACAAAAAAGGCGCCATTCGTGGAGCCAGTGATGTGGGTATTGTTATTGAACGTGGAGCTAAGTCATCGTGACTAAAGGCTACATCAGTATAGGCAGTAACATTGACAAGGACGTACATATTCCTGCCAGCCTTATTGCGCTTGAGAGAATTTTTGGGAAATTGATAATCTCAGATGTTTATGAATCGGAGCCGGTGGGTTTTGCCGGCGACGCTTTCTACAATCTTGTCGTTGGTTTTGAGTCTGATTTGGAAGTGAAGGACGTTGCCAGGCAGCTCAGGCAAATCGAATTGGATAATGGTCGTACACGGGACAGCCAGAAGTTTTCGTCGCGTACCCTCGATTTGGATTTGATTTTATACGGAGATTTAATCATTAACGATGGTCGCTTACAGATACCCCGTGATGAAATTGAGCATTATGCTTTTGTGCTTGAGCCTTTAGCTGCTTGTGCGCCTGACCTGAAACATCCGGTTAGTCACTTAAGTTATGCAGAGCTTTGGAAAAAATTCGACAAAACGGATTTAAAACAAAAGCGAACTACGCCGACCTGGGCTTTAACAAAATAAACTGCGGCCACCGTCGACAGTCAGGATTTGACCAGTCATATAATCGGCATCGTTGATTAAAAAAAGCACTGCTTTGGCAATATCATTCGGTTCACCGCTACGTTTTAAGGCTACTCGTTGGAGAATTTCTTGCCGAGTCGGTTCAGGCAACTGGTCCGGCCACATTATTGCGCCGGGAGCCACGCCGTTGACTCTGACAGTGGGGCCCAATTCTTTGGCCAAAATCTTGGTCATTGCTGCAAGTCCTGCTTTTGCAATACTGTAAACGGAATAACCGTTCAGTCCGCGTTCGGCATGAATATCGACAATATTGATAATACAGCCTTTATTGTCTACCAAAGTTTTGGCCAGGGCTTTGGCCAAAAAAAATGGTGATTTCAAATTACTGCCCATCAATTCATCCCACTGTTGTTCTGTGACATCGATTATTTCTGTTGGATAAAAAGCTGAGGCATTGTTAACTAGAACATTAATACCGCCCCACGCCAAACACGCTGCTTTGGCAAGCGACTCCAGTTCAGTCATGTTGAGTAAATTAGCCTGCATGATTTTTGCTGAATTGGCGCGCTGTTGATTAAGTTCGTCACAAAGTTGCATCGCTTCTGTTGAAGATGAGCGGTAATGCAGAAAAATATTGTAACCTTCCTTGTGCAGTAACCTTGCGCAAGCAGCACCGATGCGTTTTGCGGCACCGGTAATCAGGACGTTTTTGGGGGAATTTTTCATAATGTCAATTTGTTAAAAACGGGCTAAGCTATGAAAATTAAATAACACATCGGTTACCTAGCGTATTCGCTCAACGCGATTTGTTCGAAGCCAGCTTTGAACTCTGGTGTGGAGTCCAAAGCTGGCTTTGGGTCATTATCTGTCTTGAATTAAATGAGTGGCAGATTTTCTGGATCAACCGTTAAGCCTCGTAATTTAGACTCTTACTCGCCACTTCATAAACATCTTTTGAAATATCTTCAGTGCTTATAATGCGTTCCAGTTGTGCTTTCATCAATGTCTGTCTGCTTATATCATGCCGACGCCAAGATGTTAAGGCGCTTACCATGCGAGAGGCAACCTGAGGATTTAAAGTGTTGAGGGCAATAATCTGGTCAGCAAGAAATTGATAACCCTGGCCATTTTTGGCATGAAAATGGAGCGGATTAGCCTGACTGAAAGCACCAATCAACGATCTGACGCGGTTAGGGTTTTTTAAGTCGAACGCAGGGTGGTTCATTAACGATTGAACTGTCGCAAAAGTATCAGGCATATTGCTTGCAGCTTGTAAGGCGAACCATTTATCGATGACCAGTGCTTCAGTTCGCCATTGATGATAAAAATCGGCCAAACACTGCTGGCTGGCGGGATGCGGATTATTGACAATCACTGTTAAAGCCGCAAGCTGGTCAGTCATGTTTTTTGCGCTGTTAAATTGCAGTTGCGACAATTGCTGAATATCTTTATTTTCCAGCTTGCTTAAATAACTGAGGCAAGTGTTTTTAATGCGTCTGCGACCAATCGCACCGGAATCGAATTGTCCTGACTCGTCTCGATGATTGTTTTCGTATAAAGCCTGAAACTGGGGTTGCAATTGTTCGGCTAAATTCTGAACAAGAAACTCTCGAGCGGCATGAATCGCATTTACGTCGACCACCGGCATCTGCTCGGCAAGATAATTTTCAGAGGGCAGGCTTAATAGTAAAGCAAAGTACGATAAATCATCCCAAGCGTGTTCCAGCACTTGTTTAAAGGCCGTGACTATAATGGGGTTAAGCTGCATTTTCTGGTCATTTTGGACATCGGCAATCAAGCCTGCAATCACCTGTCCGGCCAATTGCTGTCCTGCTTCCCAGCGATTGAAGGTATCGCTGTCATAACTCAACAAAAATGCCAGTTCCTCCAGGCTGCGTTCCATTTCGAGTTTAACCGGCGCTGAAAAACCTCTCAGTATGGAAACCACAGGTTGTTCGGCCAAATTCTCAAAAACAAAGACCTGTTCAGACTGAGTGAGTTGCAAAATGACTTGGTTTTGAGCTTCTTTGGCAGCGTTATCTTGCAATTTGCATTGCGCCACAGAACCATCTTTGTGAAGTAAACCCAGTGTTACCGGGATGTGTAAAGGCTCTTTATGCGTTTGACCGGGTGTCGCAGGGCAGTTTTGACTTAAGGTCAAAGTTAACGTTTGTGCGGTTGAATCATAGTGTTGATGCGCAGTTAATACTGGCGTGCCGGCTTGTGCGTACCAGCGGCGGAACTGGCCTAAATCAATATTGTTGGCACTTTCCATAGCGTTGACGAAATCATCACAGGTCACCGCTTGTCCGTCATGTCGCTCAAAATATAAATTGCTGCCTTTACGAAAACCTTCCGCACCCACCAATGTGTGGATCATACGTACCACTTCGGCGCCTTTTTCATAGACGGTTAAGGTGTAAAAATTGTTGATTTCCATGTAGGAATCGGGACGAATCGGATGTGCCAGCGGGCCGGCGTCTTCAGCAAACTGACGGGTGCGCAGCATGTTGACATCTTCGATACGCTTTACGGCTTTTGAGGTACGATCGCCGGTAAACTCCTGGTCACGGAACACGGTAAAGCCTTCTTTAAGGCTGAGCTGGAACCAATCCCGGCAAGTAATTCGATTACCCGTCCAGTTATGAAAATATTCATGACCGATCACGCCTTCAATATGCTCATAATCGGAGTCTGTCGCCGTATCGGGGCGGGCCAGCACGAATTTGGTATTAAAAACGTTGAGGCCTTTGTTTTCCATCGCGCCCATGTTGAAATGACTGACGGCGACGATCATGTACAAATCCAGATCATACTCACGACCATAAACTTGTTCATCCCAGATCATGGAGTTTTTCAGCGATTGCATGGCATGGTCGCATTTGTCCATATCGTGTTTTTCGACAAAGATTTGCAAGTCAATTTCACGACCGGACTGTGTGGTAAAACGGTCTGCTATACATTCAAGTTGTCCGGCAACCAGTGCAAACAAGTAGCAGGGCTTGTTAAACGGGTCTTCCCAAGTTACCCAATGGCGATTATCGGGCAGTTCGCCTTGTGCGATTTTGTTGCCGTTGGATAAGAGTACCGGATATCGATTTTTATCACCGGTAATAGTTGTTGTAAACAGGCTCATCACATCGGGGCGGTCCAGAAAATAGGTAATTTTTCTAAAACCTTCCGCTTCGCACTGGGTACAGAGCATGTCGTTGGAAAGATACAGTCCCTCCAATGCGGTGTTGGCTTTTGGATTGATGGTGTTTTCGATACACAATACAAAAGCTTGTTGCTGTGGAACATTATTTATGATTAAGGAATCCTGGGTTTGCAAATATTGTTCTTTGCTTAAATCAGTTCCGTCATCCAGATTAACGCTAAGCAGCTTGAGGTTTTCACCAGCAAGAGTTAGCGAGTTGATTAGAGCTTTGCTGGCTGGATTGCGACTTAACGTAAGTCTGGAACTAACGACGGTGCATTCCTCATCCAAGGTAAAATTTAGGGCGACATTGTGAATCAAATAGTCAGGTACGGTGTAATCTTTTAGATAATTCTTCTCTTGATTAGGGTCGCGCATTATTTATTCCTGTTATTGTGATCAGAATGTCTGATATGTTGGGTGGCGAACAATGTGATTAAAAACCAGGCGGTTAAAAAACAAACGCCACCGATCGGGGTAATCATGCCTAGCCATTTCAGATTAAGCAAAGCCAGTAAGTATAAGCTACCAGAAAAAAGTAAAATGCCAACGAACATCAACCAGCCGGACCATTTTAATAGTTTTGAGTCAGGGGCTTGCGGCTGAATCAGGGCAAGGCCAATCAATCCCAAGGCATGCCACATTTGATAAGTCACTCCTGTTTGATAAACCGCCAACAATTCAGGGCTGATGATGGTTTTTAAACCATGCGCACCAAACGCGCCTAAGCCTACGCCGAGCATTGCGCTTAACGCGCCAAGGAGAAGAAAGATTGGATTCATTACTTTTCCATCAGTCTGGGCATCAGCTGCACCAGATTACAGGGGCGAGTGCGATGATCGAGTTGATCTTTGATTAAGGCATCCCAGGCAGTGCGGCAGGCACCGGAAGAGCCGGGCAGGCAAAATAGATAGGTCGCATTGGCAACGCCGGCAAGTGCTCTGGATTGGATGGTAGAGGTTTTAATATCCTGATAAGACAGCATCCTGAAGATTTCGCCAAAACCGTTCAGGATCTTGTCCAGCAACGGCGTAACGGCCTCAGGCGTACCATCTCTTCCCGTTACTCCCGTGCCCCCCGTAGTGATGATGACATTAACCTTGTCGTCGGCAATCCAGTTGGAGACGACCGCTCTGATTTGATAAATGTCGTCAGGCACTATTTTTTTTTCAAGGACTTGGTGCCCCGCTTCAAGAGCCCGTTCAACCAGGGTTTTACCGGAAACGTCATCGTCATCACTTCGGCTGTCGGACACGACCAGTATAGCGATGATTAAGGGGATGAAAGGTTTTTCTGTAGTCATGTTTAATAAAAGATACAAGATTCAAGGTTTGAAGTGAAAGGTTCAAAAGTACACACTTTGAACCTTTCAGCTTTTGTCTAATTACTTTAACACAACAAAGAAGCCTTCCTGTCCTCTCTGGATATTAATGAGCAATGCGCCCTTGGGATCGACTACCTGTTTTAACTCCTCCAAGTTACGTACGCGATAACGATTTGCTGACACAATAACGTCGCCGGGACGCAAACCTACACGCCAGGCATTGGATGTGGTGTCTATTTTTTCAAGTAAAACACCTTCAATCTGGCTTTTCAAGGGAGTGCTTAATACTGTTCCCTGTAAAGTATGGTGCAATTTATCTCCAACCAGTTGTGGCAATTCCTGTTTACCAATGGTGGCGGTTACCTGTTTTTTTTCATTGTCACGGAAATATTCCAGTTCAACATTATCGCCAATTTGCATCAGACCAACGATATTACGAATGTCATGGCTGTTTTTAATGGGCCTGCCATTGGCCGAAACAATAATGTCTCCGGGCTCAAGGCCTGCTTTAGCTGCGGGTGAATTGCTTTCAATCCGGCTAATGGCTGCACCTTGTTTGTTTTTTAAATTAAAGGCATTGACCAGTTCAGGTGTCAAATCCTGCGTGGTTACGCCCAACAAGCCGCGTCTGACCTCACCGTGCTTGAGCAGTGATTCTTTAATGGTCATCACCATATTGGAGGGAATGGCAAAGCCGATGCCGACATTGCCTCCGTTGGGCGCCAGGATTGCGGTATTCATACCAATAAATTCGCCTCGCAAGTTAACCAGAGCGCCACCTGAATTACCGGGGTTAATCGAAGCATCGGTCTGGATAAAATCTTCGTAGCCTTCAATGCCTAGACCGGAGCGTCCCAAAGCGCTGACAATGCCCGAAGTTGCAGTCTGTCCCAAGCCAAACGGATTGCCAATAGCGACAACAAAATCACCGACTTTTAGTTGGCTGGAGTCGGCAATGGGTAACATGGTTAGGTTTTCCGCGGGAATCTGAATGATGGCGACATCTGCTTCGGGATCGGTGCCGATGAGTTTCGCGGAAAGCTGGCGGCCATCATTCAAGGTGACCACGATTTTATCGGCTTTATCGATGACATGATTATTGGTCATCACCAAGCCTTGCTTACTGTCGATAATAAAGCCAGATCCCAGGCTGTTTTTTTGTTGCTGTTGCCTAAGTTGGCCTGGTACATTAAAAAATTGCCGAAAGACCGGGTCTTGCATCAATGGGTTTTCGTTTACCTGAATGTTTGTTGAAGTTGAGATATTAACGACTGCCGGCATACTTCGCTCTAGCATGGGGGCCAGAGAGGGTAAGGGCTGCCCCTCTAAATAAGCAGGTAAGCTTGCTGCTTGCGATATGGGTGTCAGGCAGAAATAAATAGGTAAAAAAGTTATAACTAGGAGTTGTTTTACTGATTTAGTATTCATTATTGTTTTTCCGGTGAGTGTTAGTCGGGTTAAGTCTCACAATATATGATTAAAAATCTTTAATGCAAGGTGTGTTAAAGTGAATTTTAAAATTAACCAACGCTGTCATTTAACTGTTATCTTGCTTAAAATACACAAATGACTGTAGATGTTAACTCTGAAGACGGGCTCGTTATTCGTAAACTAATTCCTTTGGCAACCTTGTCGGGCGTTCAGTTTAATGCGTTATGCTCTGAAGTATCGGTAGAGGAGTTGCACGATGATTTTTTGTTCAAAAAAGGTGACCTAGCCTCTCAATTGATTTACTTGATAAATGGAGAAATTACCCTTCAGGCTTCAGGCTTGGTTGTTGAGCGTATTGCTTCCGATAGTGATTCTGCCAAGTTTGCTTTGGCACATCAAATACCAAGGAAAATTGATGCCTTGGCAAACGGAAGAGTGCGTTTTTTGCGGTTAAATGCGGATATTGTTAAAAATCTTACCCCCCTTGTTGATAAAGAGGACAGCGGCTACATGGTCATTGACGAGACTGAAGACGATCCAGATGACTGGATGACAGCATTATTACGCTCACCTATTTTTCAACGTCTCCCACCCGCTAATTTACAAAAAATATTAATGAGCCTAGAGGCCGTTTATTTTAAAAAAGGGGAGGTACTCCTGGAGCAAGGTGGAACGGGCGATTATTATTATTTGATTAAAAATGGACAATGCCTATTAACCCGAAAGCCCTCACCTAACGCCAAAGAGATTAAATTAGCTCAACTGGCAAATGGGGATACCTTTGGTGAGGACTCCTTGCTTTCAGGTGCGCCTAGAAACGTAACCATTACTGCGTTAACTGACATCGTTTTATTACGGCTGGACAAAAAGCAATTTGTATCACTAATTAAAGAGCCCTCTTTAAAGTTTATCGATTATGCTGGGATGCAAGAGGCGCTAAAGCAGGGTACGGTTTTGCTGGATGTTCGTTCGCAGGATGATTATGAGATTAAGCATATTGAGGGCAGTATAAACGCACCTTTTTTTTCCTTAAGAATGCAGCTTAAAACGCTAAGTCATGACAAGCCGGTTATTGTTGTTTGTCGTGATGGCAAAGTTAGTGAGGCAGCCGCATTTTTGTTGCTCAGGAACAAAATTGGCGCGATGATTTTGAAAGGAGGCATGGAAAGTCTTCATCAAGAAATAGAAGGTTCTGATGAGGAAGTGGAGGAAATTTCGACTTCTGATAATCAACAAGAGTCTACGAACGGGCTTGAGGATCAAATTGTAGTGCTTCGGCTGGAAAATGAAGCGCTTAAAAGCTCGAATCAACAGCTTAATGATAAATGCATGCGCCTGGAGCTTGACAAGCTAGAGGCTGAAAAGCAGTACAGAATACTTCACAAACAGATGGAAAAATTAACGCAAGTCTTGGACAAACTAAAAGGAGCCTGAGAATAGGATTTTCTCAAGGTCAGTGCGAGAGTTGATTGGATGATGAGTGTTAAAAACGTGGTATCAAATATTGGGTTTGTGCTCATGGAGCACAAACCCAAAAAAGCTGGTTAAAAATCAGATTATTTGATTTTAGCTTCTTTATAGATTACATATTTACGAACAACAGGATCAAATTTCTTGATCTCCATTTTTTCCGGCATGGTTCTTTTGTTTTTTGTGGTTGTGTAAAAGTGCCCGGTGCCTTCAGTCGAAATCAATTTGATTTTATCGCGCATTTTTTTATCCTCTTAAGCGTTATAGCCAGCTTTGCGCAGGTCGGCAAGAACAGCATCAATGCCGTTTTTGTCAATAATGCGCATGGCTTTGGTGGAGATTCTAAGACGAACCCAACGGTTTTCGCTTTCTACCCAAAATCTGTGATGTTGCAGATTTGGACAAAAGCGTCTTTTAGTTCTATTGTTTGCGTGTGAAACGTTATTACCTGTAACTGGGCGTTTGCCTGTTACTTGACATACTCTGGACATGATTAACCCCTAATGCGTGCCTAAATTCAAAAGTTAGCCGTGCTTTATACCAAAAAATCTTTTCAAGGTAAACAAGAATCTATAAAATAGAAAAGATAAAAGACGTAAGGTTCAAGGCATGGTCTTTAAATCCTTGAATCTTGAACCTTGAACCTCGAACCTAAAATAATTATGCATATTAAACTCGGCATGGTCATGGATTCCATTGACCATATCAATATTAAAAAAGACACCAGTTTTGCAATGTTACTTGAAGCTCAAGCCCGAGGCTGGGAGCTGCATTACATGGAACTCAATGATTTATATATGAGAAATGGAAGAGCTTATGCTCGAACCCGCCTCATTAATGTTCAGAAGAATGAAGAAAAATGGTACGATTTTGTTACAGAACAGGACATCCCTTTAGATGACTTGAATGTAATTATGATGCGCAAGGATCCGCCATTCGATCAGGAATATATTTATGCCACTTATTTGCTGGAACGTGCAGAAAATATGGGCGTTTATGTGGTTAATAAACCCCAGTCATTGCGGGATGCCAATGAAAAACTTTTTACCGCTTGGTTTCCCCAGTGTTGCGCCGAAACATTGGTTGCCAGGGAGCCCACCAGAATCCGCAGTTTTTTGCAGGAACAAGGTGAAATTATTTTAAAACCGCTGAATGGGATGGGCGGCACTTCAATTTTTCACTTGCGTCAGAACGATCCCAATCTTAGCGTGATTTTGGAGACTATGACTGAATACAACAGCCGTTATGTCATGGCGCAAAAATATTTGCCGCAAATTGTAGACGGTGACAAGCGTATTTTGCTGGTAAATGGCGAGGTTATACCTTACGCCTTGGCACGTATACCTGCGCAAGGTGAAACGCGTGGCAATCTGGCTGCGGGTGGCCGTGCTGAAGGCAGGGAATTAACCGAGCGGGATCGCTGGATAGCCGGGCAAGTTGGACCTACCTTGCGGGAGAAAGGTTTGGTTTTTGTTGGAATCGATGTGATCGGTGATACGCTGACTGAAATTAATGTAACCAGCCCTACTTGCGTTCAAGAACTGGATCGGCAGTTTGGGCTGAATATTTGTGGTCAACTCATGGATCATATAGAAATAACTCTGCAATGAGAGTGCAACACATACTGTTTGAGCCACCTACACCCCTGTCCAATAATGACTCATTATTGATTGCGCTGTTTATAGCTGCAGTCATTCATGTTCTTATTGGGTTTGGTGTCAATTTTACCAGCCCACAGCCTGAGACGGTCAGCCGGACTTTTGATATTACCCTGGTTAATATGCCCAGCCCAAAAGCGCCAGAAAAGGCAACGGTTTTGGCCCAGGAAAATCAGATTGCAGAGGTGGAGCAAGATAGAAAACCTGAGCCGCCAGCTCCAAAGGAGCCAAGTCCGAGTTTGGCTGAGGTTAATCCGATCAAAAAGAGCTTGCCCAAACCAGTTGCGCCAAAACCTAAAGTCCAGAAAAAAGTGATTACCCAAAAAATTGCAGAAAAAAAGATAGTAACCGCAACCAAGCCAGAGCCTAAAGAGAAGACTGAAGAGCATCCACATTTATCGGCCGAGATGCTGCAGCAACAAGTCGCACAACTCGGTGCCGAAATCAGGCACAGCCAGCAAAGTCCGGAGCAGGATAAAATAAAATTTGTTGATTCGGTGAGCGCCAATAAATATGTCGCAGCTCAATATATGAAAGATTGGGAAGATAAGGTGGAGCGTACCGGTAATCTTAATTATCCTGAGGTTGCCGCCAAGCAGAATTTTTCAGGTAGCTTAACGATGGATGTCGGAGTTAAAGCTGACGGCAGTATTTATAGCATACGCATTAATCAATCTTCGGGAAATCCAGAGCTGGATGAAGCAGCTAAAAAAATAGTCAGGATGAGCGCCCCCTTTGCACCGTTGCCTTTGGATTTACTGAAAGAACTTGATGTTCTGGTGATTACTCGGGTTTGGAAGTTTTCTGATGAATCAGGTATGACTGCGCGATAAAAAGTTGCTTAAGGCCTCATAAACTTTGATACTTAGTCACATGAATCAAACTAATTATTTAAATAACCAGTTTATTATCGCCATGCCAATGTTGGCCGACCCTAATTTTTTTCATACAGTTGCCTATTTGTGTCAACACAATGAGGAAGGGGCATTAGGCATTGTCATTAATAGGGCGACCGATATGAAGCTGGGCGAAATTTTTAAACAGATGGATATAAAAGTCGCGACACCTGTTTCTTCTGAAGCTCCTGTTTATGCAGGAGGCCCTGTTCATCAGGAACGCGGCTTTGTAGTGCATACTTCTTGCGGGGCCTGGCAGGCAACAATGGCTGTCTCAGAGACCATTTCTCTGACAACTTCACGGGATGTGCTTGAAGCCATTGCGGCAGGTGAAGGCCCTGAACACTATCTGGTAGCTTTAGGGTATGCTGGCTGGGGAGCAGGTCAACTGGAAAAAGAAATCATGGATAATGCCTGGCTTAATTCGCCTTGCGGAAAAAAAGTGATGTTTGATACTCCGATCAATTTGCGCTGGAGCGCAGCGGCCGAGCAGATTGGCATTGATATTAACAAATTGACCGCGCCAGCGGGTCACGGCTGATTAATGCGATCATTCTTTTGCCTGTAATCCAAGATACAATATGCACGATCCATTGCTAACGAAGGCGAATACCGATACCTATTTGGGTTTTGATTTTGGAACTAAAAAGATAGGCGTAGCCGTCGGTCAAACGATCACTGTGTCAGCCAGTCCACTACAAACCATACGTTCGATTAACCAAAATCCTGACTGGAACATCATAGGAAAATTAATAGAGGAATGGCGTCCTGCCGGTTTGGTGGTCGGAATTTCTAAACAGACGGATGGCTCAGACAATCCGGTAACTCCTCGCATGTTAAAGTTTTGCAGACAATTGGAAGGACGTTATCAATTGCCTGTTTTTCATCAGGATGAGACGTTATCAACTTTTGAAGCTAAACAAATGTTGTTTGAAGAAGTAAGTGTCAGTGCTGGCAAATTATGGGAAGTTCAGGATCAACTGGCTGCCCAGCTTATTTTGCAAACCTGGCTAAATGATCGTATCTAAAAGGATTCAAGTGTTAGAAATTTCTGAACTATTAAATAACCTGGAAGCTGAGCTTAAAGATATCATCATCCAGAGACAACTTAGCAATCCCTTGATGATCGGTATTCGTACCGGGGGAGTTTGGATTGCTGAGCAAATGCATGCGCGTTTGGCCATAAGCGAGCCTTTGAGCTTAGTGGATATTTCGTTTTACAGAGACGATTTTTCGCAAATCGGTGTTAATCCCAATGTTAAACCCAGTCAGTTACCAAGGCACATTGAAGGGCGCGATATTATTCTGGTGGATGATGTTTTTTATACCGGCAGAACCATTCGTGCAGCAATGAATGAAATTTTTGATTATGGCCGGCCCAGTCAAATTGTTTTGGCTGTTCTGATAGCTCGGGATGGCAAACAAATTCCACTAAATCCTGATTGCGTTGGTGCCAGTATTATCTTGAATGCAAACCAGAGGATCAAGATTACCGGTCCCGAGCCTTTGGGTGTTCAATTGGAAACCATTGATTCGGTGGCATAAGTAATGATTGGTAACATGCAATTAAACGATGAAGGTAAACTCAAGCATTTTTTGAGTATTGAGGGATTGGATAAGTGTTTGTTGACAGAAATTCTCGATACCGCCGAGTCTTTCGCTGGCATGTCAGCACAACAGGTTAAAAAAGTTCCTCTGTTGCGAGGCAAGACTATCGTCAATCTGTTTTTTGAAAACAGTACCCGTACTCGTACTACTTTTGAGCTGGCAGCAACACGTCTTTCTGCTGATGTGATCAATATGAATATTGCCACGTCGGCAACCTCAAAGGGTGAAAGTCTGCTTGATACCATCCGCAATCTGGAAGCCATGTTTGTCGATATGTTTGTGGTGCGCCATGCGCTTAGCGGTGCTGCGCATTTTATTGCTCAACAGACGGCCTCACATATCAGCGTTATCAATGCCGGAGACGGGCAGCATGCCCATCCGACTCAGGCGATGCTTGACATGTTTACTATACGGCAGCTCAAACCAAATTTTTCAAACTTAAGGGTCGCCATTATTGGCGATATATTGCATTCCAGAGTGGCACGTTCAGAGATACAAGCTTTGAATACTCTTGGTGTTGCTGAAGTCAGGGTTATTGCACCGAAAACCTTGCTGCCGGCACATGTGGAAAGCTTGGGTGTCAGTGTTTCACATAATTTAAACGAAGGGCTGAAAGATATTGATGTGGTTATGATGCTGCGCTTGCAAAAGGAGCGTATGACCTCGGCACTCTTGCCCAGTGAGAGTGAATATTTCAAATGTTTTGGTCTTACCGAAGAAAAGCTGAAAATTGCCAAGCCCGATGCAATCGTTATGCATCCAGGACCTATTAATCGGGGTGTTGAAATTGATTCCAAAGTCGCTGATGGACCGCAGTCGGTGATACTCAAACAAGTTAGTAACGGTATCGCGGTGCGCATGGCGATTATGGCCATGGCGATGCAAACATTACCTTCCAGTCCAGGAAGGCCGGTTACACAAGCGCCATCCTTGGCTATAACAGGGGGGCTGTAATGACCCGTATATGCATAGCCAAAGGCAGAATCATTGATCCCGCCAACGACATGGATCGTGTAGGTTCGATTTATATAGAAAATGGAAAAATTGTTTCTGTTACCGATGAGCAGGCCGGATTTAAAGCTGATAAAGTGATTGATGCCAGCGATCAAATCGTATGTCCGGGCTTTATCGATTTAAGTACTCGCTTGCGGGATATGGGACACAGTCGTAAAGCGACCTTTAAGAGCGAAGTTATTGCCGCAGCCAGTGCCGGTGTCACTACTTTATGTCTACAGCCGGATACTGTGCCGGTTATCGATACGCCCGCTGTTGCGGAACTGATCAAGGATTTGGCCCAAATAGCCGGTTATCGGCAAATCTATCCAATTGGAGCGCTTACCCATAAGCTGGATGGCGTGGAGCTGAGTTCGATGTTGTCGCTTAAAAATGCTGGCTGTATTGCGGTCGGTAATGCTAATCAACCGGTTAAAAATCTGTTGATATTAAGACGAGCCATGGAGTATGCAGCGAGTCATGACTTGTTGTTAATGTTTCGCCCCAATGATTTTTGGCTGAGTAATAATGGTTGTGCACATGAAGGTGTTGTCGCTACCCGCTATGGATTGCCCAGCATTCCTGAAGCAGCAGAAACCATTGCTTTAGCACAATGTCTGGAACTTGCTGAGCTAACCGGTTGTCGAGTTCATTTTGGTCAGCTAAGTTCCAAGCGTTCGGTGATACAAATTCATCAAGCCAAGAAATATGGCTTGAGAGTCAGTGCAGATGTTGCCATTCATCAACTCCATCTCACTGAAAATGACATGCAACCTTTTGACAGTGCTTACCATGTCTTACCGCCCTTGCGGACTGAAGCTGATAAACAGTATTTAAGGCAAGGTTTGGCTGAGGGTACACTTAATAGCATTTGTTCCGACCATCAACCACATGATCTGGATGCAAAGCTGGGTGCGTTTCCAGAGACGGAGCCAGGTATATCAGCGCTGGAAACTCTGTTGCCATTGATGCTTAGACTGGTCAAACAACACGCCATAACACTGGAACAGGGCATCGGCTGCTTAAGTGCCAATCCGGCAAGGGTGTTGCGGTTAGAGAGTGGCGCATTAACACCTGGCTTTGCAGCGGATGTTTGCATATTTGATCCGGAACTTGACTGGCAGGTTAATGCTGAAAACTGGAAAAGTCAGGGTGTTAACACGCCGTTCTGGGGCCACACTCTAAAAGGACGGGTAACGCATACTTTACAGGCGGGCCAGATTATTTATAGCTTATAACGTTCAAAATACTCCCATTACCAATAATTTATTGAAAGTCCTTTATTTCCCAGTAAGAGCGCAGCCTTAAATTCCCCCTGCTCTTTCTTGCGGTGTTTTTTTATTTTTATAAAACAACAGAAAAATTGTCATGATACAAAAAAGAAAAGCTTCCCAGATAGCAGATGTACTGATTGAGGCGCTGCCATATATTCGGCGTTTTAAAGGTAAAACCATAGTCGTTAAATTTGGTGGTAACGCCATGATTGATGAAAAATTAAAACACAGCTTTGCCAGCGACATTGTATTGATGAAACTGGTCGGTTTAAATCCGATTGTGGTTCATGGGGGGGGGCCGCAAATTGGTCAATTATTGGCTAAATTAGGTAAAACCTCAGATTTTGTCGACGGCATGCGTATCACTGACAGTGAAACCATGGATGTGGTTGAGATGGTTTTAGGTGGCTTGGTAAACAAGGAAATTGTTAATTTAATCAATTTGCATGGTGGCAAAGCAGTAGGTTTGACCGGCAAAGATGGCAATTTGATTAAGGCAAAAAAACTTCATCTTGTTCCCCATGAAGTATTGGAGGGAGAAGTGGCGCATGAGATTATTGATCTGGGCCATGTCGGTGAAGTCAGTCATATTGATGCTGCAGTTCTTGACATGCTGGTGGACAGTGATTTTATCCCGGTCATCGCACCCATCGGGGTTGGAGAGGACGGTCACTCTTACAATATCAATGCCGACCTGGTTGCCGGAAAAATTGCAGAACAGTTGAGAGCTGAGAAATTGATTCTATTGACCAATATACCGGGCATTCTGGATAAACAGGGAACACTCCTGACCGGTTTATCTTTACAACATACGGAAGATCTTATTGCTGATGGCACCATTTCTGGCGGCATGATTCCCAAAACACGTTGCGGTACCGATGCGATAAAAGGCGGAGTCACCAGCGTCCATATTATTGACGGTCGTGTCGATCACGCTGTATTGCTGGAATTATTTACTAATCAGGGTGTTGGTACATTATTGATTAATTGATATAAACAAAGACATATAAAGTTGTTTGGCGCAGGTTTTTGAAAACACATTATTTTCCCACAGCGGCCTCAATAAATGACCTGAACGCAGATCTGATATCGCGAACTTTCTGACTTGCACAGAGTTCTATACCCAGGGAAGATTCACGACAACGAATATCTAAAAAAAGCTGCTGTTTCTTGTTTTCATCTATTATTTTTGAGATTGAAAAACTTAGGTCGCTGTCATTTGCTGGCGACCTGCCCATAATTAATTTGTCGGTATCAGTATCAATGGGCGTTGTGGCATATGCCTTAAAAAATTCATGTGCACTTAGCCAGGCGTTGGTGCAAAATATTTCTGTTTCACAGGTATACAAGCCAATTTGATCGGCTGTCTGCTGGTCCATGTTTTTGTCAGAGGCCATAGATGGATCAGTATTTTTCATGGTTAAAAATTTGAAACGTTCGATGTCGGCTTCGAACTCTGCCTTGGCTTTGTTCTTTTTTTCTATATGATTGTTTATTTCGGCATAAGCTGCCTGGATCTGTGTTTCCGTTTGCTTGATTTCATTCAGTAAATAAGCGGGGACTTTCTTGCCATTTCGTTCAAGTTCTGCGGCCTTTTTTTGTTGTGTTTCCAGTTGAATTTCAATGCGCTTTAAATTACTTTGAGCCAAATTTCGTTGCGTATCCAGTGATTGCATTTTTGCGAAAAGACTGGCTTGCATATCTTGCAGATTACGAAAAGTGCTAAGTAATACCTTGTCATTGGCTGTCTGCTGGGCGATAACTTTTTCTTGGGCTTTTTTCAGTTCATTGAGCCGATTATCCATGGCCTGCTGTTCTTTTGTTTTTGCCTGTTCAGTAATTTCGACAACTCGACCTTTTTCGTTAAGCGACTCACGGCGATATTTCGAGTTTTCCGGTGGCACTTGATCCGAAAAAGTGGTTTCACCTTGCTCATTGACCCATCGGTACATTTTTTTTGCAAAGGCAGGTTGGCCGCATTGAAAAATGACGCAGACTAAAAAAATACTGGTTGAAAAAATGCGTTTTTGCATGGTTGGCGAAATGATCTTTTTTGCTTAAAGAATTAATTATAGGGTAGAGCAAATTAAAGGCGAAGGTTAGTCAGTGAAAAAAGACTGTTCTTTGCTATTTGATTTTATAAAGAAATGTCAAACTTTAGATTGTCGGGCAGGGATGGCAGCTTCTTTGGAGAGCTAATAGCAATACGTTTTTCCCGTCCGGACTCACCAGAGATGAGTTTGCAGGCCGATTTGGTCACTGCAAACTCAGTGGCTATAAAGCCAATAAGATGCTGATTGGCTTTACCGTCAATCGGTGCCGCCTTAATTCTCAGTTTTAGCCGATCTCCATGCAACCCTGACCATTCATCTTTACTGGCTTTGGGTTGAACATGGAGATTCAGGGTTAAAACGCCTTGTTCCCATTGATACCAGTTCAACCGATCAAATTGGCTAGTTGGTGCAACGGAGGCAATATCACCATTTTTGCAACTTGTAATAACATCAGTGCAGCCAAAGGAGATAAATCGATGCCGCCCAAATCGGGAATGACTTTGCGGCATGTATCAAGCATAGGCTCGGTGAGGCTACGCAAGATAGACGATGCGGCACCAAACATACCCGGATTCAACCAGCTGAGTATGGCTCTGGCAAATACAGCATAGATAAAAATATTAATCAGCAACGAGACCAGTTGAGTTAGCGATAGAATAGTTAAGGCTCCAATACTGATGGTCACGCCTTTTAGCAGTAATATCGAAAAATCAGCAACCATTTGCAAGCTAAAGACCAGTACCATAGAGGAGGTGTCTATTTTTCCAATAGATGGTACAAAACGGCGTAGCAATTTTAATGGCGGATGTGTTGCTTTGACTAGGAACTGGGAGATAGGGTTGTAAAAATCAGCGCCGGTCCATTGCAATAAAAAGCGCAGTAATACACCCAGAATATAAAGCGAAAAAAGCGAGTCGATAATAAAAATAACAGGATCAGTCATGTAGCTTGAATCCATCAGAGGTTCTCCATTTCTTTAGACATTTCAATAGAACGGTCTCGCGCCGCATGCAGGGCTTTTGAAACCAATTGGGTGAAGCCGCCTTGTTCGAACGTTTCTATAGCTTGCTGGGTAGTGCCGCCTGGCGAGGTGACACGTTTACGAAGACTTTCCGGAGATTCGGCGGATTCCAGTGCAATTTTTGCAGCACCCAAGGCTGTTTGCTGAACCAGTAAACGAGCGGTTCCCAAGCTTAAACCTAATTCTAAGGCGGTAGTTTCCATAGCTTCCATGAGTAAAAAGTAATAGGCCGGGCCACTGCCTGAAACGGCTGTGACAGCGTCCAGTTCGGCTTCATTTTCAACCCAAATTGCAATACCAACCGCTCGCAAAATACTTTCCGCGAGATTATGCTGTACAGCCGTTACCTTATCATTGGCATGCAAGGCAGTAGCGCCGGTTAATACCAGCGCAGGCGTGTTCGGCATGCACCGTACTATGGCGGTTTCAGCACCTAACCAGCTACTTAAACTATTTTGGTTAATACCCGCAGCGATTGAAACCACCAGTGGTTTTTTTTGCTGAACCAGTTCTGCCAGGCTTTGAGCTACTTTACTCAGTGTTTGTGGCTTGACCGCCAGAACAACAACATCAACTGCATTTACAATGTCAGCATTGTTAGCCGAGGTGTTAACGTTTAGTCTGTTACCCAGACTGGTTAGGGTATCCGGGTTAATATCGGATGCCCAAATTTGTTCCGGGGCATGGCCACTGGCAATCAATCCACTAATCAGGCTAGACGCCATATTGCCGCCACCGATAAAACCAATCTTATTTGTTTTCATGTTTGATAATGTGTTAGTTAGGTTAATGTATTTTACCCTATATGGGGTCTTCATGATCAATCACAATAACGCCATCGACTTTCGTTAGAGCAAGCTGTGCTACATTATGTAAACAGAATCCTGAAAAAAAACATATGATTGAAACAATTTATATAGAAGAAGCTATTTTGCAACACCCGCGTGTTATTGATATTGTTGGGCGATTCCCGCAAGCGCGAAAAATAATTTGCGGTCGTTACGGCGAAGTGTTTAACCCGAAAGCACAAAATTTTCGTTTGCAAAAACAGCAGCCTGCCTTGATATTGGCAGAGAAATATAAGAATTTTGCACTGCCAGCGCCTTTGGGTTATGGCATTGGTGCAAGCAAAAATTATTATTTTTCGCACATGCTGAATTGCCTTTACGATTGTCGCTATTGCTTTTTACAAGGTATGTATCAATCAGCCAATTATGTGTTGTTTATTAATTACGAAGATTTTCAGCAGCATATAAGGCAACTATGCGCCGAAGCGCCTGACGAAAATATGCATTTTTTTTCCGGTTACGATTGTGACAGCCTGGCTTTGGAGCCGGTAACAGGCTTTGCCGAGCAGTTTTTACCTTTTTTTGTTACCTTACCTAATGCCTGGTTGGAATTACGAACCAAAAGTACGCAAGTCAGAAGTCTGTTAAATCGTGAGCCGCTGCCACGCTGTATTGTCGCATTCAGCCTGTCTCCCGATGAAATAGCCAAAAAAGTCGAGGCAAAAGCTCCTTCAGTAGCGCGTCGTTTGGATGCCTTGTGCAAATTACAGGAACAAGGTTGGCAAATTGGCTTGCGCTTTGATCCGCTAATTTATCAATCAGGCTATCAACAACAATACCAACAGTTTTTTGAGCAGGTTTTTTCCCGTATTGATTTAAAACAGTTGCATTCAGTCAGTCTGGGTGTTTTCAGATTGCCGGAAAACTTTTTTAAAAAAGTTCACCGGCTTTATCCCGAAGAAAAACTTTTTTCGGGACCTCTACTTAGTCAGCAGGGTATGGTTTCTTATAAACAGGAATTGGAGCAGGAAATGATGCAGTTTTGCACGCAACTAATTTTAACTTATATTCCAGTTGCAAAATTTTTCCCATGCAGTCTATAAAACGTACAGTTCTGGTAACCGGTGCCAGTTCCGGGATAGGTCGCGCGATCGCCAGAAATTTACTGCAACAGGGGCACCAAGTGCTCGGCGTGTCTCGTGATTGTAGTCAGATTGTTCAGCATGGGGATAATTTCATTCCGGTGCAGCTGGATCTAAGTCGATTGAAAGATATACCGAAAAAAATGCGCGAATTGGAACTTGCGTATCCAGAGCTTGACGCAGTTATTTTTTGTGCAGGAAAAGGTCAGTTTGGCTCGGTTGAGGAATTTTCTTACACACAAATTGAAGATTTGATGACACTTAACTTTACCAGTCAGATTTTTATGGTTAAAGCCTTGTTACCTGCGTTAAAACGGAAAGAGCACAGCGATTTGATTTTTATAGGCTCGGAAGCCGCTTTAAAAGGCAGTCGTAAAGGAGCGTTATATTGCGCCAGTAAGTTTGCGCTACGCGGCTTTACCCAGTCTTTGCGTGAAGAATGCGGTAAAAGTAATGTCCGCGTCTGCCTTATTAATCCCGGCATGGTCAAAACCGCATTTTTTGATTCCTTATCTTTTGAGCCTGGCGATGAACCCAGTAATTTTATCGAGCCGGAGGATGTCGCAGAAACAGTATCCTATGTGCTAAATTCGCGTGCAAAGATAGTGCTTGATGAAATTAACCTAAGCCCTCTAAACAAGGTCGTAAAATTTAAAAAGCCAAGCTAATTATTCAATATAGTTATTAGCTTGAGTCATCGATATTCTGTTTTTTCATTCGGTAACTTAATGATTTGATTGATATGCCTAAATGCTTGGCGGTGGCAATTTTGTCCCATTGATTTTTTTCCAGTGCCTGGGTGATAGCTTTTCTTTCGATTTTTTCCAGATGCATTTCCAGCGAACTTGAGTCTGGATCAAACTCAGGCGGTTTGGCAAGATAGGAATCTTTTGGTAGATTAAGATCCTCTTTCTCAATGCGGCTACCGTTATACATTGCAAGCGCCCGTTCCAAAATATTTTCAAGTTCTCTCACATTTCCAGGGAAAGAATATTGCTGCAAGGCCGACAGTGCCGCAGTTGATAACAAGGGTATTTCCTGCTTATTAGCTTCTGTCAATCTGGCCAGGATATGATTAACAAGTCCGTGTATATCTTCAGGGCGTTCACGCAAGGGTGGAACGTGAAAATCAATGACATTGATACGATAATATAAATCTTGTCTGAAACTGCCTTCTTGAACCATATCGCTCAGGTTCTTATGGGTGGCGCTAAGTAAACGGATATCAACCGAAATCTCCTGCGAGTCTCCAACGGGGCGAATTTTTTTTTCTTGAATCGCACGTAATAATTTAACTTGGAGAGACAAGGGTAAGTCGCCAACTTCATCAAGAAACAATGTGCCGCCTTCTGCTGACTGGAACAAGCCTTTTTTGTCGCTGATCGCGCCGCTAAAGCTGCCTTTTTTATGGCCGAAAAACTCACTTTCCATCAGTTCATAGGGAATTGCGCCACAGTTAATAGGTACAAAAGCATGTTCGCTGCGCGAACTGTGTTGATGGATCAGTCTTGCAACCAGTTCTTTACCGGTTCCTGATTCACCGCTGATATAAACAGGCGCTTGACTTCTGGCGACCTTGTTTATTTTTGACCTGATCTCCTGCATGACCAAGGAGTCTCCGAGCAATAAATGTCGACTTCGTCTGTCTTTGGTAGTTGCTTCAGAGAGTTTTAAGGCATTGTTAATCAAGACTCTAAGTCCCGATAAATCAACCGGCTTGCATACAAAATCAAACGCACCTTTTTTCATCGCCAAAATCGCCGACTCCATATTTCCGTGTGCTGTAATAACGGCAACCGGTAAAGGTGTAGCTAAGGTTTGAATGAAGTCAACTAGCTCTAAACCGTTGCCATCTGGCAGTTTCATGTCGGTAAGGCAAACATCAAATAGATTATGTTGTAATAGCTGTTTTGCGCCATGTATATCTTCGGCCGTACACGTTTCAATAGCCATTCTGTTTAAAGTTATTTCAAGCAGTTCACGTATATCAGGTTCGTCGTCTACAATTAAAGCCAGTGGTTTTTTCATAAATCAATCAGATTTTGTTCTGCATTTAACAAGCACAGTCGAAAACAGTTACGGTTATCATCGGTTAAATAATAGCTTAATTTGGCCTGATTTAATTCGGCTAATTCTTTTGAGATATAAAGCCCCAGACCTGTTCCGCTGGATGAGGTAGTAAAAAAAGGTTCAAACAGATGATTTTGATTTTCCCGACTGATAATAGCTCCATTATCTATTATTTCCAGGCAGGATGACTGTTGCAGGGTAAAAATACGAATTTGAATTTTACCTTTCTGAGGGTTGCCGTATTTAAGCGCGTTTCGGCACAGATTGTCCATGATCTGTTTTAAATGCCCGAGATCAATGAACGCGCCCAAAACTTCCGTTGGAAAAGAAAAGCTGAAGATATCGGAAGTGACGGCATTTTCAAGAAAAAAAGTCTTTAGGTAATTGGCCAGCCATGATTTCAGGTTAATCATTTCTCGGCGTGAATCGGTTCTTCTGGAAAGTTGTAAAATATCTTCGATAATATGATTAACACGTCCAGAGTGATTTTGAATTATTTCAGTTAAACGTTTGTCCTGACTGGATAATAGTGGATTTTCAGAGAGTAATTGACCTGCATGGCTTATTGCACCTAAGGGATTACGTATTTCATGGGCTATGCTGGCAGTCAATCGGCCTAGTGAGACCAGCTTACTTTGCTGGACGTGCTGATTATAAAGCGCAATATCCTCAAGAATAACCATATAATAAGTTTCGTGACCAGTGGGTAGTGGCATGAACCGGCAGTGTATTTCCGATTGGTTAGGTAGTTGTAACAAAACAAAGTTTTGTTCTGGATCAGTTAGCCAGGTTTGAAACGCGAGCGATAAAAAATCTGAAATATCGGCCAATTGGACCACCATGGTTTTCAAATTAGCCAGTTTTAAGGTCGCCTCGTTGGCCATTTGTATAGCTTGCTGCTTATTGGTGATAATAATGCCGGATTGCAGGTGCTGGATAATGTATTTGTTAAGATCTTCCAGCTTGGTGATGGTTTGTTGTTGTTGATCGGCAAGTTGGAATATTTGCTCGCTACGTTTTGCGAGGATATAGGACAATAATGCAATAGTAAAAAATGAAGCGCCCAGCATACCTGCATTAGCGTAAGAATTGGAATCGAAGCTGTGTGAATAATCGGCAAATACCTGTTCTGCCAAGACTGCTAAACTGGCCAGTGCTGCGAAGAACATTGCACAGCGTCCTCCGATTAATAAACCACCTACGGCGATAGATACAGCAAGCAGAGTGCCAAGACCACTGTTAATCCCGCCTGAAGCATGCATGATTAAGGTGAGAATGAGAATGTCAGTAAAAATAAGAAACTGCGCCTGTAGTGCATAGCTAATGAGTCGCCAGCCTATACAGATTGAGGAAAGTAAAGAGAAAAATAAATAAACCTGGCTACTGTGAATGAATAACTCGCTATCGTAACTGCCAAGTAAGGACGTGCTTTTGTCGCTGTAAAACAGTGCGATAAACAGACCGGCAAGTATTAGTCGATAACCTAAAAATACCTTAAGCAATAGCCAGGCTTGTTGGGCCGGAATGCCGTAGCCTTTAGAGAAGGGACATGGGAAGATAGTTTCAGTGCTATTTGCAGACATGTGTGTTTTTAGAATGGCGTTTTACAGTGACTTGGTTAAAATGCTTGATAAATAGGTTAATTGAATACGGGCAAGTTTGTAGGGGCCAGATTAACCGCCGAAAGCTAATTAAAGTGTCAGTGGACAATCGTAGCATTTAGTTGTTATCAGTGTATGAAAATTCCGCCGGATTTAACCGGTCTATCCAGGAGTAATAAATGAATATCCATGAGTATCAGGCTAAACAGTTATTTTTGCATTACGCCATACCTGTGCCTGAAGGCAAACAGGCGATAACAGTTGAAAGCGCCGCACAGGTTGCCAAAGATTTGGGCGGAGATGGTTGGGTAGTTAAGGCCCAGGTTCATGCCGGTGGTCGGGGCAAAGTCGGCGGCGTAAAGCTGGCAAAATCACTGGCTGAAGTGACCGAATTTAGTCAGGGCATGTTGGGCAAGAGACTGGCCACCCAGCAAACGGATGCGCATGGCTTACCGATTAATTCATTGTTAATCGAAAAAATTTACCCGATCAAACGTGAGTTATATTTAAGCATACTGGTCGATCGCGGCTCTCAACGCATAATTTTTGTTGCATCTGCAGCGGGCGGTATGGATATTGAAACCGTTGCCCACGAAACCCCCGAACAAATCATCTCGGTGCCTGTGCATCCAGCTGCCGGCTTACAGGCTTATCAATGCCGGAAAGTCGCCTACACTTTGGGGCTTAAAGGCACACAAATCAAAGCGTTGGCAAAAATCATGCAAGGTTTGTATGACTTGTTTATAGCCAAAGATGCCAGTCAAATTGAAATTAACCCGCTGATAGAAACAGATAGCGGTGACTTGTTGGCGCTGGATGCCAAAATCAATTTTGATGATAATGCGGTCGAGGTGCATCCTGATATTCTGGCGATGAAAGATGCCGAACAGGAAGATGAAAAAGAAAATAAAGCCCAACAGTTCGGACTTAATTACATCACCCTGGACGGTAACATTGGGTGCATGGTTAATGGTGCCGGACTGGCGATGGCGACCATGGATCTGGTTAAACTGAAAGGCGGACAACCGGCGAATTTTCTGGATGTCGGCGGCGGCACCAGTATTGAAAAAGTTTGCGAAGCGTTCAAGCTGATTCTTTCTGATAACAGCGTCAAAGCGGTATTGGTGAATATTTTTGGCGGTATTGTGCAATGCGATATTATCGCGGCAGGCATTTTAGCGGCAGTTGAGCAAATTCACGTTACCGTACCGGTGGTAGTGCGGCTTGAAGGCACTAATGCCGAACAGGGTCGCGCCTTGTTAAGCAACACCGGACTAAATCTTTTCGCAGCGGATGATTTGGCACACGCGGCGGAACAAGTTGTAGCATTGGCGGAGGCCGTAGTATGAGTATTTTAATCAATAAAGAAACCAAAGTAATTTGCCAGGGCTTTACTGGCAAACAAGGTACCTTTCATTCCCAACAAGCCCTGGACTATGGCACGCAATTGGTTGGCGGCGTGACCCCGGAACGCGGCGGCGAAATCCATTTGGGCTTGCCGGTGTTTAATACGGTACAGGATGCAGTCAATAATACCGGCGCGACCGCGAGCGTCATTTATGTGCCGCCTTTTTATGCGGCCGATGCCATCCTGGAAGCCGTTGATGCCGGAATCAAACTAATCGTCTGCATCACAGAAGGCATACCCATTTTACAAATGCTGCGCGTTAAGGCGGCTATGGCTGAAACCGGTGCCTTGTTAATTGGTCCCAACTGCCCGGGCATCATCACTCCTGGAGAATGCAAAATTGGCATCATGCCTGCCAATATCCATTTGCCTGGTTCGATAGGTATCGTATCGCGCTCCGGCACCTTAACCTACGAATCGGTACATCAAACCACTGCGCAAGGCCTGGGACAAAGCACCTGTGTTGGTATAGGCGGCGATCCGATTCACGGCATGAATTTTGTCGACGTGCTCAGTCGTTTTCAGGCTGACGAACAAACCAAAGGTATTGTCATGGTCGGTGAAATCGGCGGTGGCGAAGAAGAAGATGCCGCAGAATATATTAAAGCTCATGTCACCAAACCTGTGGTTGCGTATATCGCGGGTCAAACCGCACCTCCCGGAAAACGCATGGGCCATGCCGGTGCAATTGTGACCGGTGGTAAAGGCACTGCGGAAGGCAAAGTCGCCGCGCTCAAAGCTGCAGGTATTGAAGTAGTCAGTTCGCCAACGGATATTGGCGTGGCGATGAAGGGGTGTTTGTAATCTGACTTGATATTCGTGGTTAAAAAATGGAGAAAACATGAAAACCAAAGACCTCATAGCAGAAGCTGTTTCGTTACCCATCGAAGAGCGAACATTGGTGGTAGATTCATATCTTCGAAGTTTAAATACTCCGGAATTAGAAATTGATACGAAATGGGCTTTAGTTGCAAAACACCGCTTACAACAACTGAGATCAGGGGAGATAACTGCTGTTTCCAGTGATGAGGTGTTTAAAAAAATTGAGGCTAGATTTTAGCAGTAAACGTTTTATTTCATCCTGCTGCGGAATCAGAATTTAATGCAGCTATTGATTATTACGAAGACATAGAAAAAGGCTTGGGTTATGACTTTTCACTGGAGACCTTCGCTGCACTTGATCGAATTATTGCGTTTCCAAAAGCATGGTTAATCATTGAAGATGGCATTAGAAGGTCTTTGGTAAGAAGATTTCCATATGGGATTTTATATGCTGAAGAACAAGATAAAATCTATATTGGTGCGGTTATGCATCTGCATCGAGATCCTGATTATTGGAAGCATAGAATATAGCAATCATGTGATTGCAGTCTTCGCTGAATTTGTTAACAAATACCACTCAACCTACAAAAAATTTCTCTACGAATGCCCCTAAAAATAGCCTTGGCCCAAACCAACTTTCTGGTTGGCAATATTGCCGCCAATATTGACAACATCGTCAAAACGGCAATTCATGCCCGTGATCATTTGGCTTCCGATATGGTCGTTTTTCCGGAACTGACCGTCACCGGCTATCCGGCAGAAGATTTGTTGTTTCGCAGCGATTTTATTACCGCCGCAAATAACGCGCTTTATCAAATTGCCGACCGTGTTCCTGGCATTGCCCTGGTTATTGGGTTTCCTGAACACGAAGGCGACAAACTTTACAACAGCGCTGCAGTGCTTCATCAGGGCGCGATTGTGGCCTGTTATCGCAAACGTGCCTTGCCTAATTACGGCGTTTTTGATGAACAACGTTATTTCACGGCAGGTGACAATCCCTGTGTATTCGAGTTCAACGGCAGGTTTATAGGGCTGACTATTTGTGAAGATGTTTGGCGATCCGGGATTATTGAAGACAACAAACAAGCGGGTGCCGAGTTATTGCTAACACTTAACGCCTCACCGTTTAACGCGGGAAAAATACATCAACGAGAAGACATTGTATGTCGCCAGGTTAAGGCTGCTCAATTGCCGTTGGTTTATGTCAATCAGGTTGGCGGTCAGGATGAATTGATTTTTGACGGCGCATCGTTTGTCGTGGACGCTGATGGCGACATCGTTTTTCGTGCAGCAGAGTTTAAAGAACAGCTAAGTGTGGTTGAGTTTGATGGCAACCAGCCCATAAAAACCACTTGCGCACCGCTTTATAATCAAATCTCCAGCGAATATCAGGCGCTGGTTTTGGGCATTAAAGATTACGTTAGAAAAAACGGTTTCCAGGGTGCTATTTTAGGTTTGTCCGGCGGTATTGATTCAGCGCTTGTCCTGGCTTTGGCGGTTGATGCCTTGGGCGCGGATAAAGTTGAAGCGGTTTTGTTGCCGTCACGTTATACCCAGGACATGAGTAATGAAGATGCTGTACTTGAAGCGCAACTGTTGGGCGTTCATTATCACAGCATTCCGATAGAACCGGCTGTTACGGCGTTCACCGGCATGCTGGCTGATATTTTTGTCGGCACTGCCAAAGACGCCACCGAGGAAAATATTCAGGCGCGTTGCCGGGGCGTGGTGTTAATGGCACTGTCGAACAAACAAGGCAAATTATTGTTAACTACCGGCAATAAAAGTGAAATGAGCGTCGGTTATGCGACCCTTTACGGCGACATGTCCGGCGGTTTTGCACCAATCAAGGATGTGCCTAAACTATTGGTTTATCAGCTGGCCTGTTATCGTAATTCGATTTCTCAGGTCATACCCGAACGAGTTATCACAAGACCGCCATCGGCCGAACTTGCACCGGATCAAATTGATGCTGATTCCTTGCCGCCTTATGATCTGCTTGATCCGATTTTGGAACGTTATATTGAAAAAGATCAATCTGCCGATGAAATCATCGCTGCCGGATTCAGCCGCGAAGACGTTACCAGGGCCATCAGCCTGGTTGATCGAAACGAATATAAGCGCAGGCAATCACCGCCAGGCATTAGAATTACAGAGCGTGCGTTTGGTCGCGATCGGCGTTATCCGATTACTTCGGGATATAAGGGTATTTAGTTGGCCGCGGAGATCTGGTTAACCAGAACCTAAAAGTATCGTTTTTCATCTGTTTAAATCCACGTCATCTGTATTCCATTTTGAGTGGTCAAATAATTACAAAATGGATTACGTTTTCTCAATTCCTGTCAGTGTAATACAATGTCTAGGTTTACTACCGTTTGTTTAGATCACTTATGTTTCTGCTTGCGGATTTTAAAAAACAAGGCTATAGCTGTGTTGACTGGCGATCACTCAATAGTATACATCACAGCCAATAAAACATTACGGCTACCTGTTCATGGGTAAGCGGTATTTAATAATTAAAATAAGGTCAGTTCTATGTGTTGGAGTGGTGAAGCGTCTGGTGTTTTAGCCGTCGCAGGTCTTAGTACCGCAGCGTATGTTGCGATTAAACAAGGGGAATCAAAAGAGCTTTGGATTCCGTTAACTTATTTTGCCTTAATGGAATTGTTACAGGCCGCTACCTACGTTTATATCGATTTATGTGACAATCCTAGTAATCAGATTCTCACGCTTTTAGGTTATTTGCATGTTTCTTTCCAACCATTTTTTGTCAACATGGTCGCGATGTATTTCATTCCGGAAAGCGTTAAATTGAAAATACGCACGACTGTCTATACACTCTGCGCGATCGGTACGTTGTTCATGTTGATCAAAATGTACCCGTTTGTCTGGGCTGGGTCTTGCCACGTTGGTACAGAGGGTTTTTGTGGGCCGAGTGTATGCTCCACTTCGGGTTCCTGGCATATCGCTTGGCAAATGCCTCTGAACGGCTTGATGTCCGATCCTGTCGGCTGGTTGTTTGGCTTTAACTGGGGTTTGCACGCTTTTACTTATATTCTGGTCGCATTTTATCTGCCTTTGATGTACGGTTCCTGGCGTTTCGTAGGCTTTCATTATTTAATCGGGCCGTTTATTTCTGACGTTACCACTACCGATCCCAACGAATATGCAGCAGTTTGGTGTTTGTTTTCGATTGCTTTGTGCGTATCGGTTATTAAATCTCCGATTAGAAAGCATCTGCACGTTAAAACCTGGCCGTTTTATAAAAAATATATTGGTGATTCGTTGTAGTTTGTAAGTCAAGTTAGATTGCTGGTGCGAATACAGCTTGCAAGTTGCTGAATAACATATAAAGTTTGGAGTTCAATCCTAGATTTGAACTCCAAATTTTCTCCGGATATCAGTTTATCTCATTCCATCAACACGGCTTGTCGTTTCGCTCCCCAGTTTCCCGGTTTAGATTGAAACACCCCCGCACACTGTTCCTCACAAAATCGGCAGTTCCCAGGTTCATCCAAATTCCATTCGGACAACTCGAACCAATCACGACCTATCAGTAACTGTTTGCAACTATGACAATAGGTGCTGTCTGCAGACTTGTCATGCACATTGCCTACATAGGCATAGCGCACACCGTTTTTTATAGCGATTCGTCTAGCCTGCAATAATGAAGAAAGCTGTGTGGCTGGCTTATCCTGCATCTTCCAGTCGGGATGGAATGCACTAAAATGCATCGGCACCTCCGGTCCAAGATGTTCGACTACCCATTGGGTCATGGCTTCCAGCTCGGCTTCCGAATCATTTTCGCCCGGAATGATCAGCGTGGTTAGCTCCAGCCAGGTCGAAGTTTCATGTTTAATGTATTTTAGTGTTTCTAAAACCGGCTCCAGATGACCGCCGGTTAAGTCGTGATAAAAACGTTCGGTAAAGGCTTTTAAATCAATATTGGCGGCATCCATCCATTGATAAAATTCCGCTCTGGGTTGCTCACAAACATAACCTGCCGAAACCGCAACCGATTTGATGCCCAGACTACGACAGGCTTGTGCGGTATCCAGCGCATATTCATGAAAAATCACCGGATCATTATAGGTATATGCGACGCTAGCGCAGCCATAATGTTTTGCGGCTTGGGCGATAGCCTCGGGAGAGGCCTTGCTCATCAAGGTATCCATTTCCCTGGATTTGCTGATATCCCAATTCTGACAGAACTTGCAGGCCATATTGCAACCTGAAGTACCGAACGAAAACACAGGGGTGCCCGGCAAAAAATGATTTAATGGTTTTTTCTCGATAGGATCAATGGCAAAGCCGCTGGAGCGACCGTAACTGGTCATAACAATCTGGTTATCTAGATTCTGTCTGACAAAGCATAAGCCACGCTGGTTATTGTGCGTCTTGCAGTAGCGTGGGCACAGATCACATTGTACCCGACCGTCTTCGAGAGTATGCCAGTAACGGGTTTTTACGGTATCCTGGGTAATAAAGTCAGTCATGATTATTCTCCTGTTATGATATAAATCATTTAACTTAATCTTTTCTAGCATGACTTATAAGAGTAAGAAAATAAATGTTTTTTGTGGTCTTACGTATTGATACGTATGGATAAAAATTGAACCTGGCTCTACTATCGAGATTATTTAAAATGTTTTCTAACTAACCATCCTGATTAATGATTCTCACGGTAAAACAAACAAGATAAAATTATGATTAGACAACCCGCCGTAGCAGGTACATTTTATCCTGAAAGTCCAAAGCAACTTCATATGATGCTTGGCCAGTTTTTGAGAGAAGCCGCAACCAATGCGAAACCGCCCAAAGCCATTATTGTGCCTCATGCTGGCTATATATATTCCGGCCCGATTGCAGCAAGCGCTTATGCCCGCCTAATAAATGCCAGAAACCTGATAACCCGAGTTGTGCTTTTGGGGCCGTCTCATCGTTTTGCCTTTAGGGGACTTGCGGTGAGTCGGGCGGAAACATTCACCACGCCGCTGGGTAATGTCCCGGTTGATCTGCAAGCGGTAGAGGCTATCGCACAATTGCCTTTTGTTGAATATCTTGAGCAGGCACACACCTATGAACACAGTCTGGAAGTGCATTTGCCATTTTTACAAGAGGTACTGAATGACTTCAAAATCGTGCCTGTTGTTGTTGGTGATGCTTTGCCTGTTCAAGTCAGTCAGGTTCTTGAAGCTCTGTGGGGAGGTGAAGAAACACTGATAGTTATTAGTTCTGACTTAAGTCATTATCACGATTATGCGACTGCCAAACTGATGGATCAGGCGACAACTAAACTTATAGAGGAGTTGAATTATGAGCAGCTTGCTTCAGAATTTGCCTGCGGGATGATTCCTGTTAGCGGATTGTTAAAACTCGCGCGGAAAAAATCACTTTCGATCAATATGATTGATTTGCGCAATTCTGGCGACACGGTAGGAGATAAATCCAGCGTAGTAGGTTATGGTGCTTATGTCATTGAATAAAGCCAATCAGCAACAGCTATTGGCATTAGCCAAAAACTCCATACAACATGGCTTACAAACCGGTCGACCACTAACAATCAATCTGGCTGATTATCCGGAAGAGCTAACTGAGCAACGAGCCACTTTTGTTACTTTGCAGTTAAATCAGCAGTTACGCGGTTGTATTGGTATGTTGGAAGCGGTCAGACCGCTGGCTGAAGATATTGCCGAAAATGCCTTTTCGGCCGCTTTTAAAGATCCTCGCTTCCCACCGTTGCAAGTTGATGAATTCGATGAGCTTGAAATTTATCTGTCGCTGCTCACACCGGCTGAGTCGATGTCATTTAGTTCGGAGCAGGATTTAATCGCCCAGTTACAACCGGGCATAGACGGGTTGATTTTGGAGGAAGGTAATCGACGTGGAACATTTTTGCCTTCAGTTTGGGGGGCACTACCCGAGCCTAAGCAATTTTTACGGCATTTAAAACAAAAAGCAGGATTGCCCTCGGACTATTGGTCTGAACGCATCAGGGTCTCCCGTTATCAGGCAGAATACATAAGTTAATTCACGGCTCTGTGGGGGGCGAATTTATCCACCGAAGGTAAATGAATCGCCCCTGCAGATATGAGCATCAACCCTGCGTTAACCTGATTTCAGCTTCGCGGTATTTCTCCGCGCAATACGCAGCTACTTCAGAGGGTAAATGTGGGCCGGGTGCAGTTTTATTCCAGTCCAAGGTTTCCAGATAATCGCGGATATACTGTTTGTCAAAGCTAGGCGGGCTGATTCCGACCTGATATTGATCCGCAGGCCAGAATCTTGATGAATCAGGCGTTAAGGCTTCATCAATCAAATATAAAACACCGTCATCATCGACGCCAAACTCGAATTTGGTATCGGCAATAATAATGCCACGCTCTTTGGCGAAGGCTGCGGCTTCGCGATATAGCGTTAAGCTGGCGTCGCGCACTTTTTCGGCTAGGTCCCTGCCTATCAAGTTAACAGTTGCTTCAAACGTGACATTTTCATCATGCTGATCGACTGCTGCTTTTGTGGATGGCGTATAAATCGCTTCCGGTAATTGTTGGGCTTGTAATAAGCCCTCGGGTAATTGAATGCCGCAGATAGCGCCGGTTTTTTGGTAATCTTTCCAGCCGGAGCCGATCAGATAACCGCGCACAATGGCTTCAACCGGCAATGGCTTTAATAATTTAACAACGATAGCCCTACCTTCAATCTGTGCCCGATCTGAATTATCGGGAACGACTTGTTCCAATGGAATATCAGTCAGATGATTCGGCATAACATGCTTCATTTTTTCAAACCAGAAATTGGACACACTGGTTAAAACCCGGCCTTTGCCTGGAATAGGATCCGGTAAAATCACATCAAAGGCAGACAGTCGGTCAGTGCTCACGATCAGCATGTATTGGTCATCAATATCATAAATATCCCGAACTTTTCCGCGAGCGCGAAGTTTTAAAGACGGCAGTGTTGATTCGTATAAGGCTTCTGGAGCGGTCATAAGTTCTCGCTTGAATTTAAATAAAATAATTTTACCAGTTATTAAGTTAATTATCCGTATCTGATAGTGTCATGTCATCATCGCCAAAACTCCCGGCTGTTTCGGAGCCCAGTTTGATCATCAAGCGGACTTCATTACGGGAATCAGCGGAGTTAAGCGCATCTTCATAACTTATTTTTCCGGTCATATATAAATCATAGAGTGACTGGTCGAAGGTCTGCATGCCGTGTTCACGCGAATCTTTCATTAATTCTTTAAGCTTGCTAATCTCGCCTTTACGGATGTAATCTTTGGCTAAAGGCGTATTAATCAATATTTCAATTGCGGGATAACGCCCTTGGCCGTCTGTTCGTTTGATCAATTGCTGGGCAACTATGCCCCGTAAATTAAGCGATAAATCCATAAATAACTGGCCATGCATTTCATCCGGGAAGAAATGCATAATACGGTCTATGGCTTGATTGGCATTGTTGGCATGCAGTGTAGACAGACATAAATGTCCGGTTTCAGCAAAGGTGATCGCATTTTGCATGGTTTCTCGAGACCTGATTTCACCAATCAATATCACATCGGGCGCTTGGCGCAGGGTGTTCTTCAACGCCACCTCATAAGATTCGGTATCAATCCCCACTTCTCGTTGAGTGACAATGCAACCCAGATGCGGATGTTGAAATTCTATAGGATCCTCAATAGTGATGATATGTCCGCTACTGTTTTGATTCCGATATTTGATAAGGGCCGCCAATGATGTTGACTTACCGGTGCCAGTCGCACCGACAAACAGCACCAAACCGCGTTTTGCCATGATTAGATCTTTTAATATAGGTGGTAAATTTAATGATTCGGCATCTGGTATGTCATTTTCAATGCGCCTGAGCACCATGCCGGCCGCGTCACGTTGGGTAAATGCGCTGATCCGAAAACGGCCCAGATTATTGACGCCGATGGCATACTGGCATTCTTTGGTGTTTTCAAATTCATCCCGTTGACGCTGGTTCATCAAGCTTTGTACCAGCATTAAGGACTGTTCAGGGGTCAGCAGTGTCTTGGAAACTTCAAGCAGTTTACCATCGACTTTTATTGTTGGCGCCCGGCCTGCAGTTATAAATAAATCTGATGCTTTTTTCTGCACCATTAGTTGAAGTAGAGCATTAAAATCCATGATTTTCCTACCGGAACATATCTTTATTGACGGCTTTTTCCATGGCCATTTTTGCATTGATAAGTCCTTTATCAACCAGTTCTTTCATGTTTTGATCCAAGGTTTGCATGCCATCTTTACGACCGGTCTGGATTGCAGAGTACATTTGCGCAACCTTGGCTTCACGAATCAGGTTTCGTATTGCCGATGTACCGACCATGATTTCATGTGCGGCAATTCGTCCGCCGCCATTTTTCTTTAGCAAGGTTTGAGAAATGACCGCCTGTAACGATTCGGAAAGCATGGCGCGAATCATGTCTTTTTCTGCGGCAGGAAATACGTCGATAATACGATCGATGGTTTTGGCGGCAGACGTGGTATGCAAAGTTCCAAAAACAAGGTGGCCAGTTTCAGCTGCGGTCATTGCCAGCCTGATTGTTTCAAGGTCCCGCATTTCTCCAACCAGAATAATGTCGGGATCTTCCCGTAAGGCAGAGCGCAATGCCTCGTTAAAGCCGTGGGTGTCCCGATGAACTTCGCGCTGGTTAATTAAACACTTTTGGCTTTCATGAACAAATTCGATGGGATCTTCAACGGTTAAAATATGCGCGTAATCATTGCAGTTAATATGGTTGATCATCGCGGCTAATGTAGTTGACTTGCCGGAACCCGTCGGCCCGGTTACCAAGACCAGTCCGCGCGGCTTTTGGCATAATTCTTCAAAAAATTTGGGTGCTTTTAAATCCTCCAAACTTAAAATGACAGAAGGAATGGTTCTGAATACGGCAGCGGCGCCTCGTTCCTGATTAAAAGCGTTAACACGAAAGCGGGCAACACCGGGCAGATCAAAGGAAAAATCGGTTTCCAAAAACTCTTCATAGTCTCGGCGTTGCTTGTCATTCATAATGTCATAAATCAGTGCATGCACTTCTTTATGATCGAGGGCAGGGATATTAATGCGCCGAATATCGCCGTCTACTCGGATCATAGGGGGAAGTCCGGCTGACAAATGTAAATCCGACGCTTTGTTTTTAGCTGAAAAGGCCAGTAATTCGGCAATATCCATAACATCCTCTTGAAGACAAAAATAAAATTATTGTTATATCATAGTTTATCTTTCGTGTTTTGAATGTGTGTATTAAGGCATCAGTGGTAATAGCGATGCCGACGATGCGATTTAAAGTTCATTCATAGCAATTTTCCTTGGTATTAAAATTACTCGAAACCGCCTCATGACCACCATAGCTCAAAGACTAAAAAATATACATAAGCAAATCAGGGAAGCTGAGTTGGCTGGCAACCGTCAGCCGGGCGAGGTGATTTTACTGGCTGTTAGTAAAACCAAGCCTGCAGAAGATATAGCGGCAGCCTATCAGGCCGGTCAGCGCCATTTTGGCGAAAACTATTTGCAGGAAGCTTTAAAAAAACAACAGGAACTAGGTGTGTATGCGATTACCTGGCATTTTATCGGCCCCATTCAATCCAATAAAACGAAAGCCTTGGCGGCTCATTTTGATTGGGTACACAGCGTAGACAGTTTTAAGATAGCCCAACGACTGAGTGATCAGCGACCGCTTTATTTGCCACCGTTAAATATTTGTCTGCAAATTAATGTCAGCGATGAACCCAGTAAGTCTGGCATCTCTTTGGCTGAATTGCCATTGCTTTGTGAGCAGATCGCTATGCTGCCAAACTTGAAACTACGTGGCGTAATGGCCATTCCTGCTCCGCATCAGGAGTTTGAGCAACAACGCCTATCTTATAAAGTTTTGTATGAAGCCGTTACGAAACTAAAAAAGCATGAGCTAGATACTTATTCATTTGGTATGAGTGGTGATCTAAAGGCAGCGATTACAGAAGGATCAACTATAGTTAGAATCGGTACGGCGTTGTTTGGCGAACGGGTTTAAGTGTAATAAATTGTTTTGCTAGCTATGAGCGGTAAGTAATGTAATTACATGGACTGAGCAAAGCCGACTTATTTTGGTTTTATTGCAATACAAACTTCAATCCGATTAATAAAAGAATCGAGGCTAAGATTGGACGTAAAAAACGCTCAGGAATCTTCGCGCTGAGGTGGCTGCCGATCCATATGCCCGGCAGAGAGCCGACCAGAAGGCTACTTAGTAATACTAAATCAACATTACCTAAACTTAGGTGGCCGAGTCCTGCGACCGCTGTCAGAGGGATGGCATGAGCCAAGTCTGTGCCTACAATTTTTAATGTGGTCATCCTGGGATACAAAAACAGCAAGGCGACAGTGCCCAGTGCGCCAGCGCCTACAGATGATAATGTCACTAAAACACCTAGAACAGCACCAATCAGAATTGTGGCTGGTATTTGTAAATGTTTGAATCGTCCGGCGTTTTCGGGAGTGCTATGTTCATCATCAATGGGATTAAGTTTTGCCGACCGACTTAATAACAGGCTACGGACGATCAAGGAAGCGGCGGTCAGCAGAAGTGCAATGCCCAGGGTAAAAGTAATCGCGCCTGTTGTTTCTTTGCCGATTGAGCTTAAATATTTAAGCGTGAATAAGGTTATCAGCGCGAAAGGTATGCTACCCAACGCCAGCCAGCCGACAATTTTCCAGTCTACCGAGCTATGTTTATTGTGATGGACCCAGACGCCACCTGTTTTAGTGATAGCCGCAAACAAAAGGTCTGTACCTACAGCAACGGCGGGTTTAAAGCCAAACATAAACACCAGTAGCGGTGTCATTAGTGACCCGCCTCCTACGCCGGTTACGCCAACCAACATACCTACAGCAAAACCGGAAAAAGTATATGCCCAATTCATAAAACAGCCCTTTTGATAATACGCCAAAAATTTGAGCATTATAACAGCCGAGCGGCGGTATATTTAGCAGTTGTTGCTTTAGCAGCATTTTTTGAGAAAAGAAAATTCATGGGTGATGGAGGGAATTTACTTTTGAATAACGCGGGAAGTAAGGGTTGTTACCAATTCTGAATTATATGCTGTACTTTTAATGTCAATAGATATGCAAACCAAACAAACACATTAAGGTCTGCCGTGAGGTGGTCAAAAAATTGAGGTGATATTCAAAACACCTGCACTTCCCTGTGCAGAGAGATTAACGAGCTATTAATAAAATCAGCTTAATTAACAATGTGATGGCCACGATTTCTCATGCAATTTGAATAAGATCTTTTATATTGGGCTTCCGATTCAAAACCTTGTTTAGCTCCGCCACCTATGCCTCCAGCTGCTGCACCTATCGCTGCGCCGGTACCTGGGCTTCCTGCAATTGCCCCTAGAGCAGCGCCCCCAGCCGCGCCAATCAAGCCACCTACTCCAGCACCGATGGCAGTTTCCTTAGCTGTGCCGCCAGATGCATGAGTTGCCAAATCTTTGCACTCAGCCATATCCTGGTTGATTCGATAGGCATTAGGATCATTATAGGAGTCGACAGTTGGTGTCCATCCACCCTGGCTATAGCAACCAGAGATTAATATGCTACTTATAAAAATGATGCCAGTTGAAAGTTTGTTCATATTGATTGCCTCAGGTAAAGTGATTTCTCTTTAAAAATACTTGAATTTTTATGAATAAAGAATGAATACCATAACACTCATTCTGAAAAAATTAATTGTCATTTTACAAATTCTATCAGGATAGAGAGTTAAGGTGCTCCATATAAAAGTAGTCGCTAACATCGACATTATCCCATTATTTTGCATGAAAATACTGTTTAATAAGGGT
>SESD01000153.1_pt1 | contig 41935 bp, 37 predicted proteins | sample 3171411 | NCBI WGS metagenome assembly SESD01 (sample SAMN06051880, study PRJNA518727) | freshwater metagenome | biome: subpolar coniferous forest; feature: holomictic lake; material: water; isolation source: holomictic Lake 442, 16.5 m depth | place: Canada: near Kenora, Ontario | collected...
CGCGGGTCAGTTTCAGACCTTTCGCCTCGGCGACTACGTTCTCCATCGCTATGGCGTCGTCAATCAACTGGCTTACGGAGAAGTTCTTCTCTTCCAACGGCAAACGCTCGGCTTCGATCTTGGAAAAGTCGAGGATGTCGCCGACGACATTGACCATCCGTTGAGCAGCACCCTTGCTCTTGTTGAGCCAGTCAATTTGCTTTGGATCGGTGGCACGGTGCAACACCAAATCGATCATGCCGATGACGCCATTCATCGGCGTACGCAGTTCGTGGCTCATGTTAGCGAGAAAGATGGTCTTGGCTCGGTTAGCCGCTTCAGCGGCGTCACGGCTTTGTTCAAGTGCTGAGGTGCGTGCGGCGACGAGTTCTTCGAGGTGATTGCGGTACTGGGTGAGTTCGGACTCGGCCTTCTTGCGCTCTGTAATGTCCGAATGCGTGCCGATCACGCGCAGTGGTCTGCTGGCGGCATCACGCTCGACGACCAAGCCGCGGTCAAGAATCCATTTCCAACTACCATCCTTGCAACTGACACGGTGCTCATTGATGTAAAGCGGCGTCGTGCCGTCGAGATGCGCCTGCACATCGGCCATGACGCGCACTAGATCGTCGGGATGGACGCGTTTGCTCCATTCATGGAGGCCGCTGCCAATCTCGTCCTGCGAGAAGCCGAGCATCTCTTTCCAGCGCGTGCTGAAGAACACCTTGCTCTCCGGCACGTCCCAGTCCCACAGCCCGTCGCCGGAGCCCTCAATGGCAAACTTCCAACGATACTCGCTTGCCAGCAAAGCTACCTCAGCTTGCTTGTGCTCGGTAATGTCGGTCATGGCAATGCGTATCGACGCGCCACCAGTGCCGGGGTTCTGCACGACGCAGTCGATCTGCGCCTGAAACACCGTGCCGTCGCCGTGTTGCACGGCTACATCTACCGTACCTCTGTCGCCCCGTTGCTTCAGCGCCAGCCAGCGCGCCTGATCTTCGGCAAGGACCAGGGAAGTGAAGGTACGTCGCAGTAGGTTCTTGCGCTCGATCTTCAGCAGTGTGGCGGCGGTAAGGTTGGCTTCGTCGATCATGCCGTCGGGGGTGAGCGTGAGATAGCCGACCGGAGCGAAGTCGTACAGATCGAAATAACGATCACGCGATTCCTCCAACTCATTCTGGTTCTGACGCAGTTCCTCGTTCTGCATTTCCAACTCGATCTGATGCACTCGCAGTTCTTGCAGGACTTTTTTGGATGCTTCGGCTGATAGGAACCTATCGTCTCTCGACTCCTCGCTAAGGACGTGCCGGGCGACGGCTTCCGCCCGCTGGCGCAGCGACAATGTGCCGGGTTTCTTTTGGTCGTCCGAAGTCATGGCCTTACCTGCCAGTGGGTTGTCGCAATAGTTGCCGGCATGAACCCGGCAGTGCTAGGCGACGGACTAGGTGACGAACGCCACCGGCCCAGCGATGGCGGACTGGGGGCAGCCCTGCACCGGCCTCGAGTCATTGCTGCGGGGGGGGGGCTGGCAAATCGGCTTGGCCTCGCCATCGGCGCGGCGCGAGCCGTGGGGCTGTATTCCCTTGCGGTTTTTTCCGGCTGCCATGAGAACCCCTATCGTCAAAGTGTGTTTAACACTTTCGCCATAGTACGCCTGTTCAAAGTCGAGGTAAACCGGGTCGGGCATCCGACCGGCTCTGGCGCGGCATCCAGCAGCTCACCGGGAACGGCTAGTAGCTTGATACCGGCCGCTCAAATCCAATGCGTACGGCATCACCAACGACCGTTCCCGCTGCACAACCGAAGTTCGGGCGGGAAACATCGGTGGCTCCGATTGAAAGGCCGCTTACGAGTTCGTGCTTTGGGTCAGCGTCGGCCATCGACAACGCGCTGGTCGCGGGTCTCCCGTCTGTCTGAGGAAATTCGGAAGATCCGGGCCGCCGGCCCTTTTGCTTCAATCTTCCATCAGCACTTTGCTGTCGCAACCGACGCGAACATTGCCCCAATATCGCCCATTGATCTGGATCGGCATATTTATCTCGGAAAGAATCTCCCCGGTATCGCGGGCATAAGTCTGCAGTAGCAAGGGCATGGTGTTCTTTGCGGCGCGCTGACCGGTCGGGTCGTCCCAGATCCGGCGGGTGCGGTTCCCGATCAGATCGACCTCGTAATCGCCGGTCAGCGGTTTGGAAACTTTGGCATTGTGTATCGCCGCATAGCCTTTGCCGTCCGTGATGAGCGCGTAGGCGCCACCGGTCAGCAACCCCAAGTATTTTTCCAGAATCGGTTGAACCTGCTGTTCGAAATATCTGAGGTAGCTGACCTCGTACTTTTGCGGCGTGGTCTTCGGGATAGGCTTGTAGTTCTGATCCCATACATCGACGCCCGAATTTGACAGATCAGTGAGCTTTCCGGCGATCTCGTCACGGAAATCATGGGTTCGTTGAACATTTTTATCGAACGTACCCTGGCCGATCTTGAAACGGGACACCAGTTCCTGAACCGCCTCGGTTGCGGCGGCCAGGGTTACCGCAGATTTTTCCGAGATCTGCATGCTGCTGGAGACTTCAGCCGAGATCTCATGTACCAGGGTGACGGCGTCATGCGTCTGGGCGTTGGTTGCGGTCAGTTCGTCCATTGCTGTGGCGATCTGGTTCAATTGGTCCTTGGTGTGTTCAAAACCGGAGACCATTTTTTCGAATTCTCCCGAAGAGCGCTCCACCACCTTGACGCTTTGATTGATATCGGTCTTGATCAATTCGTTTTCCGCCAAGGTCTCCTTGACCAGCAGACTCATTCCATTGATGTTCTCGTTTATTTCCTTGGTTGCCAGATGCACGCCCTCGGAAAGTTTGCGCACTTCGTCCGCCACCACCGAAAAGCCGCGGCCGGCCTCGCCGGCACGGGCTGCTTCGATGGCTGCGTTGAGCGCCAGCAAGTTGGTCTGATCCGCGATCTCCTTGATCAGGGCAGCGATTTCGCGCACGCTCTCCGAGCGTTGCGCCAAACTGCCAACGGTTTCGTTGAACTTCATCATTTTTTCATTCGCCGACCGCACCCTGAAGACCACGTCGCGCATTTCGGCGAGTGACTGGTTCGCGGTATCGAGATTGGCTTCCGTTGAATGGAAGATGACTTCGGTGGAATGCGCCACTTCGTTGATGGCTTTGGTTGCGGCGTTGCTCGAGCCAAAGACTGCTTCAGTAATCTCCCCCTGGCGAGTGGCGCGACTTGCCGTGGCGGCAACATTCCGCTTCGACACGACGGCCTCGCGTGCAATTCTGACGCTCTTCCGGCGGACTTCGTCGATAATTTGCCGCATTTTGTCGGAGAAGCGGTTGTAACTTTCGGCCAGCGTGCGCAGTTCGTCGTGGGAGAGCAGTGGCAGATTGTGCGAAAGATCGCCCTCGCCGCGCGCGATTTCGTCGAAGACATTACTGATAGCTTTGATCGGCCTGACTATCAGGAAACGCATATAAAGAATCTGCAGTATGGTCCATGCCAGCGCTATGGCAGTTAGCACCAGCATGATGGCGAACCCTTCCGCGAGATTGGCATCGATATGGTCGATGATTGCTCTGCTGGCGCCAATGGACTCCAGTTCTTTGCTGACGTTACTCCGCTGAATAGAATAAATGCCGAGGTAGCAAAGGTCTATCAAGAACAGAAACAAGAAGCTCATCAGCTTCCTGGTGAGCGTGTTCCAAATCGTTCGCTCACTCCAGTTGTACAGTTCCCTGAGTGTATCCACCACGACCTCCCGACTACATCCATTTATATGCTGGAACTGCCGTTTCCCGCAATTGTCACGAACGCAGCATTAACTTGTCATATCACTAAACCGGCCAGTTTTTGCCACAAACGTCGAGGCTTCGCGTCATCTTCTGTAGCTGATCAATACCTCAAAAGGTTATGTGGTTTTTGTGTGAGCAACAATACTCACTTTAGGCATACCAGAGAGCAGGGATAGTCCGCCAAATAATCCGGCCACCCACTCTTCTCAATTCTGCAATTCAGCTCGATCGCGGAAGTGTTCCAGCGCCTCAGGGTTGGCCAGTGCCTCGACGTTCTTCACCACATCGCCGTGCACCACGTTGCGCACCGCCAGTTCGACGATCTTGCCGCTCTTGGTGCGCGGGATGTCGCTCACCTGCAGCACCTTGGCCGGCACATGGCGCGGCGTGGTGTTGTCGCGAATCACCTGATTGATGCGGGCGATCAGGGCTTCATCGAGAAGCAGACCCTCGCGCAGCTTGACGAACAGCACCACGCGCACATCGCCGCGGTTGCCCGGCGGCCAGTCCTGGCCGATGACCAGCGACTCGACCACCTCGTTGAGTTTTTCCACCTGGCGATAGATTTCCGCCGTGCCGATGCGCACGCCGCCGGGATTGAGTGTGGCGTCGGAACGGCCGTAGATGATGAAGCCGTCGTGCGCCGTGCGTTCGGCGAAGTCGCCGTGACACCAGATATTGTCAAAGCGCTCGAAGTAGGCGGCGCGGTACCTGGCGCCATCCGCATCCTTCCAGAAACCGATCGGCATCACCGGAAACGAGCGGGTGCACACCAGTTCCCCCTTTTCGCCGCGCACCGGCCGGCCGGCATCGTCGAACACATCGACAGCCATGCCCAGGCCGGCGCACTGGATTTCGCCGCGATACACCGGGCCGTTCGGGTTGCCGATGACGAAGCAGGAAATGATGTCGGTGCCGCCGGAAACCGAGGCGAGCTGGATGTCCTTCTTGATATTGGCATAGACATAGTCGAAGCCTTCCGCCACCAGCGGGCTGCCGGTCGAGAACATGGCGCGCAGATGTTGCAGCCTGTGCGTCCGGCGCGGTTTGAGGTCGACCTTGGCGATGGCATCGATGAACTTGGCCGACGTACCGAAATGCGTCATGCCTTCGGCATCGGCATAGTCGAAGAGGATGGTGCCGCGGCCGACGAAGGGCGATCCGTCGTACAGCAGCAGGGTCGCCCCCGACGCCAGGCCCGTCACCAGCCAGTTCCACATCATCCAGCCGCAGGTGGTGAAGTAGAACAGGCGGTCATCGACCTTGACGTCACCCTGCAACTGGTGTTCCTTGATGTGCTGCAGCAGCGCGCCGCCGGCGCAATGCACGATGCACTTGGGCACGCCGGTGGTGCCGGAGGAATACATGATGTAAAGCGGATGATCGAAGGGCAGCCGCTCGAAGCGGATTTCACGCTCGCCGGCGTGGGCTGCCAGGAAATCCGCCAGCCACACGCCATGCCTGACGGCGGCAATGTCTCCGCCGGCCGCATTTCCCGCATACGGCACGACCACGACGCGTTGCAGGGAAGGCAGGCGCGCGGCGATCTCGGCCACCTTGCCGAGGCAGTCGATGACCTTGCCGTTGTACCAGTAGCCGTCGCAGACAAACAGCAGTTTCGGCTCGATCTGGCCGAAGCGGTCGAGCACGCCCTGCACGCCGAAGTCCGGCGAGGCCGAGGAGAAGATGGCGCCGATCGAGGCGGCGGCCAGCATCGCCACCACGGTGGCCGGCACATTCGGCAGGTAGGCGGCGACGCGGTCGCCCTTGACCACACCCATGGCGCGCAGCGCGGCCGCGGTCTGCGCCACGGCGCGGTACAGTTCGGCGTGGCTGGCGCGGCCTTTGACCTTGTCCTCGCCCCAGAACACCAGCGCGTCGGCAGCGTCACGCCGCCGCAGCAGGTTTTCTGCAAAGTTCAGCCGCGCCGCGGGGAACCACTGCGCGCCGGGCATTTTCTCGCGATCGACCACCACCGTTGCACCCATCTCGCCGCGCACTTCGCCGAACTCCCAGACCGACGCCCAGAACTCCTCCGGGTGTTCGACCGACCACGCATGCAATGTCGAATAACCGGCGCCGGCGAGACGGCGATTCCAGCGCCGGTCTGCGCCGGCCATGAATGCGGTGAGACGTGAGCCGGCAATTCGCCCGGCCGATGGCTGCCAGACGGGCGTGGTCAATGTATTCATGCTGAAACTCCTGCTTGAATTTCGAACGGATTACAAACAGCTGGCGCGCAAGGCGTCGGGCAAGGGACTCGACTTCCCCGTCTTCGAATTGATCCACACCAGCTTGGCCGCGCCCTCGGCATAAATCCTGTCATCACCGACCAGGCGCAGCTCGTAGTAAGTCGGCACGCTGCTGCGGCCGGGTGTGCCGCTGAACATGCGGCATTCGACGATGCCGGGGTAGGTAAAAGGAATCAGGAAGGTGCAACTGGCATTGACGATGACCGGGCCTTCGGTCTGCGTCGCAGAGGTGCCGAACCCGGAGGACTCCAGCCACTCGACCCGCATCTGCTCCATGAAGCGGAAATAGATCGTGTTATTGACGTGTCCCATGGCGTCCTGATCGCCCCAGCGGATGGGCATCTGACTAGAGTGGACGAGTTTGCGGCAATGTTCCATGGCAAGGATGGGGCGAGGCGTGTGTCCCCCGCCACCTGCGCCGGGGAAGGCCGTCCGCTCAATTGAAGAAGAGTTCAAGATTATAATCGTGCATCCAAACCAATCCATCGAGGTCAGCATGCAGCGCGAAGCCATGGAATTCGACGTCGTCATCGTGGGCGGCGGGCCGGCCGGACTTTCCGCCGCCATCCGCCTCAAGCAGATCAATGCCGAAATCAACGTCTGCCTGATCGAGAAGGGTTCCGAAATCGGCGCCCACATCCTGTCCGGCGCCGTCATGGATCCGCGTGCGCTGACCGAACTGATTCCGGACTGGCAGGCGCTCGGCGCACCGGTCGACACGCCGGTGACGCGCGACCGCTTCGCCTTCCTCACCGAGCACGGCTTTGTCGACTTGCCCAACTTCCTGCTGCCGGGCTGTTTCCAGAACCACGGCAACTTTGTCATCAGCCTCGGCCAGTTGTGCCGCTGGCTGGGCACGCAGGCCGAGGCGCTGGGAGTGGAAATCTACCCCGGCTTTGCCGGCGCCGAAGTGCTCTACGACGACAAGGGCGCGGTGCGCGGCGTCGCCACCGGCGACATGGGCGTCGGTCACGACGGCCAGCCCACGGCCAACCATCAGCCGGGCATGGAACTGCTGGCGAAATACACGCTGTTTGCCGAAGGCTGTCGCGGCCATCTGGGCAAGCAGCTCGAGGAAAAGTTCAACTTGCGCGCCGAGTCCGATCCGCAAACCTACGCCATCGGCATAAAGGAACTGTGGGAGGTCGACCCCGGGCAACACGAGAAGGGGCTGGTGATGCACACCTTCGGCTGGCCGATGAAATCCGACACCTACGGCGGCGGCTTCATCTACCACTTCGGCGAAAACCTGGTGTCGATCGGCCTTGTTGTCGGTCTCGGCTACAAGAACCCCTTCCTCGCCCCCTTCGAGGAAATGCAGCGGATGAAGACCCATCCGCAGGTGGCGCCGCTGTTCAAGGGCGGCAAGCGCATCAGCTACGGCGCGCGCGCGCTGGCTGCCGGCGGCCTGCAGTCGATGCCCAAGCTCGACTTCCCCGGCGGCGCGCTGCTCGGCGATGATGCCGGCATGCTGGTCGCCTCGCGCATCAAGGGTACCCACGCCGCCATCAAGAGCGGCATGCTGGCGGCCGAAGCCGCCGCCGCCGCACTGGCGGCCGCAGTTCCCGATCAGACACTGACGGCCTACCCGGAAGCGCTGCGCCAATCCTGGCTCTACGAGGAACTGCGCACCGCGCGCAACTTCAAGCCGTGGATGGCAAAGGGCCTGTGGACCGGCACCCTGATGTTCGGCATCGACCAGGTGCTGCTGCGCGGCAAGGCGCCGTGGACGCTGCACAACACGGCGGATCACCTGAAGCTGAAACCGGCGGCCGAATGCAAGCCGATCGCCTACCCGAAACCGGATGGCGTGCTGACCTTCGACCGCTTGTCGTCGGTTTTCCTCTCCAACACCAATCACGAGGAAGACCAGCCCTGCCATCTGCAACTGCGCAATGCGCATGTAGCGATCGGCACCAATCTGGCCATCTACGACTCCCCCGAGCAACGCTACTGCCCGGCCGGCGTGTATGAAATCGTCAGCGACGAGGGCGGCGCCAATCCGCGCCTGCAGATCAACGCGCAGAACTGCCTGCATTGCAAGACGTGCGACATCAAGGATCCGACCCAGAACATCAACTGGGTGGTGCCGCAGGGTGGCGAGGGGCCGATTTACACGCAGATGTAGCCGCCGCCAGCCTCACCCGCCCGGCAGCGACAGGGCGAAGCGCACCGTGCCGTCGTCGCCGACCTTGAAGCTGATATCGCCACCATGGGCACGGACCTCTATACGCGGACCCTGCGCGCGGCTGCAGCGACCATTCCGGGCCTTGGTCGGCCAGTCCTCACCGCTGTTTCTGGTCAACGGCAATCATGAGCAAGCGGCGGCGGCCAACCTCGACGGCACGCCGCTGCCGTTCGTCGGACCGTTGCGGGACTACTACGCCTGGACGTGGGGTGACGTCCTGATTTTGTTCATGGTGTAGTCCCAAACATTCCGGTTGCCGCACCCCCGCTTGATGTATATACTTCTTGTATCAACATTGAAGCGGGAGACCGGGTCATGGCAGATGCCATCAAAACAGCGGCGGTATTCAAGTCAGGCAATTCGCAAGCGGTGCGTTTGCCCAAGGATTTCCAGTTCGATGCGCGTAAGGTCGAGATTCTGCGGCGCGGCGACGAAGTGGTTTTGCGGCGGATTCCGGCCAATCTGTCGGCGGCGTTTGATCTGCTGGCCGGCCTGCCCGAGGATTTCATGGCGGAGGGTCGCAACGACACGCCACCGCAAGTACGCGAGGGGCTATGAGCGCTTTGCGCTACCTGCTCGACACCAATATCTGCATCTACATCGCCAAGCAGCGCCCGCCGTCGGTCGCCAGGCGCTTTGCCAAGCTGGCCGCCGGTTCGGTGGGAATGTCGCTGATCACCTTCGGCGAACTGCGCTACGGGGCGGAGAAGAGCCGTCAACGGGTTCAGGCGCTCGATACGCTGACTCGCCTGGAGGCGTTGATTCCGGTGATTACGCCCGACGATGCCGTCGGGGAGCGCTATGGCCTCATCCGCGCCCATCTGGAACGTGCCGGCACGCCCATCGGCAACAATGATTTGTGGATCGCTGCCCATGCACTGAGCCTTGGTGTGACCCTGGTCAGCAACAACACCCGCGAATTCGAACGGGTGCCGAAGCTGAAACTCGACAACTGGGTGTCGTAGCAGCGCGAGGCTAGCCATGCTCACCCATGCCGAATTGCTTGCCGAGATGATGACCAATCCCGCCGTGAAGGCGGAGTACGAACACCTCAACGCGAGCGAGGAATTTTTCCTGCTTGATCTGGTGTCGGCTCGCCGGCAATCCGGGCTGTCGATCGAGACGCTGGCCGCACGGCTCGGTATCGAGCCAGCCGCCGCCAAACGGCTGGAATTCTCGTTCCTAAACGGCAAACGCTCGCCGACGCTGGCAACCCTGCGCAAGTACGTCGAGGCATGCAGCAGGAAACTGGAGCTGCGGGTGGTGTGAGGATGAGCTAGACTTGCCGGCATGAGACCGCACGAGGCCCTGTCCCAATACCGCGAAGTGATCCGCGCTGCCGTGGCGCGGTATCCGCTGGCGAACCCGAGGGTGTTCGGCTCGGTGGTCGCCGGTTGCGATACCGACGATAGCGACCTCGATTTGCTGGTCGATACCTTGCCCGGTGCAACGCTGTTCGATTTGGGCGGCTTGCAGGTCGAACTGGAAGCTGCGCTAGGGGTGCCGGTGGACGTGCTGACGCCGGACGATCTTCCGCAGCGATTCCGCGACAGCGTGGTACGCGAGGCGATGCCGTTGTGAGCGTCGGATCGGAACGGGTTTCCGTGCCACGTTTGCAGCAGCACGTGGCCGCCCTGCTGACCAAGCACTAACGCGCTCATTTACTCGGCCGCCTTCCGGGTTCGCTTAGCCTTGACGTTAGGCTTGGCAGCTTTTTCCGCCGGCAACGTCGACGGCGCGGCGAGCACATTGCCGAGATTGCCCATCGAGAACAGCTGGGCGTAGGCCAGGCCGAGGGCGTCGGCCTCCATGAGTTTTTTCAGCGCGTCGGCAGACAAGGCTTTGAGCTTTTGCTCGCTGACGACCAGAAAGCCGCCGATCTTTTGTGCTTCACCGCCCGCCTGCGGCTGCAGGCTCAGGCTGCCTTCCTCGAGCACCCCGGCGACGTTGAGGGCTTGGGTCATCACGGCGGTGCGCTCGGCCAGTTGGCGGTATTCGGCCTGGAAGGCGGCGATGCCCTTGAGTTGCTCGGTGGGTTGGCCGTCAGCGCCCAGCAATGGCTTCCCGCCACGGGTTTTGAAGTCGGCCGCAGAGGGGTCGAAGGCGAGCACGGGGTCGGCCTTTTCGCTTGGCCGCAGGGCGATAAACGGGTAGCCACGCACATAGGCGGGGATGTAGACGCCGGGCAGGGGCAAAGTAGTTCATTGCGTAGGCCCGGAAATGTTGTGTTGTGAAGGTAGCAAAAGAAAAATCAGAATCCCTACCGATATGCGCTTATGCGGCGGATTCCGTCGACGGGACTGGCACTTTCATAAAGGCCCGAAGGCGACTTTTCCAGTGCGTCCCAGATCGGAGATTCGAGCGGCATTTTCCAGCGATCGAAGGGCGGTTCCGGCACGCGGGCCCTCAGCTTGCGATCGGCAATTCCCACCAGGGCCGCCACGCTCTGCGGCCCGGTGGCGAGGGTGCGGTAGTAGCGCGCGAACGATTCCGGATTCACCGCAGCCAGAACCAGCCCGCCGAAGGTGCCGTCGGGATTGCTGATGCGGCGGGTGATCCGAAAGTGGAGCTTTGCCGTAACGCGCCCGCTTTCTACCGGAGAAATAGAAAGCCGGTCGTCGCCGCTGGACTGATGAAACGAAAAATACTCGCGGTCGGCGACACTCCGGCCCTTTGCTGCAGGATCGTGTGAAATGACGATTCGCCCGTCGGGTGCGATGAGATAGATGTTGTCGATGAACGATCTGTCAAAGCGCAGCGATTCGATGAAGTCTTGCGTTTCGGCAACGGAACGGGTACGAAGATAATGGGCCCGCACCGCATGCAGAATCGTATCCACCTGATTGGCGACCTGCACCGTATGCTCGACGAACGCTTCGTTGGCAAGTTCGGTGACGTGTATGAGCCGCGCCTTCTCCGATGCGTACAATTTCGCATAGACGACTCCGGCTTCGCCGACGATTCCAACCATCAGGATGATCACAGCAGCCCATAACAGGAGCAGCCTGTTGCGGAAATAATCGATAAAACCGATGCTGCCGACATCGCTGGAACTGTCCCGCCGTCTCACATTCAGGCGATCGGATTCCATCCAGATGATGCATGCCGTCATCAACGCGATGAGGACGATGTACCAGAACACCGTAATCCATGTGGTCGGATTGGCGCCGCGCAGAGTCACGGCGGGCGGTTCGGCGGCAATCGCCAGAACGCCCCGCACGGTCATCCACGCAACGAGGATGCCGAACAGGATCGCCATGACCCGCACCGGTGCGCTGCCCGGAGGCTGCAAGGCTGTCCGCCCCAGCAGAAAAGCCGTACGCACATTGATCGCCGCAACCGCCAATGAGAAAACGGCACTCCGGTAGTTGCCATTGGGCTCGATCAAGCCCCAGTACCAGAAAGGCAGAGCCGTCAGCGCGACCAGGCCCCAGCCGGAACGGTCGAAGCTGACATCGCGCTGTTTGCAAAAAGCGGCAAAGCCGGAATGCAGGATCACGCCGGCAGCGATCAGCACCATGTTGGCCACAATGACGGTCATCCAGCGCGGCAGCGCCGGGCCGATACCGGAAGCAAGGAGTCCGGCAGAAAGCACCAGAATCGCGACGGCGCAACTTCCTGTCACCCGCGTACCCGGCTGGAAACGGGCAAATGCCATCAGCACCAGACTGAGGCTGATGCTCAACCCGGCGGCGACAATGTAAAGCGTTAGAGTGCTGAATTCCAAGATGATATGGGCCGCTGAGCCAAGAGGCCGAAGCAATTGTTGCGGCTAGTCTATCGCGCCTGAGATCGGCGGTTTGGATTTCGTGCCATCAACCAGTCCGCATTTTCGCCCCTGCTCAGAAGCTGGCCCCGACGGTCAAGGTGACATTGTCCCGATCGACCAGATTGTTGTAGGCGCCGCCCGTCATGTATGTGTATTGAATCTCGGAAAAATACCCGCTGCTCCAGTCGGCGCGCAGCCCCGGACGCACGATTTTCCGCCCCTTCAGGAAACTGCCGTCGTACGAGTAGCCGTTCACATCGTGAGCGATGGTCAGCGAAGGTGTGAGCCGGCTGCCGAAAAACGTGTCCGGGTAATTCGCCGATAAGCGCAGGCGATATCCCCAGGCGTTGCTGGTGACGAAGCCGTCTTGAGCGCAGGACTTCTTCGCCGCCGTTGCGTCAACGCAAACAGCGCCGCCGTCCACCGTGGCGATGCCGTAGTCATCGGATCGCCCGTAGCGCAGAAAACCGGGACTGGGCAGGCCGGCGACATGGCTCCAGCCGAGTTCTCCGCCCAGCGTCAGGCCTTGCGCGCCGAACGCCTTGCTCGCACCGAGACTCGCCGTCGTCACCTTGAACCGGTCGTAGCTGTCGAAGGTGCCGCCCGGGGCGATGGCATTGGTATTTTTCGCCAGGTTCAAGGCAGCGGTGGCGGAGCGGCCAAGGAGTGTGCCGAGCACATCCGATGCGTTCAGGTTAAGCGGCTGATTGGGACGATAGGCGACCTCACCGTAAAAGCCCAGCGAAGCATCAGGTTTTGCCTTGAAACTCAGACCAAAGAGCCGGATGTCTTCAGCATAGATCAAAGCATATTTGGTTCCGTTCGGATCCGTTAATCGCGTGGTCGTGGCAGCGCCGTAACCGCCGGCGACGTTGGCAAGTGTTACGTGGATGCCGGGCATCCGGCTGTGATAATTCATCGCGTAGGCGCGAAATTCGGTGCTCAAGGCCGCTACCGCATAGCGCAGCGCGGCGCCATACTGGCCCGAATCGCCGGGCATGATATCGGGATTCCGCTTCGGATAGAGACCGTTGGCCAAAGCAGTTGCATCGTTGACGTTGAAAGGCACGCCGCCGAGCACTGATGCGTAGTTGCAGCCGGTCGGCAGCTGGTTGGCCGGTGCGAAAAACGTTCCGCATGGCAAGAGAACGCTGGGGCGGAATTCATACTGGACAAAACCTTCAATGCCCCACTGCCTGCCGCCGGAAAGCTCGGCATAGATCATTCCGACAGGAATTTTGCCTTCCTGTGCAAGAGACCCGGGGCGCAGACGCGCCGGATAGTCGGCCGGGTTGATGACATCGATGCCGCCGGTGAAGTACTGCGAAGCCCCCCAGTTCACGACCTGGCGGCCGCCGCGCACATCCAGAGTCGCCTCATTGCCGACATTGACTCGGCCGAAGGCATAAACATCGGCCAGTTGGATATTGCTGAATTTCGCGGCCGGGTCGAAGCCGCTGTCGCTTAGCGGAACGTCCTGACGGAAACCGTTGGGGATGTTGCCATAGGCACGGTCGCCCTGCTTGAGTTCAAAATCGTGCCAGGCTTTGACCCGGGCAAAGACACCGATGTCCTGCCCTTTGAGCTCGAGATCGAACAGGCCTTTGAGCACGGTGGATACCGGCCGGCCCTTCTTGAAATTCAGGTCATTGCCGCCTGCATTCCCGCCCAACTGCCCGGGAGCCATGCCAAGGCGCGCAGTCGGCAATATGCCCAGGACATCGGGATCAGGCGACTCGGTGCGGATTGTCGTGCCGGCGGTAAGCGTGGCACTGAGCTTTCCGTCTATCCCGTCACCAAACTTGAAAACCGCCGCGTCACCTGAGAATGAAAGGCCGGCGAGCGCAAGGCTTGCGACACGGCGTACCATTTTCATTGAAATCGACAGGTTCATCCGGTGCCTTATGCGCAACAGCCGTAGCAGCTAAAACACTGCGCCGGCGGAACAGCGGATGCGTCCCCTCAATGCCGGTTCTGGCCGGATGTTAGAACATCGCTTCGTCCAACGCCAGCGCGCTCGCCCCGCCCTGCACCACTTCCTGCGCCAGACCGGCCGCGGCGGCCATGACGTGATCGGCATAGAAATGCGCGGTGGCGATTTTCGCCGGGAAGAAGGGATCGGCGTCACCGGCCGCAATCCTGGCCTGCGCCACCAGCGCAGCGCGCGCCATCATCCAGCCGCCGGCAACAATGCCCGTCAGGCGCAGGAAAGGCACGGCGCCGACGGCCACGGCACGCACATCGCTGCCGTAGTTGGCGACAATGTGGCCGCCCGCCAGTTGCAGCGCCTCGATGCCGCGTCCGAGCGCGGCGGCAAGGGCAACAAATTCAGGCCCCGCCTGCCTGGCCACCTCGACCCGGGTCTGCTGCATGCGGCCGATCACCGACTTCAGCGTGGTGCCGCCTTCGCGCGCTATCTTGCGGCCCATCAGATCATTGGCCTGGATGCCCGTGGTGCCTTCGTAAATCGTGGTGATGCGGGCATCGCGCATGTACTGGGCGGCGCCGGTCTCTTCGATGAAGCCCATGCCGCCATGCACCTGCACGCCGAGATAGGTCAGTTCGTTGCCGGTCTCGGTGCTCCAGGCCTTGACCACCGGGATCATCAGATCGACAAAGGCCTGGTTCTGCTCCCGCTCCGCGGCATCGGGATGGCGTATCGCGGCATCGTGCGCAGCGGCGACGACATAGGCCAGCGCGCGCATGGCCTCCACCTGCGAACGCATCAGCATCAGCATGCGGCGGATATCCGGATGGCGGATGATAGGCACGCCGCTGGCGGAACCTTCGATGGCGCGGCCCTGCACCCGCTCGCGGGCATAGGCCACGGCGTGCTGGTAGGCGCGCTCGCCGAGCGCCAGGCCTTCGAGGCCGACCGCGAAGCGCGCCGCATTCATCATGACGAACATGTACTTGAGGCCCTGGTTCTCCTTGCCCACCAGGGTGCCGACCGCGCCGCCGCCGTCGCCCAGCGCCATGACGCAGGTCGGGCTGGCGTGGATGCCGAGCTTGTGCTCGATGGATACGCAATACGCATCGTTGCGCGCGCCCAGCGAACCGTCCGGATTGACCATGAACTTGGGCACGACGAACAGCGAAATGCCCTTGACCCCCTCCGGCGCATCCGGCGTGCGGGCGAGGACGAGATGTATCGTGTTCTCCGCCATGTCGTGGTCGCCGTAGGTGATGAATATCTTCTGGCCGAAGATGCGGTAGCTGCCGTCGGCCTGCGGCACGGCACGCGAACGGATGGCGGCCAGATCGGAGCCGGCCTGCGGCTCGGTGATGTTCATGGTGCCGGTCCATTTGCCGGAAATCATGTTGGGCAGGTACATGGTCTTCTGCGCATCGTTGCCGGCAATCTCCAGCGCTTCGGTGGCGCCGAGCGTCAGCAAAGGGCAGAGCGAGAACGCCATGTTGGACGACTTCCACATTTCCTGCACCGCCGCCGAGACCAGTTTGGGCAAGCCCTGCCCGCCATGCTCAGGATTGCCGGAGAGCGCATTCCAGCCGTTGTCGGCGAACTGCCGGTAGGCTTCCTTGAAGCCCTTCGGCACGGTCACAGCCTTGTCGGCCCACTGCGCGCCCTCCTGATCGCCGCTCCAGTTGAGCGGCGCCAGCACCTCTGCGGTGAACTTCGCGGACTCCTCGAGAATTGCCTCGACCACATCAGCCGTCGCTTCCTCGTAGCCGGGCAAGGCAGCAACCTTGTCGAGGCCGGCCAGTTCGGCCAGAACGAACTGCATGTCCTTCAATGGGGCGGCATAGCTGCTCATCGCAATTCTCCGTAATCGTCTGTCTTGAAAAAAACCGGGAACCGCAGGGCAAAGCAGGAATCAACAGCGTTTGCTTTCCCCTGCTTCCCGGCTCCCTGCCTTGAGGTCGTCTTGCTTCCGGCTTGTCCTAGAGCGCCGCCACCAGTTCCGGCACGGCCTGGAAAAGATCGGCGACCAGGCCGTAATCGGCTACCTGGAAAATCGGCGCATCGGAATCCTTGTTGATCGCCACGATCACCTTGGAATCCTTCATGCCGGCCAGATGCTGGATCGCGCCGGAAATGCCGATGGCGAAATACAGCTGCGGCGCGACGATCTTGCCGGTCTGCCCGACCTGATAGTCGTTGGGCACGAAGCCGGCATCGACCGCGGCGCGGGACGCCCCCAGGGCGGCACCGAGTTTGTCGGCCAGCGGTTCGAGCAGTGTGTGGTAGTTCTCGCCGCTGCCCATGCCGCGCCCGCCCGAGACGATGATCTTCGCCGCCGCCAGTTCCGGCCGCGCCGACTTGGTCAGTTCGCGACTGATCAGTTTCGACTGGCCGAGGTCGGGGCCGGCGGTGATGACTTCGATGGCGGCGCTGCCGCCGGAGTTGGCCGCCGCGTCAAAGCCCGTGGTGCGCACCGTGATGACCTTGGTCGCATCAGCCGACTTGACGGTCGCCAGCGCATTGCCGGCATAGATCGGACGCACGAAGCTGTCGGCGTCGACCACCGCTGTGATTTCCGAAATCTGCGCCACGTCGAGCAGCGCCGCAACACGCGGCAGGGTGTTCTTGGCGTTGCTGGTGGCCGCGGCCAGGATGTGGCTGTAGCCGCCGGCGTTGGCGACGATCAGGGCGGCGAGGTTCTCCGCGCTCTGGTCGCCGTAGTGGGCGGCGTCGGCGATTTTGACTCTGGCCACACCGGCGACCCTGGCGGCCTGCTCGGCGACCGCGGCGCATCCGCTGCCGGCGACCAGAATGTGTATCTCGCCGCCGATTTTTGCCGCGGCGGTGACGGCATTGAGGGTCGCGGCCTTGAGGGCGGCATTGTCGTGTTCTGCTATGACGAGGAGGCTCATGCGATCACCTTGGCTTCGTTCTTGAGTTTGTCGATCAACTGGGCGACGTCGGTCACCATGATGCCGGCGCTGCGCTTGGGCGGTTCGGTGACGGTGACGGTGGCAAGCCGCGGCGCCACATCGACACCCAGATCGGCCGGCTTGACGATCTCCATCGGCTTCTTCTTCGCCTTCATGATGTTGGGCAGGGTGGCGTAGCGCGGTTCGTTGAGCCGCAGGTCGGCACTGATGATGCAGGGCAGGCTGACTTCGATGGTTTCCAGACCGCCATCGACTTCGCGGGTCACGGTGGCCTTGCCGTCCGCGAGCACGACCTTGGAGGCGAAAGTGGCCTGCGACCAGCCCAGCAGCGCGGCCAGCATCTGCGCGGTCTGGTTGGCATCGTCATCGATGGCCTGCTTGCCGAGGATGATCAGTTGCGGAGCCTCCTTCTTCGCCACCGCGGCCAGCAGCTTGGCCACCGCCAGCGGCTGCATCTCGACGTCGCTTTCGATCAGGATGGAACGGTCGGCGCCAATCGCCATGGCGGTGCGCAGGGTCTCCTGACAGGCCGTGACGCCGCAGGAAACGGCGATCACTTCCGTCGCCACCCCGGCCTCCCTCAGGCGGATGGCTTCCTCCACGGCAATTTCGTCGAAGGGGTTCATCGACATTTTCACATTCGCCAGATCGACACCACTGCCGTCTGCCTTGACGCGAACCTTGACGTTGTAGTCAATCACGCGCTTGACCGGAACGAGGATTTTCAAGCGACTCTCCTTAAGTTTTTCGGATCGGGAAAGATTCATTCTAGCGGCAATTCCGCACCACCCTTCCATACGCCTTGGTATGGAGTGTGCGATACTAGCGCAAGTCCGGCAACAATTCAATACCCTACCGTATGGAAACAAAACCTGTCAAAGCCGCCCGCACCCAGTTGGATCGCGAAGCATGGATCAAGGGTGCGATAGCCATTCTCGCCGAGCACGGCGCCGAGCGCCTGCGCGTGGAAGTCCTGGCCAAGCGCCTCGGCGTGACCAAAGGCAGCTTCTACTGGCATTTCAAGGATCGCCGCGACCTGCTTGATGCCGTACTCGACTACTGGAAGCAGGGCCGCATCCGCGATATCCGCAAACAGACGCAGGCGGAACCCGGCGACGAAGTCGCCGCCCTGCTGCACACCATCGAAGTCTATGCCTCGGCACGCAACCGCAAGGGCATATCCATCGAAGCTGCGGTACGCGACTGGGCGCGGCGGGATGCGCAAGCCATCGCCGTGGTCGAAGAAGTCGACGCCGAACGCCTGGTTTGCGCCTGCCGCCTTTTCCTCGCCTGCGGGCTGACCCGGGAAGAGGCGCAAGCCCGCAGCGTCATGCTCTACGCCTATGTATTCGGCGTCAGCCTGATGCACTGCGGCGGCTTCACTGCCAGCCTGACTTCCCTCAAGGCCTGGATCGCCGAGCGCATCGCGCGCTGATTGCGGCAGGCAGGACTCTGCTGCCGCACGGCGGGGAATTACATCCGCTCGAAGATTCCGGCCGCGCCCATGCCGGTGCCGACGCACATGGTCACCATGCCGTACTTGAGGTTGCGCCGGCGCAGGGCGTGAATCACCGTGGCGGAACGTATCGCGCCGGTGGCGCCGAGCGGATGGCCGAGGGCGATGGCGCCGCCCAGCGGGTTGACCTTGGCCGGATCAAGGCCGAGATCCTGGATCACCGCCAGCGACTGAGCGGCGAAGGCCTCGTTGAGTTCGAACCAGTCGATCTGGTCCTGGGTGATGCCGGCTGCACGGCAGGCCAGAGGAATAGCCTCCTTGGGGCCGATGCCCATGATCTCGGGCGGCACGCCGCGCACCGCAAACGAGGCGAAGCGCGCCAGCGGCGTCAGGTTGAACTGCTTGAGAATCTTCTCGCTGACCAGGATCAGGGCACCCGCGCCGTCGGAGGTCTGCGAACTGTTGCCGGCGGTGACCGAGCCCTTGGCGGCGAACACGGGTTTCAGTTTGCCCAGCGCCGCCAGCGTCGAATCGGCGCGCGCACCTTCGTCACGGCTGACGCTGCGGGTCTTGACCACGATTTCGCCGGAAGCAAGATCGGGCACGCGTTCGATGACCTCGACCGACGTCGTCTCGTCGTCGAATTCACCCGCCTGCTGCGCGGCGATGGCCTTCTGGTGCGATTCCAGCGCGAACTGGTCCTGCATCTCGCGCGTCACCTTCCACTGCGTCGCCACTTTTTCCGCCGTGAGGCCCATGCCGTAGGCCATGCCGATGTTCTCGTCGGCAAACGCCCTGATGTTGATCGAAGGATGATGGCCCATCATCGGCACCATCGACATCGACTCGGCGCCGCCGGCGATCATGACATCGGCCTGGCCGACGCGGATGCGGTCGGCCGCCATCGCCACCGCGGTAATGCCGGAGGCACAGAAGCGATTGACGGTGACGCCGCCCACGGTGTTCGGCAGGCCCGCCAGCAGCACCGCGTTGCGCGCCATGTTGAGTCCGGCCTCGGCTTCCGGGAAGGAGCAGCCGACGATGGCGTCCTCGATCAGCTTCGGGTCGAGGCCCGGCACCTGGCTCATGGCGGACTGGATCACGCGCACCAGCAGGTCATCCGGGCGGACCGTGCGGAACATGCCGCGCGGCGCCTTGCCGATCGGCGTGCGGGTGGCGGCAACGATGTAGGCGTCCTGCAATTGTTTGCTCATCTGTATCTCCTCGGGTCTCAATTGCGGACCGGCTTGCCGGTCTGCATCATGCCCATGATCCGTTCCTGGGTCTTGGGATGGTTCAGCAATTCCATGAAGGCCTTGCGCTCCAGATCGAGCAGCCACTGCTCGCTGACCAGGCTGCCCTGGTCCACGTCGCCGCCGGAAACCACGGTGGCGATCATCTGTCCCAGCTTGAAATCGTGCGCCGAGATGAAGCCGCCGTCGCGCATGTTCACCAGTTGCGCCATGATGGTGGCGATGGCATAGCGCCCGGCGACCGGCACCAGCTTCTGCAGCGGCGGCCGGTAGCCGGCGTCGAACATGGCGCGCGCTTCCACCTTGGCCACGTGCAGCAACTCGTAGGGGTTGAAAACGATGACGTCGTCGGCTTTCAGATAGCCCATCTGCCGTGCCTCCAGCGCCGACTTCGAAACGGCGGCGGTGGCGGCGTTCATGAAGTAGTGCTTGAGGAATTGCAGCAGATCGTTGCCTTTCGCATCGGCCGCGGCGCGCAGCGCCGCTTCCTTCAGGCCGCCGCCGGCCGGGATCAGGCCGACGCCGACTTCGACCAGGCCGATGTAGGACTCGATCGCGGCGACGCGCCTGGCCGCGTGCAGCGTCAGTTCGCAGCCGCCGCCGAGGGCCAGGCCCGCCACTGCGGCGACCACCGGCACGCCGGCGTATTTCATGGCCTGGAAGCATTGTTGCAGCCTGACGACTTCCGGCTCGATGGCCTTGACGCCGCCCGACATGAAGAGCGGCAGCATGGCCTGCAGGTCGGCGCCGGCGGAGAAAGCGCCGCCGTCTGCGGCGTCCGCAGCCCAGATCACCAGACCCTTGTAGTTGCGCTCGGCCTCTGCAATCGCCCGGCTCAGGCCGGCAATGACCGGCGCGCCGATGGCGTGCATCTTGGTCTTGATGGAAAAAATCAGCACCTCGTCGCCCTGATGCCAGATGCGTACCGATTCGTCCTCGAACAGCGTCGTGCCGCCCTTGCTGCCGTCGGCTGCGCCCTCGCCCAGAACCGGGGCGCGGAACGGCTGGCGGCCGTAGACGGCGAGAGCGGAACGCGGCACATTGGTCTTGCGTGCCGGCGACCAGGAGCCGTCGGCGGCATGCACGCCGCTGCGTCCGTCGAACACCCAGGCCGGCAGCGGCGCCGAACACAAGGCTTTGCCGGCGTCGATGTCTTCCTTGACCCAGTTGGCGACCTGCTGCCAGCCCGCCGCCTGCCAGGTTTCGAACGGACCCAGCTTCTGGCCGAAGCCCCAGCGCATGGCGAAATCGATGTCGCGCGCATTGTCGGCAACGGCTTCCAGATGCACTGCGATGTAATGGAAGGCATCGCGGAAGATGGCCCAGAGGAACTGTGCCTGCGGGTTGCCCGAGTCGCGCAGCGCCTTCATGCGCTTGGCCGCATCCTTTTCCTTGAGGATGCGCACCACCAGATCGTCGGCCTTGCCGCCGCCGGCGACATACTGGCCGCTGGCGAAATCGAGCCGCTGCACCTCGCGGCCCACGCGCTTGTAGAAGCCGGCGCCGGTCTTCTGCCCGAGGGCGCCGGCGGCGACGAGTCTGGTGAGGATTTCCGGCGTCTTGTAGCAGGCCGCAAAGGGATCGTCACCCAGCGTGTCCTGCATGGTCTTGACCACGTGCCCGAGGGTGTCGAGACCGACCACGTCGGCGGTGCGGAAGGTGCCGGACTTGGCGCGTCCCAGCTTGGCGCCGGTCAGATCGTCCACCAGGTCGCAGGACAGGCCGAACTTCTCCGCCTCGTGTATCGTCGCCAGCATGTTGAAGACGCCGACGCGATTGGCGATGAAGTTGGGGGTGTCCTTGGCCCGCACCACGCCCTTGCCCAGCGTGGTGACGAGGAAGCCTTCGAGCTGGTCGAGGATTTCAGGCCGCGTCGTCGCCGTCGGGATCAGTTCGACCAGATGCATGTAGCGCGGCGGGTTGAAGAAATGCACGCCGCAGAATCGCGCCTTGAGTTCCGCAGCGAAGCCGTCGGACAGGGCGGTGATCGACAGGCCGGAGGTATTCGAGGCGAAGATGGCATCCGGCGCGATGAAGGGCGCAACCTTCTTGTACAGGTCGTGCTTCCAGTCCATGCGTTCGGCTATCGCCTCGATGATCAGGTCGCAGCCCTTGAGCAGTTCCAGGCCGTCGTCATAATTCGCCACCTCGATGCAGGCCGCATCGTCCTTGTTGCCCAGCGGCGCCGGGCTGAGTTTCTTGAGGCCCTCGATGGCGCGCAGCACGATGCCGTTCTTCGGCCCCTCCTTCGCCGGCAGGTCGAACAGCACCACCGGAACTTTGGCATTGACGCAGTGGGCCGCGATCTGCGCACCCATGACGCCGGCACCGAGCACGGCGACTTTCTTGACGATGAAATTGCTCATAGTGAGTACCTTTTCAAGGAATAAAACCTTTCACCACAGATGCACGGAGACACAGAGAAAACCAGAAAATGCTTTTCCGAATCGGCCTTTCTCTTTCTCCGTGTCTCTGTGTCTCCGTGGTTAAGGGTTCTTGCTTTAAAACAGTTCGGCTTCGAGGTCGAGCAGGGAACCGCAGCCTGATCGCGCCTGGCGTATCAACATGGCGGTCTCGGGCAGCAGGCGGGCAAAATAGAAACGGGCGGTAGCAAGCTTGGCCTTGTAGAAGGTGTCGCCTGAATCGAGCTTGGCCAGGGCGATCTTCGCCATACGGGCAAAGAAGTAACTGTACACCAGATGGCCCACCACGCGCAGGTAGGGAACCGCCGCGGCGCCGACCTCGTCCTGATTCTGCATGGCCTTCATGCCGATTTCCATGGTCAGTTTGGTGACCTTGTCGCCGAGGTCGGCCAGCGGCGTGATGAACTCGTTCATCGCCTCGTCGGTGCCGTTTTCCTCGATGAAGGCCTGCACCAGTGCGCCGAACTTCTTCAGCCTGGCACCGTTGTCGAGCAAGACCTTGCGCCCCAGAAGGTCCAGCGACTGGATCGTGTTGGTGCCCTCGTAAATCATGTTGATGCGGGCATCGCGAACGTATTGCTCCATGCCCCAGCCGGCGATGTAGCCGTGGCCGCCATACACCTGCATCGCTTCGGAAGTGGCGATCCAGCCGTTGTCGGTCATGAAGGCCTTGACCACCGGCGTCAGCAGCGTCACCAGGTCGGCGGCGTCCTTGCGCACGGCTTCGTCGGGATGATTCAGTTCGCGGTCGATCTGCAGCGCGATGAAGGACGAAAAGGCGCGACCGCCTTCGGCGTAGGCCTTCGCCGTCAACAGCATGCGCCGCACATCCGGATGCACGATGATCGGGTCGGCCGCCTTGTCCGGCGCCTTGATGCCCGACAGGCTGCGCATCTGCAGACGCTCCCTGGCATAGACCAGCGCGTTCTGGTACGCGACTTCCGTCTGCCCCAGGGATTGCATGCCGACGCCGAGGCGCGCGGCATTCATCATCACGAACATGGCATTGAGACCCTTGTGCGGCTGGCCGATCAGCCAACCGCTGGCGTCGTCCAGATTCATCTGGCAGGTCGGACTGCCGTGAATCCCCATCTTTTCCTCGAGGGCACCGCAGCTGATCGCGTTGCGCGCACCCAGCGTGCCATCGGCATCGGGAATGAACTTCGGCACCACGAACAATGAAATCCCCTTGGTGCCGGGAGGCGCGTCGGGCAGACGGGCGAGCACCAGATGGACGATGTTCTCCGCCATGTCATGTTCGCCGGCGGAGATGAAAATCTTGCTGCCGGTGATCGTGTACGACCCATCCGCCCGGGGCACGGCCTTGGCGCGCAGCAAGCCGAGGTCGGTGCCGCAATGCGATTCGGTGAGGCACATCGTTCCCGTCCATTGGCCCGACACCAGGGGCGGCAGGTACAGCGCCTTCAACTCCGCTGTGCCGTGTTCGCGCAGGCACTCGTAGGCACCGTGCGACAGGCCGGGATACATGTACCAGGCCTGATTCGATGCATTCAGCATCTCGGACAGGGGGTTGTACACGACCACCGGCAAACCCTGACCGCCGTATTCAGGATCGCAGGTCAGCGCCGGCCAGCCGGCATCGACAAACTGCCGGTAGGCTTCCTTGAAGCCGGTCGGCGTAGACACCTCGTGAGTGACCGGATCAAGCCGGCAGCCCTCGCGGTCGCCGACCTGGTTGAGCGGAAACAGCACCTTGGAGGTAAATTTGGCGCCCTCTTCCAGCACCTGGTTGATCAGATCGGCATCAACTTCGGCGTGCGCCGGCAAAGCCTTGAGTTCGGTGGTGACGTCGAGCAATTCATACAGAACGAATTGCATGTCACGCAAGGGGGCGAGGTACTGGCCCATGGAATCCTCCTTTGTTTTTATTGACTGGCGTCGACCGCAGCGGACGAACGACCGTTTGAAACAAGCGTTTTAATGCTAACGCAGTTCTGCCGGCACGTGTAGTCGAACGACTCTAATTCAGGAAGCCCGGGCCGCAGCCGGCCGGGTGGCGCGGCCGACAATCAGCGCAGAAAGTTCCGGCTGATCTCGCGGAACACGTCCGAGTCGGCGCGCCGCAGCCATTCAAAGGCCACCATCTCGCGGCTGACAATGGCGGCGCCGGCCTGCCGCATGCGCTCCAGGGCCAGGGCCTTGTCGGCCTGGCGGCGTGAGCCGACGGCCTCCTCCACCACGAACACCTGCCTGCCGCCGGCCAGCAGTTCGATCACCGTCTGCAGTACGCAGACATGGGTTTCCATGCCACAAACCACATACTGGCGCGGGCCGCCGCCTTGATCGAGGGCATGACAGCCCCCGGCCACGGCGGAAAAATGCAGTTTGCCGGCAATGCAGCCGGCCGGAAGTTCGGCGGCAACGGCGGGATGGGTCGGACCCAGTCCCTGCGGATACTGCTCGCAGGCCAGCAGCGGAATCTCCAGCCGGCGCGCCACGCGTATCAGCCAGACCACGTGGTCCAGCAAGGATTGCCAGCCGGCGATGGCCGGCACCAGTTTGCCCTGTACATCCACCACCAGCAGGGCCGAATCGCGTGCATCGATCAGCATGATGCCTCCCAGGCAGCAATAAATTCCTTCCAGTGCGGCAGGCCGGTCGCCGCCAGCGTGGACTTGACCAGTTCCAGTTCGCTGTCGTGCTCGCCGGCCGTCAGCAGTCCGCGCATGAGTTGGAAGCGCAGAAAGACCAGAAAGGTGTTGACCACGTCGGTTTCGCAATAATCGCGGATCTCGTCGCTGCGCCCTTCCTGCCAGGCACCCCAGACCGCCGAGCCGTCCATGCCGAGCTTGCCCGGCAGGCCCATCAGGCGCGCCAGTTGATCGAGCGGCGCACTGCCGCGCGGCTGGTACATCGCCAGCAGATCCATCAGGTCCGTATGCCGCATGTGGTAGCGGCTGATGTAGTTGTTCCACTTGAAATCGCGCGAGTCGCGGTAATCGCCTTCGCCCATGTCCCAGTAGCGCGGCGCCGTGACGCGATGCATCAGGCCGCGGTAGTGCAGCACCGGCAGGTCGAAGCCGCCGCCGTTCCAGGAGACGATCTGCGGCGTGAACTTTTCCACGCCGTCGAAAAAGCGCTGGATGATTTCGCCCTCGCCCGACTTGGGCCCGGCCAGCGACCAGACGCGAAAACCTTCCGCGCTGCGCAGTGCGCAGGAAATCACCACCACGCGCTGCAGGTGCAGCGGCAGGAAATCGCTGCCGTTCTTGGCCCGCTGGCGCTGAAAGGCGAACTCCGCCACTTCCCCGTCGGCCAGCGTCGCCGGCAGTTGATGCAGCGTGCGCAGGCCGGCGATGTCCGGAATGGTCTCGATGTCAAAGACGAGAACGGGAGTCATGGGCAGGGTTCCGGTGGCAAAAAGCGATATGTCGGTGGGTTGTCGGCACGGGCGCAGCTGGACTGCCTGAAATTGCACTACGCGGGCAGCCAATGCCGATTCTATAATCCCGCTCCATGTTAGTCGAAGAAAAAGACCAAAACAGCCGGCAGGGCATCCAGTCCATCGAGGTCGGCGTGCCGCTGCTGCGGGTGCTGGCGGATCACGGCGCGCCGATGATGCTGCGCGACCTCGCCCTGGCGGCGGGCATGCCGGCGGCCAAGGCCCACCGCTACCTGGTCAGCTTCATGCGTACCGGACTGGTGACGCAGGATCCGCTCTCGGGCCGCTACGATCTGGGACATTTCGCGCTGGATCTCGGCCTCGCCAGCCTCGCCCGGCTCGACGCGGTGCGTGTGGCGACCCCTGTGCTCGACTCGCTCGGCGAGGAAATCGGGGAAACCGTGGCCCTCGCGGTATGGGGCAATATGGGCCCCACCATCGTGCGCTGGGTCGAGTCGCGACGGCCGGTGACGGTCAATCTGCGCACCGGCGCCGTGATGCCCTTGCTGCATTCGGCCATAGGCCTGTGCTATGTGGCTTTCTTCGACTCGCCGCAGTTGCAGCAGCGGGTGGCAGAGGAACTCCTGATCAACGCCGGCAGCGAGGACGCCCGGGCACCGGTAACGCGGGCGCAACTCGATGCCCTGATTGCCACAGCGCGCGAACATGGCATGTCACGCGTCGTCGGATCCCTGATTCCCGGCATCAACGCCTTTTCGGCCCCGGTATTCAATCACGACGGCAAGATGGCGCTGGCCATCACCGGCCTGGGTCCCGCAGGCCTCATGCCACCCCACTGGAATGGCCCGATGCCGAAAGCCATCCGTGCCGCCGCCTGCCGCATATCGCGCCAGCTGGGCTGGCGCGGCGGCAAGTGACCGCCGGACTGAATTGCACCTGTCATCGCAAGCGAGCCGGCACGATAGCGATCCGCGCCGACCGGCTTTCGTCTGTTCTGCTGTATAAAGCACGCTTGCCTCCCACCACGCTGCGCCGACAACCCCACCCATGAAGCGAATTCTTGTAGTCGATGACAATGCCGTCAATCGCAAACTGGCCAGTACCCTGCTGAAGAAGCGCGGCTGGGAAATCGCAGAAGCCGACGGCGGCGCGACGGCACTGGAAATCCTGTCTGTCGATCGCTTTGACGGCGTGCTCCTCGACATCAGCATGCCGGGCATCGATGGCGAGGAAGTCTGCCGCCGCATTCGCGCCAACAGATCTCTGGCCGGACTGCGGCTGGTGGCCTACACCGCGCACGCCATGGAATCGGAACAGCAGCGCATCATGAGCGCCGGCTTCGACGCAATTCTGATCAAGCCGATCACGATGCAGTCTCTTCAGCTGGCGCTGCCGGACTAGCCAGAGGTATCCAGAACTCGAAATAGGCGCCGTGGCCCAGCTCGGATTCGAGACGCAGGGAACCTCCCATCAGCGCCACGAATTCCCGCACCAGAGCAAGGCCGAGCCCGGTGCCGCCATGTGCGCGGGTGACGAAGTTGCTCTCCTGGTGAAAGCGCTCGAACACGGCGACCTGGGCTTCTGCGGCAATGCCCGGCCCGGTATCGCGGACACCGATGACGACCCGCTCCCCGTCCCGTCCGGCCGTGATGCATATCTCGCCCTGTTGAGTGAATTTCACCGCGTTGCTGAGCAGGTTGTGGACCACCTGGCGCAGTCGCATCGGGTCACCGATCAGCGTCTGCGGCACATCGGGAGCAAACTGGTGCACCAGACGCAAGCCTTTCTGCCGGGCCGTTGCGGCATGCAGAGCGGCCAGTTCCTGCAGCAGCGGCGGCAGGGCGAAGGGAACCGCGTCGAGCCTCATGTTGCCGGACTCTATCTTGGCGATGTCGAGGACATCATTCACCAGGGCGAGCAGGTGCTGGCCGCTCTGGCAAATGGTGGCAGCGTGGTCGCGTATTTCCTCATTGGGCGCATCCTCGCGGATCAGTTCGGCAAAACCGAGGATGCCGTTGAGGGGCGTGCGCAACTCGTGCGACATGCTGGCGACGAAGTCGCTCTTCATGCGGCTGTTTTCCTCGGCCAGGTGACGCGCGTCCTCCAGACGCCGGAAAGATTTCTCGACGCTGCCGGCCATGGTGTTGAGGGAATCGCTGAGACTGCCCATCTCATCCTTTGACTGATACTTGAAGCGGAAGCCGAAGTCGCCGGCCTCGATGCGGGCCAGGCCCGCGATCAGATCGGTTATGCGGCGGGTGAGCATGGAGGCAAGCCAGACCGCCACCACCACGACCAGTAGCAGCATGATCAGGGTCGAGGTGGCCAGGGTGAAAGCCGTGCGGCCCGTTGACTCCTCTATCAGGCTGCGCAAATCGGCCTGACGGACCTTCATCCGCTCGCCGAACTCGGCCACCTTGGCCGCCATCAAGGTAGCCGTGGTCTGGGCCGGCTTGTGGAAATCGTCGACGTTGGCGCCGATGGTCACGTAACCGAAGCCGCGCGGGGTCCGGGCGTACTGGCCGGTGCGATAGGGAATGCTTGCCGCCGTGGTCAGTTTCCAGACACCGGTCCACAGGATGAGGAAGGAGCCCGAACCGCCGAACTGGGTCAGATCGTGCCAACCCTGGCATTGCGGCGCGAAATTCAGGTAGCGACATTCCAGGCCCACGTAGCCGGCGCTGGTGAGCGGCTTGGCCGGCTTCTTCTCGCGCGTCTGGTGATCGAAGGGGGGAACGTCCTTCAGGTAATTCCGCAAGGATTTGCCGCTCTGCTGCCAACCCTCGTAGATGCTTGCCTCCAGCCATGAAGGCGCGTACTCGCCGGTCTTCGGGTCGAGGCCGACGATCGAGTGGTGCCGCGGATGCGCGATGCTGCGGTCCAGATAGTCCCACATGAAGGCGTAGTTGCCGTTGGTGGCATCCGATATCGCCGTGTAACGGGCAGATGTCGGCATCAGGTTGTCGGTGAAACTCATGACGTGGGTATGATCCAGCGCCAGCGTGACGTAACCGACGATGCTACCGCCCTTGACCACCGGCGTCGCCCACCGGACGATGCCCTGGAAGCGCTTGCCCTTTGGATTTTCGCGCCCGGCATAGGCCTCCCGTTCCGGCTCGAAGGGGATCCCCAGACTCTTGGCCTTCTCCGGCGTCACCGGGCCGATAACGCGCGAGGGAACGTAGGGGCCGATGACGTCGGAAACATAGATCTCGCCAGGCTTCAATTTCTTCAGTTCGGCAAAATAGGTTTCCGCCTTGCACCAGGTGTTCTCCTTGTGCGAAACGTCGCGCAGGTCGCGCGGCAACACATCGGTCTGGGAAATCTTCAGTTTCTCGCGGCCGTCCAGGCCGACGTAGGTGATCTCGTGATACAGGGGACGCGACAGGGTCCGCAGCACGGTCTCCGGAGGCCGGTAGTGGAAGTCCTGTTTGTTCTCCTCGTTGCTGGGGGTGGCCACCTTGCCCTCCCCGGCAGGGCCGTCCGCCGGCAGCCAGCCCTTGCCGTTTTCCGCCAGTCGCCACTGGCCGATGTCGGTGAGGCTGTGCTTGCGGTTTTCGACAAAACGCCGGTACAGCGCTTCGCCCGGATCCAGTTGCGCGGCGAGCAGAATATCCCGGTCCCGGTCGTAGAGAAAATCGGCCACGGCGCGGGCGGTATCGGTGGTGAGGCGTTCCAGTTCCTCCCGCGCGCGGTCGTCGAGGGCCTTGACCGATTCGCTGGAGAAGGTCTTGCCCATCTGGGCAACGGTATCGCGCACCTCGACGGTCAGCCTGTCGCTTTGATCCGCCAGGCCGCTGCCCAGCCGGCTGACGCCTTCCCAGGCGAGTATCGCGAGCAGGATCAGCGGCACGACCTTGATGACCACGAACAGCAGAATCAGCTTGGCGCGAATGCCAAGTTTCTCGAAGTCGATACCCGCGATGCGCTTCATCCCGCCTCCTGATCTATTGCTGATGGCACACAAACTCCGGCAGGCCTGCGCCACAACTTGCGGCGCGGGCGATGCGGCGAAAACCGGCCCCGAATTTTATGACGCCGCGGCGGGATTGTCGCTCAACCGCCCTGCGAAGGGAAGAATTGGGGCAAGATGCGCGGCTTCGACTGGAAAAAACATCGAATCGCTTCCTGAGATTCCACGGATCATGGACCAAGACATCGCCAACGGCACCCTGCGCATCATCGACGGATGCGAACGCTCCTACACGGACGGCTACTGGATCAAGACCTACCCGGTGCCGACCGACACGCTGCAGGCCAAGCGCCGCCTGATCGAGGCCTTGACGCGCCGCCTCTTCAACCACACCGAGCACGGCCTCAACATACCCGGCAATCGTCTCGCTGAAGCGAAGAAGGCCTACGAAGAAGAAACCGATTCCGGCAAGAAGCGGGTCAAGGGCTCGATGTATGCCGGCGCCATGTTCAATCGCGCCACCGACATTTTCACCCGTCTGGTCGATCTGCAATCGGCGGGGGTGGAAATCTCCTCGAGCAACGATCTGATGCGCGAATGCGGCCGCTGCCTGCAGGAAGCCCTCTCCCTCTGTCGCCTGGTCCTCCACCGCAGCGGCGAGGAAGGCATTGACGAATTGTGGGGTGAACCGTTCCGCGCCTTCACGGTTCCACTTGAATCCTTTTTCGAAAACCGCTACCTGAAGATGGCCCAGGCCATGCGCGAGATCGACAGCGTCGCTGCGGCCATGCTGCGCACCTTCCACACGCCGATGTTCGAGGGCATAGAGACAGTGATCCGGGAGTTTGCCGGCGTCGCCCGGATCAAGGTGGAAACGCTGCGCACCGACCCCGAAATCTTCGACATCTGGGCCGAGATGGTCACCGCCGGCGAGCGCCTCGCCAACTTCCGCCCCCTCATGAACAACCCCGAAAGCGAAATCGAACAGCGCGCGGCGTCCTTCGGCACCCAACTCATCTGCAACGGCCGCGACCTGATCTTCCACATCACCCGGGCGCGGGTACCGATGCCGAAGAGCGCCAGGGATTTCGTCGAGCGATGTGAAATCTATGCGGCAACCGGAATCGTTACCATGATGCCGGTGCCACTGCCCGGCTAGGCTGACGGTACCGCAGCTGCGGCGGCATGCTGCATGCGTGGCCGCCGTCCGGTTTCAAGTTGCGCCGTGCTTGCCGACAAATGCCTGCAGCGCGGCATGCACTTCGCCAAGCAGGCCCGGCCAGTCACCGGCACGGGACTGACGGAACAGGCGCATGACGCCGGGGTACCAGGGCGAATCGCTGCGCCCGCTCAGCCAGCGCCAGTCGGTCTTGTAATCAGGCAACAGCAGCCAGCAGGCCTTGCCCATGGCCCCCGCCAGGTGGGCGACGGCCGTGTCCACGCTGATCACCAGGTCGAGATTGGCGATGATCGCCGCGGTATCGGCAAAATCGGCAATTTGCGGCCCGAGATTGACCAGTGCCAGGCCGGCCGGCGGACTTGCCGCATCGTCCTCGCCAGCCCCTTTTTGCAAACTGAAAAAACGCGCGCCGGCGATCGGGCCCAGGGCAGACAAGCTCGCCAGACCGGGAAGCGATCGCTCCGCATCGTTCTCGAAGCGCGGGTTTCCTTTCCACACCAGACCGATGCGTACCGCGCCGGGAAAACACTGCCCGGCCACCACGGCTGACCATCGGTCGAGTTTCACGCGCTCGGCGCCAAGGTAGGGCAAGCTTGCCGGAATCGAGTCGAGTCCGGTCTGGCAATGCAGCGGAATGCTCAGCGGCGGAGTCCAGAAATCCCAGGTCGATGGCGGCAGCGGCTCATCAAAACCGGTGACGCAATCGACGCCCTCAAGGGAAGCGAACAGGGTCTTCAGCGCAGGATGACAAATCAATGTGATGTGCCGCGCGCCGCGGGCCTTCAACACGGCGGCGTAGCGACAGAACTGGATCATGTCGCCATGCCCGGCCTCGAAACCGATCAGCAGGGACTTGCCCTGCAGGGGCTCTCCACGCCATCGCGGGCAGGCCAGGCGGGCTTCCAGCGCGGCATACCAGTCGCGCGCCTCGAGGCAGCGCCAACCCTCCTCAAAGCGGCCCTGACGCAGCAACAGGTAACTCAGATTGAATCTGGCCAGTGGGTAGTCGGGGGCCAGCGCCATCGCCTTGCGGTAACTGAGTTCGGCCTCGACCTCCTGCTTGCGGCAGGCCTGCAGAACCCCCAGATTGGACCAGGCCGCGGCCGACTCCGGCATCAGTTGCAAAGCCCGCCGGTAAGCGGCTTCCGCCTCGGCAAAGCGCTTTTGCAGGGTCAGCATGGCACCGAGGTTGATATGGGTTTGCCCGTGACCGTCATTGCAGACGATGGAATGGCGGTAATGCGCTTCGGCTTCGGCCAGCCTGCCGGCCTGATCCAGCACCAGTCCCAGATTGGCATGGGCCTCGGCGAGATCGGGAAGCAGCCGGATGGCCTGGCGGAAGCATTCCTCCGCCTGAGCAGAATCGCCGCCGGCCAGGTGGCGGTTCCCCTCGTAAAAAAAGGCCTCGGCGCGGCCGGATTTCCCGGAGGGCGACAGATCCTGAAGCGGATCTGCTTGCCCTGGCTCGTCCGGCGACACGGATTCAGCGACCCGTTGCCGGCGGCTGAACGTCACCCAGCAGGAGGAACTGGCCGGTGCAGGGATTCATCTTGTACAGACGGCCTTCCATTTCCCTGATCTCCCAGCAGCGATCCGGCGGACCCAGTCGCTTGAAATAGTCCCGCGCAAAGTAGCCGGCGAAGACCAGCAGCGCGACCAGCGCCATCACGCCCCAAGGTCCGCGCCAGCGACCGCCGGCAGCGGGATGGCCGGTCCTGGTACTGGTACTGGTACTGGATGCCGCGACTGGCAGGTCTGGAATCATGGCTCCGGGTTGTTTCAGGTCTTGTTCGCAGCCGCCATGATAGCCTCAGGAATCTGCCTTGCCAGATCGCCGGCCGGATGCTCGCTACCCGTAATCCACAAAATCTGTGGATAAGTATGTGGAGAAGTGCCGGGACGACAGGTCTGTTAAGAATTTGTGACGGCTGTTCAATCCTTGAGCAGCCGTATTCAGGCAGGGCCTCAAGACCTTTCCGGCAGTTCTATGCATATCGGCATAGGGTTGTGGAGCATTCCCCGCTCCCAGATGTGGTTTCAGAGTGCATGGCGAATGCCTATCCCCTGTCATGCACAGTGGTATTGATCGTCTTGCCGATGATCGGACCGCAGCCGGCATGACCGGCGCCTCTCCGGATACGGTGCGCAAGCGGATACGATTAAAGTCCGCGGACTGACAACATTTGCCTGCACAGCCCCTACATGCAGAACAAAAGAAAAAGGGTTACAGGGAGAAATACCCTGTAACCCTTGAATTTGGTGGGGTGACCGATGGGGCTCGAACCCACGACAACCGGAATCACAATCCGGGACTCTACCAACTGAGCTACGGCCACCACCGAAACTGCGCGCCGCCCGGAAACAAATCGCCGGTGGGCAGGGGGCGAATTATGGGAGAAGGCAGAAAAAGAATCAAGCAATCAGCAATCCCGAACCTGGCAGACTACGCCCCGACGCCGGCGTCTATCGTGGCAAACTGGCGGCCTGCCGCCGGTTCTATCGCCGGAAACTGCCCGGAATCCGGCAATGGCACGAACTGCTGCGCAGTCCGGATGCCACGACATTGACCATCAAGCCCGAGAACTTCTGAAACGACATGAGCCAACCCGATATCCAAGTCGCCTGCCGCGGAAAACTCACGCCCGATGCGGCGAAGACTCACCGGAGCAGAACATGAGCGCCAACATCCCCAAAGGCTTCCGCCTGCACAAGCGCGGTGGCGACTACCTGGCCATGCTTGGCCCCTGGTATTACCGGCGCGACGAAGCGGAACACAAGCGCGGCCAGATCATTCTCGCCACGCGCATCGAGGAGCGCCACACCAACATCCGCCACATCGCCCATGGCGGCTTTCTCGCCTCCATGGTCGATACGGCGCTGGGCATCGTCGTCTCCGGTTCGCGCGAACCGCCGCAACCCATCGTCACGGTCAGCCTCACCACCAACTTCGTCGCCAGCGCCGAAACCGGCGACTGGATCGAAGCCCATGTGGACATCGACCGCATGGGCGGCCGCCTGGCCTATGCCCGCTGCACGCTGCTGGTCGGCGATCGTTGCATCATGACCGGCAGCGGCATCTTCGCGCTGATGCAGCCGGTCGTCCCCAGGGAACAGGCGGACGGCTGAGGATGCCGAAGGACCACGACGTGGTGCCGCTGCTGCAGAATGGCGTGCTGCGCCCCGTTTGAAGCCAACAACGAAGGAATTCATGCATGAGCACTGCGGCCAGGCCCTACAAGTACTACTGGGAGGATTTTCCCGTCGGCCAAGTGCGCGAGTTCGGCCGCGTCACCATGACCACCGAGGAAATCGTCGCCTTCGCCCGCCAGTTCGATCCGCAAGCCTTCCACCTCTCCGAAGAGGGCGGCAGGGACAGCCTGTTCGGCGGGCTTTGCGCCAGCGGCTGGCACACCTGCGCGCTGGCCATGCGCATGATGTGCGACGCCTACCTGCTGGAATCCGCCAGCCTCGGCTCACCGGGCCTTGAGAACATCCGCTGGCTGAAGCCGGTGCGCCCCGGCGACACCCTGCATGTGCGCACGGTAGTGCTCGAAGCGCGCCCGCTCGACAGCAAGCCGGGCGTCGGTCTGGTACGCACGCGCTGGGAGATGCTGAACCAGAACAACGAGGAAGTCATGCAGATGGAAGGCTATGGCATGTTCCAGAGGCGCGACCCTGCCCCGACCGGCAATCCCGATCCATCCGCTTCGCCTGGCTGATCAGCCCTGAAAGGACCACAATGAATTTCACCACCCTCGACGTCACGCTCGATGCCGGCGTCGCCACCATCGCCCTCAACCGGCCCGACAAGGCCAATGCCATGAGCGAGCCGATGTGGTACGAGATCGAGCAGGCCATGGCATGGCTCGACACCACACCGGAAGCCCGGGTCGGCATCGTCACCGGCCGCGGCAAGTTTTTTACCGCAGGCATCGACCTCACGCTGCTGATGGGCCTCGGCGCCAAGATCGAAGACGACTGCGACGGCCGCCGCCACGAAAAGCTGCGCCGGCTGATTCTCCGGCTGCAGGACACCCTGACCTCCATCGAGCGCTGCCGCAAGCCGGTGCTGGCTGCCGTGAATGGCGCCTGCATCGGCGGCGGCATCGACCTCGTCACCGCCTGCGACATGCGCTACTGCTCGTCCAACGCCTACTTCAGCGTCAAGGAAATCGACGTCGGCATGACGGCCGATGTCGGCACCCTGCAGCGCCTGCCGCGCCTCATCGGCGAAGGCATGGCACGCGAACTGGCCTACACCGGGCGCCGCGTCGACGGCATCGAAGCGCAGAAGATCCATCTGGTCAACCGCTGCTTCGAGTCGCCCGAGGCGCTGCAAACCGGCGTCATGGAAATCGCCCGCAGCATCGCCGCCAAGTCGCCGCTTTCCATCCGCGGCAGCAAGGAAATGATCAGCTATGCCCGCGATCATTCGCTGGCCGACGGCCTCAACTACGTCGCCACCTGGAACGCCGCCATGCTGTTGTCAAAAGACCTCTTCGAAGCCGGCGCCGCCAACGTGCAAAAACGCGAGCCGGTGTTCAAGGACTGATTCCGGCGGAAGCTTGAAGCTCACTGCGGGACGATTCCTGCCGCTCCGTTGAACTGGACAGAGCGGCGTGTAAGCCCGAAAATGCCGCGCGGCGGCCTCACCGCGAAGCGCAACGCCCGCTGTTCAAGACACTCATTACTCATTCTTCGGTAAATCAACAATGAAGCATTCATCCCCGTGGCCTCAGGCATTCCGCTCACTTGCAATTATCGCCGGCGCTGCTTTCTCTCTTTCTGTCACGGCTCAGGTCAACGTCGAGGAGGCGAAGAATGTATTCAAGGACAATGACTGTCGCAAATGTCACAGCCCCGACAAGGCGAAGGGCGGCCCGTCGCTCAAGAAAATTGCCGAAAAATACAAGGGCAAACCCGATGCCGAGCAAAAACTCATAAAGCACATGACTCAGGGTCCGCGCGTCAAGCTGGAAAACGGCAAGGAAGAAGACCACAAACTGCTCGACAGCAACGACCCGAAGGTGCTGAAGAACGTCGCCCGGTGGATTCTTTCGCACTGACCGGCGCAGTCAAAGACCGGGATGCTCGACATCCTCTACCGCGACGATTTTCTCGTCGCCATAAACAAGCCGTCCGGCCTGCTGGTTCATCGCAGCAACATCGACCGTCATGAAACGCGCTTCGCCGTGCAGTTGCTGCGCGACCAGATAGGGCAACGGGTGTACCCCATGCACCGGCTCGACAAGGGTACCTCCGGCCTGTTGCTGTTCGCCCTCGATGCCGACAGCGCACGCCGGGTAGCCGCGCAGTTCGTGCGCGGCGAGGTGCAAAAGCGCTATCTCGCCGTGGTGCGCGGCTGGCCCGCGGAAACCGGCGTGATCGACCATCCGCTGTCGCGCCGCTTCGATGACTACGGTCGCAAACTCGGCGCAGAGCGCCCGGCCATGGCGCTGCCGGCCGTCACCGGATACCGTCGCATCGACTGCTTCGAATTGCCTGAGGCCGTCGACCGTTATCCGACATCACGCTATGCCCTGTTGAGCCTGAGTCCGCGGACCGGCCGCCAGCACCAGTTGCGCCGCCACATGAAGCACATCGCCCACCCCATCATCGGCGATGCCACCTGGGGCAAGGGGATTCACAACCGGTTTTTCCAGCAGCGCTTCGACTGTCAGCGCCTGCTGCTGGCCGCCACACAGATCGACCTGCTGCATCCCCGCGACGGCAGCCCGCTGTCGATTGCCGCAGCGCCGGACGAAAGCTTCGCCGGCGTGATCGGGGCCCTGGGCCTGGCCGCTGAAACAAGCGCAGCGACAGACGCAACAGCGTCATGCGTCGCAGCCACAGCCTCCGGGGCCGGCATCACCGGCGCACCCCTCAAGCACATGGTCGGGTCTGGCAGCGAGTGTCGCAGCTAGGCGACGCCAGGCAAGCTTGCGCGTAAGATGGCGCACCTTGCGTGATTGCAGCTTGCCGCAATCACCCCGCCTTTGCCGAGAAAACGCCATGCCTGATTCCCTGCTGCCCCTGCTTGCCGCCGCCCTCGAAGCGCGTGCTGAACTCCTGCCGCGCCTGCACGCCGAGCAGACGGATGCCTACCGCCTGTTCCACGGCAGCGTCGAGGGCCACCCCGGCCTGACCATCGACCGCTACGGCGACCTGGTGCTGGTGCAGTGCTTCCACAGCCCGCTGGCGGCGGACACGCTGGCCGCAGTGCAATCCTTCTACACCGCCCTCCTGCCGGACCTGACGCTGGTCTTCAACGATCGCAGCCACGCCAATTCACGCATCGGCAATGCGCTGCCGGCGGATCAACTCGAAGCGGCAATGCTGCCGCGCGAAATGCACGAGATGGGAATCACCTACCGCATCGCCGGGCGCCACGCCGGACAGGATCCCTGGCTTTTCCTCGACCTGCGCGCGGCACGGCGTCGGGTAATGCAGGAGGCGCCGGGCAAATCACTGTTGAATCTGTTCGCCTACACCTGCGGCGTCGGCATAGCGGCGGCAAAGGCCGGAGCGCGCTTCGTGGTCAATGTCGATTTCGCCGATTCCAGCCTTGCGGTCGGCAAGGAGAATGCGCGCCTCAACGACTTGCCGGTGCGCCCGCGCTTCGTCAAGTGCGACGCCTTCGCCGCAATGCGCCAGTATTCCGGCGTCGGCCAGCCCAAGCGGGTGCGCGGCAAGGTCATGCCTCCCTTTCCCGAACTCGAGGCGCAGACCTTCGACCTGGTCGTGCTCGACCCGCCGCGCCACGCCAAGAGCCCCTTCGGCGTGGTGGACCTGGTCAATGACTACGCCTCGGTGTTCAAGCCGGCCCTGCTGTGCACCAGTGCGGGCGGCACCTTGATCTGCACCAACAACGTCGCCGATGTGCAGCGCGATGCCTGGCTCGACCAGTTGCAGCGCAGTGCAAGCAAGGCCGGCCGGCCGATCCGCGAGATGGAATGGATCATGCCGGAAGCCGACTTCCCCAGTTGCGACGGCCAGCCACCGCTGAAGATTGCCCTCCTGCGGGTCTAAGTATCGAAATTTACGGGCTATTTTTCCCGGACTCAGGCATAATGCGCGGTTCTCCGGCCGCATCCGCAACCCGCGACCTGCCTTTCCCTCGAAATCCCCTGCCCTGCGCAGGTACGCCATGACCACCTCCCCAGACACTATTGCCACCGGGTTCGATACCCTCGGGCTTGCCCAGCCTTTGCTCCAGGCCCTCACCGATGTCGGCTACGAAACCCCCTCGCCGATCCAGGCCGCCTGCATCCCGGTCCTGCTGGCCGGCCACGACCTGCTCGGCGAAGCCCAGACCGGCACCGGCAAAACCGCCGCCTTCGCCCTGCCGCTGCTGCAGAAGATCGACCTCAAGCGCGCCGTGCCGCAGGCCCTGATCCTGACGCCGACGCGCGAACTGGCGATCCAGGTCGCCGAGGCGCTGCAGAAGTACGCCCACCACCTGCCCGGCTTCCACGTCCTGCCGATCTACGGCGGACAGAGCATGGTGGTGCAGTTGCGCGCTCTTTCGCGCGGTGCCCACGTCATCGTCGGCACCCCCGGCCGCGTCATGGACCACCTCGAGCGCAAGAGCCTGGTGCTCAACAACCTGTCGATGCTGGTGCTGGACGAAGCCGACGAAATGCTGCGCATGGGCTTCATCGACGACGTCAAGTGGATCCTCGAACACACGCCGGCGACGCGCCAGACCGCGCTGTTCTCGGCCACCATGCCGGATGTGATCCGCCGCGTGGCGCGCGAGCACCTGCGCGAGCCGCAGGAAATCAAGATCCGCTCCGCCACCTCGACCGTCGTTACCACCAGCCAGTCCTACTGCCAGACCCACACCGGGCAGAAGCTCGAAGCGCTGACGCGCATCCTCGAAGTCGAGGACGACTTCGACGCCGCACTGATCTTCGTCCGCACCAAGACCGCCACCGTCGAACTTGCCGACAAGCTGGAGGCGCGCGGTTATTCCGTCGCGGCGCTCAACGGCGACCTGACCCAGGGCCTGCGCGAGCAGGTGATCGAACGCCTCAAGGCCGGCACCATCGACATCGTGGTCGCCACCGACGTCGCCGCGCGCGGCCTCGACGTGGCGCGCGTCAGCCATGTCATCAACTACGACGTGCCCTACGACACCGAAGCCTACGTACATCGCATCGGCCGCACCGGCCGCGCCGGCCGCACCGGCCGCGCCATCCTGTTCCTGGCGCCGCGCGAAATGTACATGCTGAAGCTGATCGAGCGCGCCACCAAGCAGAAGATCACCGCACTGACCATGCCGACCCCGGGCGAAGTGGCCAACCGCCGCGTCGCGCAGTTCACGCAGCAGATCGTCGACATCATCAAGACCGAGAAGCTGGACTTCTTCTTCGACGTGGTGCGCCGCATGGAAGGCGAGCAGGACATCGCCGCCCGCGAGATCGCCGCCGCGCTGGCCTGGCTGGCGACGCGCGAGCGCCCGCTGCAGATGCCCGGCGCCAACGACCACGCGCCGCGCGATGCCACCCCGCGCAGCGGAATCCAAGGCATGCAGAGCGCCGCGCCGGCCCCGGCCGCCGCTGCCGTCCCGCGCAGCGAACGCCAGCCCCCGGAGGGGAGTCCCAGGCGTGCAGAGCACCCGGCCACGCAGAGCGAGCCGGCACCGGCTTTCAGCCGCGACACCGAGCACAAGCCGGCCAAGCCCCGCGCCAAGCCGGCCGAGGACTTCCCTGCCGCCGAGCCGCGCCGCGAGCGCCCGGTCAGGGAAGGCCGCAGCGACACGCCGGTCAAGCAGCGCAGCTTCGCCGAGGGCGCCACGATGCAGCGCTACCGCATCGAGATCGGCCGCAACCAGGGCGTACTGCCCAAGGAGATCGTCGGCGCGATTGCCAACGAGGCGGGAATCGCCGGCAAGGACATCGGCCAGATCAATCTGTTCGAAGACTACAGTTCGGTGGAACTGCCGGCCAATCTGTCGGACGACCTGATGGACATCCTGCGCCGCATCCGGGTGCGGCAGTTCGCTCTCAAGACGCGCGTCATGGAGGCCGGCGAGTTCGTCGACACCCGCCCGCCGCGCCGCGCACCGCCCCCCCGCGACGGCAAGAAGCCGGAATGGAAGAAACCCGCCGGCGCCAAGCCGGAGTGGAAGAAGCGGACGTAGGCCGCAAAGTTTCAGAGCAGGCTGACGCCGCTATCATCGGCGTTAAGCGCAGCGGCCGGAGCTAAGAAGCGCAGCCGCCAGGTTTCAGGACGAAAGAGGAGTTCTCATGGCCATCTACAGCCTCGGCGACCGCCGGCCCAGCCTCGGGCGTGACGTCTGGATCGCCGACAATGCCACGGTCATCGGCGACGTGCGGCTCGGCGACAACGCCAGCGTCTGGTGGAACGTCGTCCTGCGCGCCGACAACGACAGCATCACCATCGGCGCCGGCAGCAACATCCAGGACGGTTCGGTGCTGCACGTCGACGCCGGCGTGCCGCTGAATATGGGCGCCAACGTCACCGTCGGCCATCTCGTCATGCTGCATGGCTGCACCATCGGCGAAGAGTCGCTGATCGGCATCAAGTCGGTGATCCTCAACCGGGCCGTGATCGGCCGCCATTGCATCATCGGCGCCAATTCACTGATCCCGGAAGGCAAGGTCATCCCCGAACGTTCGCTGGTGATGGGTTCGCCGGGCAAGGTGGTGCGCCAACTGACCGACCAGGAAGTTGCCAACCTGTTGCTGGGCGCCAGGGCCTACGCCGAAAACGCGCGGCGCTACCGGACTACGCTGAAGCTGGAAGCCTGATTCAAAACCCTTGATTCAACGCGGCGCAGCAGCCCGAGGAGGCACCGGAGCCGGAGCCGGTGCCGGCGCCAGCGGCGTCTTCTGCGGCACCTGGACGAAGATCTCGCCTTCCTTGATCATGCCAAGTTCATAGCGGGCGCGCTCTTCGATGGCGTCGAAACCGGACTTCAGATCGCGCACTTCGGCATCCAGCCCGGCATTGCGCTGCTCCAGCTTCTGATTGAGCTCGCGCTGGGCCTGCAACTGGCGGTCATAGTCCCAGACGCGGAGCCAGCCGCCCTTGCCCAGCCACAACGGATACTGCAGCAGGGCGATGAGGACGACCAGCACCAGCGTCGGCCAGTTCATTGCAACGCTCGCGCTTCCGGCTACTTCCTGATGTTGTAGAAGGCGTCGAGGCCGGGGTAACCGACGGTGTCGCCGAGATCTTCCTCGATGCGCAGCAACTGGTTGTACTTGGCGATGCGATCCGAGCGGCTCAGCGATCCGGTCTTGATCTGCATTGCGTTCAAGCCCACCGCGATGTCGGCGATGGTCGAATCCTCGGTTTCGCCGGAACGATGCGAGATCACCGCGGTGTAACCGGCGCGCTTGGCCATTTCGACTGCGGCGAAGGTTTCCGTCAGCGTACCGATCTGGTTGATCTTGACCAGGATGGAATTGGCGATGCCCTGCTGGATGCCCTGCTTGAGGATCTTCGGGTTGGTGACGAAGATGTCGTCGCCGACGATCTGCACCCGCTTGCCCAACCGCTCCGTCAATAGCTTCCAGCCCGGCCAGTCGCCTTCGGCCATGCCGTCCTCGATGCTGATGATGGGGTAGCGATCGGCCAGCGTCGCCAGGTAGTCGGTAAAGGCTTCCGAGGTCAGTTCCAGTTTCTCGGACGCCAGCACATAGCGGCCGTCGCGATAGAACTCGGAGGCAGCGCAATCCAGCCCCAGCACCACATCCTGCCCCGGCGTGTAACCGGCGGTCTCGATCGCCTTGAGGATCAGTTCGATGGCTTCGTCATTGCCCGAGACATTGGGCGCAAAGCCGCCTTCGTCGCCGACCGTGGTCGGGTAACCCTTCTTGTCCACCAGCTTCTTGAGGTGATGGAATACTTCGGCGCCGCAGCGCAGGGCCTCGCGGAAACTCGAGGCACCCACCGGCAGGATCATGAATTCCTGGATGTCGAGGTTGTTGTTGGCGTGCGCGCCGCCGTTGATGACGTTCATCATCGGCACCGGCATCTGCATCGGCCCGGAACCGCCGAAGTAGCGGTAGAGCGGCAGGCCGGCTTCTTCCGCGGCGGCCTTGGCCACCGCCATCGACACGGCGAGGATGGCGTTGGCGCCCAGGCGCGACTTGTTCTCGGTGCCGTCCAGATCGATCAGGGCCATGTCGATGAACGTCTGCTCCTCGGCGTCGAGCCCGATGATGGCTTCCGAAATCTCGGTATTGACGTTTTCCACGGCCTGCACCACGCCCTTGCCCAGGTAGCGGCCGGTATCGCCGTCGCGCAGTTCGATGGCTTCGCGCGAGCCGGTGCTGGCGCCTGAGGGCACCGCGGCGCGGCCCATGACGCCGGATTCGAGCAGGACGTCGGCTTCGACGGTGGGATTGCCGCGCGAGTCAAGGATCTCGCGGGCGACGACATCAACGATTGCACTCATGATTGTTTCCTCGTGTTTAGCGTGAAATAGCTTGTTCGAAGCGTCTGGTAATTTTCGAGCGAAGCGATCTGACCAG